>Ga0157374_10000829_pt1 | contig 27059 bp, 28 predicted proteins | sample M25metaG_FD_115308 | JGI IMG/M metagenome (GOLD analysis project Ga0157374, IMG submission 115308) | Miscanthus rhizosphere microbial communities from Kellogg Biological Station, Michigan, USA - M2-5 metaG | ecosystem: Host-associated > Plants > Roots > Rhizosphere > Soil | place: USA: Michigan... | reverse complement strand
GTCGATGGTGTGGTTGTTCGGCCGAATTGCGGAGCAAGAAAAAGGGCTTAGCCGAAGCTAAGCCCTTGAATCTTTTGGTAGGCCGTACTGGATTCGAACCAGTGACCAACGGATTAAAAGTCCGCTGCTCTACCAGCTGAGCTAACGACCCGAAAGACGAAAAATTATAGAGGGGGGAGGGCGGATCGTCAAGCTTGGGCTCGCGCCGTCTTGCCGTACCGCCCGACCCGTCTCCTTACTTGATTTGCCCCAGCTTGGTCTGCGCCGATTGCGCCACTTCCGAGCCGGCATACTGCGACACGATCTGCTGCAACGTCTTTCGGGCCTGCGCCTTCTGACCTTGTTCCAGCTGATTGTTCGCGATTGCCAGCAACGCCTCGGGCGCGCGCGGATGCTGCGGGTAGTTCTTGACGATGTTTTGCCAGACCGCGGTCGAACCTTTGTAGTCCCGCTGCGCATAAAGCGCATTGCCGAGCCAGTACTGCGCCGTCGGCTGATAGGGGCTTTGCGGGTACTTCGCGATGAAGTCGCGAAACGATGCCGCAGCCGTCTTGAAGTCGCCCGCCCGGAATTCTTGCGACGCCTTGTTGAAAGCATCCGTTTCGCCCGGCTCCACCGTGCCCTGCACACCATCGACAGTCTGCTGCTGCGGCTCGAACTTCTTGAGCCGACCGTCGAGATCGGTGTAGTAATCCTTTTGCTGCTTTTGCAGGGTGGTCAGCTGGTTGGCCATGTCCTCGTTTTGCCCGCGCAACGTCGCGACCTGCTGATTGAGCTGATCGATGCGATTGGACTGGTCGAGGAGCGCCCGCTGGGCCGCCGACAACTGGCTCGAGAGATTATCGGTCTTGCTGCGCAAGTCGAGAATCGCCTGACGAGCCTGGTCGTCGTCGAATATGCCGGCGTGAGCAGGCAGCGCGACAAGCGCCGAGGCAGTCATGCCGGCGGCTGCGACGCCGCGCAGCCAGGAAAAACGGTGCTTCATATACGTCGCCTGTTACGGTTATTGATAGAGGATGTCCGCGCGGCGGTTTTGCGCCCACGACGCCTCGTCATGACCGCTAGCCAAGGGCTTTTCCTTGCCCAGGCTCACGGCTTCCATTTGCGAATCGGGCACGCCGAGCGTGCGCAGCGCGCTGCGCACGGCTTCGGCACGCTTTTGACCCAGCGCGAGGTTGTATTCGCTCGTGCCGCGCTCGTCAGTGTTGCCCTGAATCAGAATGTGGCGGTCCGGGTGGCTCTTCATGTATTGCGCATGGGCCTGCAGCAGCGATTGATATTCGTCCTTGACCGAATAGCTGTCGAAGTCGAAGTACACGCTACGTTTGGCGAGCGGGCTGTTCGGATTGTTGAGCTCGTCGACGGTGACGGGCGCCACTGCGTTCGGATTCGGCTGTTGACCGACCGTGCCATTGGCTCCCTTGTCATTGAGCTTCACACCCGAATGGCAGGCTGCCAACGCGCCCACGAGCAACGCTGCAAACACCATACGAAGTTTCGACATCATTTCTTACTCTCCTTGTGTGTCATTGCATAAACGGACCCCAGGACGGCTCGCGTACGCTGCCGCCCGGAACGGACAGGATTTGCCGCGTCCGACCGTCCGTCGAAACTGCGGCCAGCACGCCACGGCCGTTCACCTGAGTGGCGTAAAGGATGTACTGACCGTTCGCCGCGAAGCTCGGCGATTCGTCATGTGTCGTATCGGTAAGCGCCGTTGCCACGCCGCTTTGCAAATCCTGCACGTAGAGCTTGAATGCGCCGCCGACGCGCGAAATATACGCGAGTTGCTTGCCGTCCGGACTCACACGCGGGCTTGTGTTGTAACTACCCGTAAAAGTCACGCGCTGCGCCGCGCCCGCTTGCTCGCCTTGCGCGGGCATCCGGTAGATCTGCGGCTGGCCGCCTCGGTCGCTCGTGAAGTAGATCCATTGCCCATCGGGCGAGTAGGCCGGTTCGGTATCGATCGAGCCGCTCTGCGAAAGGCGCCGCAAGCCGCTGCCGTCCGCGTTGACTGCGAAGATCTGCGTGTTGCCGGTTCGCGAGAGCGCGACCGCCAGCGTGCGGCCGTCCGGCGACCACGCGGGCGCACTGTTGTTGCCCTTCTGGTCCGAGATGATGACGCGCCTGCCCGTCGGCAAATCGTGGACATACACGATCGGCTTGCGCTTTTCGAACGATACGTAGGCCACCTTCGTGCCGTCAGGCGACCACGCCGGCGAGATGATCGGTTCGGGGCTCGACAGCGCGACATGCACGTCTTGACCGTCGGAATCCGAGACCTGCAACAAGTAGCGGTTGCCGCTCTTGACGACATAGGAAAGCCGCGTCGCAAAGACGCCGCGCGTGCCGAGCAGCTTCTGATAGATGTAATCGGCGATCTTGTGCGCAGTCATGCGCAGACCGCTTTCCGGCGTGGTCAACGACAGGCCGCCGAGGTTTTGCTGCTTGGCCGTGTCGTAGAGCTTGAAACGCACTTCATACGTGCCGTTCGCGGCGCGCGTCACGCTGCCCGCGACGAACGCATCGGCGCCTTTTGCCTTCCAACCGCCGAGGTCGACCGAATCGGTCTCGGAGACGGGGGCGCTGCCCGCATCGATATTCGTGAATTTGCCGCTGCGTTTCAGATCCTCGCGCACGATCGCACTGATCTGCTGCGGTGCGCTGGTTTCATTCGCGAAATTCGCCGTTGCGATCGGAAGTTGCGCCGAACCGGTGCCCGTCACGACGACGGTCAGCTCCGCGTTCGCGGCACCACATGCAGCGATCAGGCACGACGCCACCCATGTCTTCAAGCCTAGCTTCGTCATCAAACTCATGCGAGAAATCCCAAAAAACAAGTTGTCACAACTGCAAAGAGACCGTCGAGTGCATCTTTCGTTCCCGCTTCCGGTCCATCGCGCCGACTTTGCCACCCCCGCGGCGTTCGTTATTGCGGTGGTCTTACCTTGATGGAAAAGCTCGCCGGCGCCTGCCCATTGGTATCGAGCGGCATTGGATCGGACTCCCGTACCGCACGCAGCGCAGCGTCGTCGAATGCCGGATTGCCGCTGCTGTGCTGGATCGTTGCCGACAGCAGGGTGCCTGTCGGCGCGCAACGCACGGCGATCAGCGTTTCGAGCGAGTTGTCCGGCGGCCAATGAACGTTCGGCGCCACCCGCCTGCGCACTTTGTCCGCGTATCCGGGCGAGGCGGCCGTGCCGCCCGAGCCCGTTCCGGTGCCGCCCTTGGCGAGCCCGTTGCCGCTCGAGCTTTCGCCGGCGAGGCCTTGCAACTGCGCGAGCCGCGCGCGGCGCTCCTGGTCGAGCTGCTGTTTTTGTTTCGCCTGCTGCTGCGCCAGGGCCTTGGCCTTTGCCGCTTTCTCGGCCTCCGCCTTCTTTTGCGCTTCGACCTGCTGCTGCTTGAGTTCCTCTTCCTTCTGTTGCTTGAGCTGCTCCTGCTTTTGCTGCTCGGCCAATTGCTGCTGGCGAAGCTGCTCCGCCTGCTGCTTTTTGAGTTTGTCGGCCGCGGCCTTTTGCGCGGCCAGCTCGGCCCGCTGCTGGAGCTCGCGCTGCCGTTTCGCCTGTGCCTCTTGCTCGGCGAGTTGCCGCTGACGTTCCTGCTGCTCGAGCAACGCCGCGCGCGCGGCGGCTTCCTGCTGCTGGCGTTTTTTCTGCTGCAGCGCGATGTCAGCCTGCTCGTCCGGGACCGGCGGAGCAGGCGGCGCTACACGCACGGGCGGGGCCGGCGGGGGCGGCGTCTGCTGCTGCGGAATATCGGTCCACAACTCGGCTTCAGCCCCCGCGGGCGTGCTGTTTTGCCAATGAATGCCGTGATAGAGGAATAACCCGAGCAACACGTGCATCAAGAGCGCGAGCGTGAACGCGCGCGTCGTCCCGCGTTCGCGGGGCGGTTGCGGGGGGAAGGAATCCGACTTGCCGGGTTTCATTGCGATTTAACGAGCAGCCCAACGCGCTTGACGCCGCGCGCCTTCAAATCCGACATGACCTGCATCACGGCTTCGTACTTGACCGTCTTGTCGGCGGCAATGACCACCGGCTGATCGGGGTGCGAGGTTTCGCGTTCGGTCACGAAGCCGGTCAGCTCCGCACGGGTCATCTGTTCCTGTTGCGTCGCGCCCGCGTCGTCCTTGTAACGAACGCTCATCTTGCCGTCCGCGCCGATATTCACCACGACGGGCGGTGTTTGTTGTTGCGGTGCCGCACCGCCCACCGTGGGCAGATTGACGATCGACGGTGCGACGAGCGGCGCCGTGACCATGAAGATCACGAGCAGCACGAGCATCACGTCGATGTAAGGGACGACGTTGATGTCAGACATCGCGCGGCGGGAGCGGCTGCCGCGCATGGACGAACGATTGGTCGAGCCGGCCATCGCGTGCTCCTTAATGCGCCTGGCGCTGCAAGATATTCGAGAATTCTTCGATGAACGTTTCGAAGCGGATCGCGAGGCGATCGATGTCGTGCGCGTAACGGTTGTATGCCACCACGGCCGGGATAGCGGCGAAAAGGCCGATCGCCGTCGCCGTCAGCGCCTCGGCGATCCCCGGCGCGACGTTGGCGAGCGTTGCCTGTTGCACGTTCGCGAGACCGCGGAAGGCGTTCATGATCCCCCATACGGTACCGAACAAGCCGATATATGGGCTCACCGAGCCGACCGATGCCAAGAACGCGAGATTGGCTTCGAGTGCGTCCATTTCACGCTGAAACGCTGCGCGCATGGCACGCCTCGCGCCATCCAGGATCGCGCCGGGATCGTTCAGGCGCTTTTCCTTGCCTTTCAAGAATTCACGCATGCCCGATTCGAAAATTCTCTCGAGCGCGCCGATCGTATGGCGGTTGTTCGCCGCGCTCTGATAGAGCGCTTGCAGATCGCCGCCCGACCAGAAGTCGCGTTCGAACTGTTCAGTTTGCGCGCGGGCGCGCCGAATGGCAAACCACTTGCGGAAGATAAACGTCCAGGACATCAGGGACAGCAGCAGCAAGAGCCCCATGACGGCCTGCGCGAGGACGCTCGCGTTGAGGACAAGAGAAATAATCGACAGATCTTGTGCGTTGTTCATAGATATTTTGCTTTTGCATCCGAAGGGCGGCCATCATGGGCGGTAAGCCGCCGAAGCGGTCCCAGTCGGCAACCTGAAAGCTCGGCGGCACGCGCAGCCGAGCTCCATTGGGTAACGATGCGGACAATACAAGGCCACTGACGAACTCTCAACGGTATTCATGCATCGGCCGTTGACATTCCGGCGTGCACGACTCCGGGGCCCCGCCGCAGCGCTGCGAGCACGTCGGGTGGAATGGGCGCGGGTTTGAACGTGGCGCGCTCGACGCAGGCGACGCGAATCTCGCCGGTGGCAAGCAGGCGATCGTCGCACCACGCGTGTTGCACGAAATCGACACTCGCGCGACCAAGCCGCTCGATGTGGCTCTCGATCGTGAGCAGATCGTCCAGACGCGCGGGCGCTCGATAGTCGAGCGCCGTGCCGCGTACGACGAAGACGATCCCGATCTCCCGGTCGAGGCGGCCTTGTTCGATGCCGCACGCGCGGAGCCATTCGGTTCTCGCGCGCTCGAAGAACTTAAGGTAGTTCGCGTAAAAGACGATGCCGCCCGCATCCGTATCTTCGTAATACACGCGCAACGGCCATAAGAAGCCGCGGCCCGTTGCTGGGCGACTGCTAGGCATATTCATGGGCGCATTTTACCGGAACCCGTACGACCATCTCGAAATTACATGTCGAGCGCGGGACGCAGGGCACCGGATACGGTCGTCCGGCCATGCCTACGCGCTCGGACCGTGGGCGTTGCCGAGCGGTTTCAGCCACGATGGATCGACAAGCCCGCGAACGATTGCGCCACCGGCATCAGCTCGATCGTATTGACGTTCATGTGGGCGGGCAGCGTGGCGATCCAGTAGATCGAATCGGCGATGTCTTGCGGCGAAAGCGGCGTTACACCGCGGTAGAGGCCGGCTGCCTTGGTGTCGTCTCCCTTGAAACGCACGTTCGAAAACTCCGTGCCGCCGCAGAGCCCCGGCTCCACGCAGGTGACGCGTACGGCCGTACCCGCGAGGTCGGCGCGCAGATTCAGGCTGAACTGGTGCACGAAAGCCTTCGTTGCCCCGTAGACGTTGCCGCCCGAATACGGGTAGCTGCCCGCCGTCGAGCCGAGGTTGAATATATGGCCGCGATTGCGCTCGACCATTCCTGGCAGCAGAGCATGCGTGACGGCGGCAAGGCCGGTGCAGTTCGTCTCGATCATCCGCGACCAATCGTCGAGATCGGCACGCTGTGCGGGCTCGAGTCCAAGGGCGAGCCCCGCATTGTTGACGAGCACGTCCACGGACGCGAACGCCTCGGGCAGCCGCCCCGGCAACGCTTGTACGGCGGCGCGGTCGCACACGTCGAGTTCGAGCGGCAAAAGTGCCGGTCCAAGCTCCTCGGCGAGCGCCTCCAGGCGATCGAGGCGGCGAGCGGTGGCGATCACGCGGTGGCCGCCATTGACGAAAATGCGAGCGATGGCGGCGCCGAAGCCGGCGGATGCGCCCGTGACTAAAACGATCATTGCTGCTCCTGGCTGGTCGAACCCGGCGGGCCTCATGGCCTTGCCGGTATAAGCAAGAACTACCGAAGGCGAAAAACGGAACGGGCCGATGATACCCGCCGTATCCCGGTCGCGGTATGAACGCCCCCAATTCTTTCGAAATGCTTTCGGTCGGGCGGCTGGCGCGCGCCGAGGGCTCCGGGTACGTTTTGCGGGCGGGTCGGCGCGGGAAGCGGTGCGCGCAAGCCCGCCGCGATGCGGCCGTGCTGGCACTGTGGCCGGCCAATTGCCTATTGGTTGCGCTGCCAGTACACTAACGCGCTCAGCCCTTGCGTAACTGGCGATAACACCCTCCGGGGTCAAGGTGGAGCGACCCACCGTGAAGCGCAAGGTGCCGTTTTGCCGTTCGCCTGGGCAGCCGAAAACCGCGCGCGTTCGCTTGCGCTGCGGCGGTTGCCCCGCGGGTGTAACGGAGCTTCGACCATTCGAATTTTCCGCCACGCCAGTGCCGGCCCCTCCGCCATCCAGTGCAAGCGTACGTTCGTATGCATTCCGCGCATTTCGGCCAACCTGTAAACCTTCAACGGAATCCGTATGTTTGACAGAGCCCAAAGCACCATTGCCGCCATCGATCCCGAGATCTGGCAAGCGATCGAACAGGAAAACCGCCGTCAGGAAGAACACATCGAACTGATCGCATCGGAAAACTACACGAGCCCGGCCGTGATGGCCGCCCAGGGCTCGCAGCTCACCAACAAATACGCCGAAGGCTATCCGGGCAAGCGCTATTACGGTGGCTGCGAATACGTCGACATCGTCGAGCGACTGGCCATCGAGCGCGTGAAGGCGATCTTCGGCGCCGAGGCCGCGAACGTGCAGCCGAACTCCGGCTCGCAGGCGAATCAGGGTGTCTTTTTCGCGATGCTCAAGCCGGGCGATACGATCATGGGCATGAGCCTCGCCGAAGGCGGTCACCTGACGCATGGCTCGCCGGTCAACATGTCCGGCAAGTGGTTCAATGTGGTCAGCTACGGCTTGAACGAGGCGGAAGACATCGACTACGACGCCGCGGCCAAGCTTGCCGAGGAGCACAAGCCGAAGCTGATCGTTGCCGGCGCATCGGCGTTCGCGCTGAAGATCGACTTCGAGCGCCTCGCGAAGATCGCGAAATCGGTCGGCGCGTATTTGATGGTGGATATGGCGCACTATGCGGGGCTCATCGCCGCCGGTGTGTATCCCAATCCGGTTCCCCATGCCGATTTCGTCACGACGACGACCCACAAGAGCCTGCGCGGCCCGCGCGGCGGCGTGATCCTGATGAAGGCCGAATACGAGAAGCAGATCAATTCGGCCATCTTCCCCGGCATTCAGGGCGGCCCGCTCATGCATGTGATCGCCGCGAAGGCTGTCGCATTCAAGGAGGCGCTCTCGCCTGAGTTCAAGGCCTACCAGCAGCGCGTGGTCGATAATGCGCGCGTGCTGGCCGAGACGCTCGTCAAGCGCGGCTTGCGCATCGTGTCGGGCCGTACGGAAAGCCACGTGATGCTGGTCGACCTGCGCGCGAAGAACATCACCGGCAAGGCGGCTGAAGCCGCGCTGGGCGCGGCGCATATCACCGTCAACAAGAACGCGATTCCGAACGATCCGGAAAAGCCGTTCGTCACGAGCGGGATCCGCCTCGGTTCGCCCGCCATGACGACGCGTGGCTTCGGTGCGCAAGAAGCGGAGCAAGTGGGGAATCTGATTGCCGACGTGCTCGAGAACCCGGAAGACGCGGGGACGATCGAGCGCGTGCGCGCGCAGGTTGCCGAGCTCACCAAGCGCTTCCCGGTTTATCGCTGAGCCACCATGCGCTGCCCCTTTTGCCGGCACGAGGATACCCAGGTCGTCGATTCGCGCGTATCCGAGGACGGCGCCGCGATTCGGCGGCGCCGCCGGTGTCCGGCCTGCGACAAGCGTTTCACGACGTACGAGCGAGTCGAGCTCATGTTGCCGGCGGTGGTAAAAAAGGATGGCAGCCGCACCGAATTCGATCGCCGCAAGATCGTCGCGAGCATGCAATTGGCGCTTAGAAAGCGCCCCGTTGCGGCGGACGCGATCGACGCGGCGGTTGCCCGCATCGAGTATCAATTGCTGGGCAGCGGCGAACGCGAAGTGCGCAGCGAGCGCCTTGGCGAGCTCGTGATGAACGAGCTGCGTCAGCTCGATACCATCGCTTACGTTCGCTTTGCATCGGTCTACCGGCGCTTCGAGGATGTATCCGAATTCGAGGACGTCATCGAAGAATTTCGTCGCGCCGCTCCCGCCAAACCGTCGCGCAAGCGTTGATCGGTCTCGTCGTTTCATCGTTTTCATTCCCTTGCATATTGACGTGACGCGCCATTTTCGGCGCGTCGATACTTGCTCGCCACTCGGCCGAACGGACGATGGTGCTGTACGTGCACGTCCGCTAGATTGATCGAATCGAACAACGGACAACGGAGCGTGGGAATGCGGTTCGGTGCAAGCGGGACAGGCATTGAGCGCCGACGTGCGCGGCACGCGAGCGGATTCACATTCGTCGAAACGCTGATCGTCTGCGCCGTGATGCTGTTGCTCGCGACGCTGGCGATACCGTCGTTTGCGACCTGGCAGCAACGCCAGCGCGTCGAAGCGAGCATGCGCATGCTGCTGGCGAGCATGTCCTACGCGCGCAGCGAAGCGGTTCGTATCGGTTTGCCGGTCGTGATTTGCCGCACTGACGGTGATGGACGATGCGTCCTCAACGGCGGATATGACTTCGGCCGGGACCGCGTCCCCGTCGATTGGGCGACGGGTTGGGTCATCGCGCTTGAAACCGGTCACGGACAGCGGGTATTGCGCACGCATGTTCCGGCGCCCGGCGTGCGGATCCGCGGCGCCGCGCATGCGATCCGGTTTCGCCCGCCAGCCGGGCAGGTGATCGGCGGGTTTCGCAGCTTCGAGATCGCGCCGACAGGCGCTCGTCATGGCGCGTCTGCGCAAGCCGCGAGGCGCTGCGTTTCGATCGCTGCCGGCGGCAGGGCGAGGGTGAGCGCCGAGTGCGGGCGGCACGTATGAATGCCTCGCCGCGAATCCCGGGCCGGCAAACCGGAGGCTCGCTGCTTGAAGTTGCGATCGCACTGGGCATCGCCGCATTGTCTCTTGTTGGCACGATCTCGAGCCAGCTCGTGGCCGTGCGTACCGAAAAGAGTTCTGCGCAGCGCGAGGTGGCATCGCTGATTGCGGCTTCGGCCGCCGATGCGCTGCGCGAACGATCCGCGGCAGCGGGTGAGATCGAGTACTGGCGTGTCCAGGCCATGCAGGCATTGCCGCGTGGCGACATCGTCGTACGCGATGCAGGTGGCGGTGCCGCATTCGTCGCGGTGCGCTGGGCGAGTTCGCAAGCGGGTGGGCACGCGCTTGGGCGTGCGCGCCCGATACGGTTCGACGGATGTCCGCCCGAGTTCGCCGCCCCCGAGGTTTCTTGCAGCGTAGCGCCTCTGTTTCTGGGCGCGACGCCATGAGGCCGGGCGCTTCGCGCGGGGCGAAATCGATGAGGCGCGGCTCAGTGGGGAGGCGCAGCCGCGGGCATACGCTCATCGAGTTGATGGTTGCAACGGCATTGGGGCTCGTCGTCGTGGCAATGATCGCGTCGCTCTACCATACGGTGCGTCAGTTTTATGCCGCGTCTGCCGATACGGCGCTGATGCGCGAGGCCGGTATGACAGCCCTGTTGCTGATGAGCGAGCAGATCCAGATGGCGGGGTTCGTGCCGCCAGGGTTACCGGCGCCGTCGGGAGATGTCGCGCCGGGACTATTCGGCTGTACGTCGGGATATCCGGTCGAAATGGCGGGCGGGCTTCGTTGCGCGCGCGATGCGAGCGGCTCCGACGGCATCGTTATCCGCTATGTCGACGATGCCGTGGCGACGTGGCCCAGCGAGGCGGGGCAAACGACGGATTGCCTGGGGCAGGGTATCGGGCGAGCCGGAGAGTCGGTCGTCGTCTCCAATCGTTTTTTCGTGGGGACATCGCGCGAAGGGGGCACCCCCGAGCTTTATTGCGAAGGCAACGGCGGTCTTGCCCGGCAACCGGCTGTTGCGGGTGTCGAACGGCTGGCTTTCAGGTATTGGATACGCGGGGCCGCCCGAGCCGTTCGTGCCGACGCCGTCGCGCCGAACGATTGGCAGCATGTCACTGCCGTGGATATCTGTGTACGTGTCCGCGGGATGCGGGCCGCCGCACGCGGTCAGCAGGCCGATTGCGACCCGGTGGCGACGCGCTATTTCGACGGTCACGCTCGGCAGGTATTCCGGCGCCGCGTTGCGATACGGAATCACGAGCGGGCGGGCCGATGAGCAATGCGTCGGCATACGGTCTGGTGCCACGGACCCATCGAGCCTGCCGTCTCGCCCGGCACGCATCCGGGGCGGCGTTGCCGGTTGCGCTCATGCTGACGTCGATGCTATCGGCGGCGGCCATCGCCTCGTTCGACGCGACCATCATGGGTGTGCGGCGCGCATCGAACTTCGAGGATGCGCTGCATAGCATGCAGGCGGCCAATGTCGCGCTCGAGCTTTGCCTCCGGGAGCACGAGGCCGGCCGCGCGCCGCTGCTGCTGCCGAGCCGCGCGGAGGCGATGCGTTGGCAAGAGCGCGATCCGTTCGCCGATGCCGCTGCATTTGCGCCGCTACCGAACTGGCCCGGCGGTCGCAGGCCGCCTCAGTGTCTGATCGAAGGGCTGCGCATTGCGGGGCGGCCGCTCGCGCGGGGATATGTCGTCACGGCCAGAGGCTTTGGCGCAAGCGTGGATGCGCAAGCGTGGGCACAGGTCTTCGTGGTTCGCGAAGCGGGTACGGAATCGCGCCACTGGCGCCGCATCGCGAGGAGACGGTAATTGAACGCCAGGGACGCTACGCGCACGCCGGCTCGCTCGGCCGCGGCATTCTCTCTGATGGAGTTGGTGGTTGCGCTGGCGATCGTCGCTGCGTTGGCCGCTTACGCGCTGCCGAGTTACCGCAAGCATCTGGCGCGCGCCCATCGCGCCGATGCTGCGATGGCGCTCTACCGCGCGGCGCAGTTTCTGGAAGCGGGCTCGGACGCGCATGCGAGCGGGGCGGTCGTCTTGCCGGCTGGACTCGACCAGGCGCCGCCTGTCGGCGCGCCAGTCTATCGGCTCCAGGTGGTCGATGGCGACCGCGCGAGCGGATACTACGCGCTGGAGGCGCGGCCTGTCGATGCCGGCCCGATGGCGGGCGATGCATGTGGGACATTCATTCTGGATGTGCTCGGCGAGCGTATGAACCGTCGAGCTGGCTCGCGCGGCACCATGGACCCTGGGTGCTGGCTCGCCCGCCGGTAGCGGCAACCGCGGACATGAGCCGCGGAAATCGAACCGGCTCGACTCAGCTCTCGGAGATAAGAGCGCTCAGCGGCGCACCGCTGCAAGCGCGTTACGGCGCATCGCCGGTTTGCGTGGCCGACCGCGCGTGCTCGCGGTGAATCGCTTGCGCGAGAAGGCGATACCCCGCCCATGCGGCCGCGCCGAGCGATCCCCATTTGATGAGCGGCTTGGTCCCGGCGGCCAGCGTCGCGCGCAGCGGCTTGGCCAGTATCAACGACGCGAGCGAGCTCACCAGCGGGTGGCCGGTGAACCAATCGGTCAGCGAGGCGTTGATGCTCTTGCCGCCTGCCCTGGACCGATGGCTGGAAAAGCCCGGGACGAACAGCTTCAGCCAGCCGAAGCTCGACAGACTGTGATGAAGCTCCATACGCGCGTGCACGAACTCGGAACGCTCGACCTCGGCGCGCAACAGCAGCAACTCCTTGCGGACCGTGCGCAATTGCGGAGAACTCAGGTCCTTGACGGGACCGTGCGCGCGGGCACGTGCGTGATGCTCGTTAGTCTGGCTCATGGCGGGCAGTGAATCTCGGTTCGATTGGGGCGCTCAACGGTAATCAACGGCAAGGATCACCCACCTAAGGCTGACGGAACATCTCGCGGTCTTTCTCGAACTCGTTGAGCGTCGCTTGAAAAACGATCGGCGCGTCGTGCAAACCGCTGCGTGCCTTGAGCGCGCACAAAAGCGCGCCGATTCCATAGACGCCGGTAATGCCTGCGAGAACCTGCCACCGGTAGGTGTCCCAGAATGCCACGGCAATCAGGGCTGTCAGGCTGATGAGCGCCATCATCGCGAACATGACGGCGATGAGGCCGAGAAACAGTACGGCCAGAATGCGCTCGCGCTCTTCCGCGAGCTCGATGCCGATGAGCTCGAGCCGCGTTTGCAACAGCGCGTACAGCGAACTCAGCATCCGTCGCAGCGGTCCGTGCTGGTTGGCGGATGAATGCGGCGATGGGTTGTCGTCGTTTGGCATGAAGTTCGGACGGATTAGCGCATAACCCCGCGCGGGCAGACGGCGCCAGCGATTTGCCGTACAGGCTCACGGCCGAGCGGGCCGGCTCGGCGGCAGCCTGACGGGCACCGGCGCGCCGGCCGGCGCACCCGGTTACTTGCGGTTGATGAGAAGGCCGAGCACCATGCCGATCCCGGCTGCAACGCCAATAGCCGTCCACGGGTGTTCATGCACGTAGTCGTCCGTTGCGCGCGCAGCCTTTTTGCCTTTTTCCACGACGACGACCTGGACGTCGGCCGCTTTTTCCTTGGCTTGCTTGAGCCGGGAGAGCGCGGTTTCGCGCAATTCCGAGGCGCGTTCGCCCGTGGCATTCGCGGCTTGCTTCAAGAGGTCCTCGGCATCCGCGAGGACGGTTCTGATATCGGACATCAATCTCTCCTTGTTAACTTCAGCCATTCGAATCCCCTAGTTTCCATCCACGCGTGCATCGTACCAAAGATAGGACAGCCGGCGGGCATATGCCACACCCGATGCACATGCAGAATCCATTCCCGGCCCGATTCGCATAACCGATCGAAGCGCCTCACCGGACGGCTTTATCGCAGACTGCGCGCGGCTTGAAGAAGTTTCGTCGGCGCGACGCCGAATTTACACAGGCACCGGCCGATATACCGCCCGGTGCCATGCGCTCAGAAGAATGCTTGAATGCCTGTCTGGGCGCGTCCGAGGATGAGGGCGTGGATGTCGTGTGTGCCTTCGTAGGTATTGACGACTTCGAGATTGACGAGATGGCGCGCAACGCCGAATTCGTCCGAGATGCCGTTGCCGCCGAGCATATCGCGCGCTAGACGGGCAATGTCCAATGCCTTGCCGCAGGAGTTGCGCTTCATGATCGACGTGATTTCGGACGCTGCGATGCCTTCATCCTTCATGCGGCCGAGGCGCAGCACGCCTTGCAAGCCGAGCGTGATTTCGGTTTGCATGTCGGCGAGCTTCTTTTGCACGAGCTGATTGGCCGCGAGCGGGCGGCCGAACTGCTTGCGCTCGAGCACGTACTGACGCGCCGTATGCCAGCATGATTCCGCCGCCCCGAGCGCGCCCCAGGCAATGCCGTAGCGCGCCGAATTCAAGCAGGTGAACGGTCCGCGCAAGCCGCTTACATTGGGCAGCATGTTCTCGCGCGGCACCGGGACATCGTCGAGTACGATTTCGCCGGTGATCGATGCGCGCAGTCCGACCTTGCCGTGGATAGCCGGCGCACTGAGGCCTTTCATGCCTTTTTCGAGGATGAAGCCGCGGATGGTGTCCTTGCCGTCTTCGTCGAGCTTGGCCCAGACGACGAACACATCGGCGATCGGCGAATTGGTGATCCACATCTTGGCGCCGGTCAGCACATAGCCGTCTTCGACCTTGCGTGCGCGCGTGACCATGCTGCCCGGATCGGAGCCGTGATCGGGTTCCGTGAGCCCGAAGCAGCCAATCCATTCGCCGGTGGCGAGTTTCGGCAGATAGCGGGCCTTCTGCGCATCCGAGCCGAACTCGTAGATCGGCACCATCACGAGCGACGACTGCACCGACATCATCGAGCGGTAGCCCGAGTCGACCCGCTCGACTTCACGTGCGATCAGGCCGTAGCTGACGAAATTGAGACCTGGCCCGCCGTATTCGTCCGGAATGGTCGGACCGAGCAGACCGATGGCGCCCATTTCGCGGAAGACCTCGATATCGGTGCGCTCGTGACGAAACGCTTCAGTGACGCGCGGCAGCAGTTTGTCTTGCGCATAGGCGTGCGCCGCGTCGCGCACCATGCGCTCGTCTTCGGTCAACTGCTCGTTGAACAGCAGCGGATCGTCCCAGTGAAACCGGGCAGGCTCGGCCATCGTGATCTCCTTTCAGGTCTGTTGTCGCGAAAGCATCGCCCCGCCGCGCGAAGCGCTGGAGCGGGATGCCCCGCGTTAGCGGATCCGCGCGTGCGGCTCGAACAGCGGCCCTTGCACGAAGCGCGCACCGAACTGCTGGAGCGCATCGAATTGCGCTTCCGTCGCCACTCGATCGAAAATCAGCGGAATGTGCAGTCGGTTGGCGTACGCGATGAGCGGCTTGGTCATGGCATCTCTCAAGACAGCTGCACCGTCGATCTTCAGAAAGTCGAGCCGCGCCATGTCCGATACCGACATGATGTGTCCGGCATTCGGCAGATTACCCGCCACTTTGAACCCGAAGCGCTGGTAACTCTTCGTGAGATAGCCGAGAAACGTGCGATGGGCGACCGCGATACCGGGCAGTTCGATCACGATACGCGCGGGGTTGAGGCCGAGCGAGACGAGCACCGTGGAAAAGTGCTGGCCGTGATCGTACTTGACGCTCTTGAGCAGACGCTCGTGCACGCGCAGAAAAAGCAGCCCGTGCTGTTGCGAGCCGAAAAAGTTGATTGCATGCAGCGTGCGCGCGAGGCGATCGCGCGCGACGAGTTCCTGGTCGTCCTCGACGCGTTCGCAAGGATCGAACGGCGTGCCGCCGGGCGCGAGCGTCAGTGCCTGAAAGCCCAGCTCGTCGCCGAAACGGTCTGCGCTGTCGGGCGCGGACCAGAGCGTTTGTATGCCGTTCATGCTCACGTCGAAGATGGGCTGATAGCCGCTTTCGAGGCGCAAGCCGTCCAGGTGCGCATAGGCGAAGCCCGGCGGCGTGTCGCCGCCGGACGACAAGTGCTCGCGCAAGAAAGGATGAGCGGCAGCGTGTTCGAGGAGCGCGGGAATGGTCGGGGGGATCATGGGCAGGCGTGGGAGGGGTGCTGTGTCGATGGTAGCAGCACCCTGGCCGGCAGCATCGTTTCGTTACTTCGTCGTTACTTATATCGATATTGTCCGGTACTGCTCTATCAGGGTTTACGTTGAATCAACAATGAGTAATTGGTTTTACCATGCGTAAATCCAGAAGCACCACGGAGATAGGATTCATGCACTCAGCCTCTCCCCACAGCGGGCCTGACGGCTATCAGTCGGGTTTTGCCAACGAGTTCGCCACCGAAGCGCTACCGGGCGCGCTGCCCGTCGGCCGTAATTCCCCGCAGCGCGCACCGTACGGCCTGTACGCCGAGCAACTGTCGGGGACCGCGTTCACGGCACCGCGCGCGCATAACCGCCGCTCGTGGCTTTACCGAATCCGCCCGGCGGCAGTCCACCAGCCTTTCGAGCGCATGCCGGCGGACGATGCTGGCGGGCCATCGCCGCGACTCGTCGCGAACTTCGCTCAAGTTCCACCCACGCCGCCGAACCAGCTTCGATGGGACCCGCTGCCGCTGCCCGATACGCCGACCGATTTCGTCGAAGGGCTCGTTACGATGGCCGGTAACGGCAGTGCCGCAGCGATGTCGGGTTGCGCGATCCATCTCTATGCGGCCAATCGCTCGATGCATGACCGCTTCTTCTATAGCGCGGACGGCGAGCTGCTGATCGTGCCGCAAGCGGGGCGCCTGGCGATCGCCACGGAGATGGGACGGATCGACGTCGAACCGTCGGAGATCGCCGTCATTCCGCGCGGCGTGCGATTTTCGGTGGCGCTGCCGGACGCAAGCGCCCGCGGTTACGTCTGCGAGAATTTCGGTGCACTGTTGCGCCTGCCCGATCTGGGACCGATCGGCTCGAACGGGCTCGCGAATCCGCGCGACTTCCTGACGCCGCGGGCCGCATACGAAGACCGGGAGGGCGCCTTCGAGTTGGTGGCAAAGCTCGACGGCTTGCTCTGGCGCGCCGATATCGGACACTCGCCGCTCGACGTCGTGGCGTGGCACGGCAATTACGCGCCTTATAAGTACGATTTGCGCCGCTTCAACGCGATCGGTTCGATCAGCTTCGATCATCCCGATCCGTCGATCTTCCTCGTGCTGCAATCGCCAAGCGACACGCCGGGTGTCGATTCGCTCGACTTCGTGATTTTCCCGCCGCGTTGGCTTGCAGGCGAAGATACCTTCCGACCGCCCTGGTTTCATCGCAATGTCGCGAGCGAGTTCATGGGGCTGGTCCACGGCGTCTACGATGCAAAAGAGGAGGGCTTCATGCCGGGCGGTGCGAGCCTGCACAACTGCATGGCCGGACACGGCCCCGATGCGGCCACGTTCGAAAAGGCGTCGACGATGGATACGACCAAGCCGCAAAAGGTGGCCGACACGCTCGCTTTCATGTTCGAGACGCGCACGTTATTGCGGCCGACGCGTTTCGCGCTCGAAAGCGCTCAGTTGCAGGCGCGCTACTTCGAGTGTTGGCAGGGGCTGCGCAAACGCTTCGACGCTGCCCGCCGATGACGATCGTTCGCGGGAGACATCGGATCGGCTTACCAACGCCGGGCACAGCGGTTGCGGCGCGCGCAGGACGGGGTTTCACCCGAACGCCATCAGGAACGTGCCGGCCGCGACGAGAGCGGCCGACCAGATCCAGTCGAAGTTGATCCAGCCGCGCCGCAAGACGCCGAGCCCCACATACTGATAGGCAACGAACGCGAGGATCGCGCTGGTCGCGGTTGCAACGGCCGTATGCAGCAGCGTGGCCGCGGCGGCAGGACCGAGCGGCCCGCCCGGTGGTCCGAACGCGCCGCTCGTGCAAAGCGGCATCAGCGCGGGAACCAGCATCAGCCCGGCGCCATGCAGCGTCGCCGTCGCGGCGGACCACAAGGCCAGCCCCGCGAATCCAGCCGTCATGCCCACTGCGATGCGGTGCCGATGCCCGTAGAGATGGTGATAGATGCCCCATGCGATCAGCATCGCCCCGAGCGCGAGCTGCATATGCAGCGTACGGGCGAGCACGCCGAACGCGAGCGCCGAGCTCGTCACGGCGAATACCGACACGGCGTGTCCGAGCGCCAGCGGCGGCAGCGCGGCCCAAAGCGCCTGACGGCTGCCGCGCTGCAGCCCGAGGGCAGTCGCGAAGAGCCATCCCATGGCCGGATTGACGCCGTGAAAGACGCCGCTGCCGACGATGGCTACCCAGCTCGTCGCGGTGGTGGCGGCGCTTGCCACGCTCAGTGTCGCACTCATACGGATCCCACGCCTCCCGCGGCGTCTCACGGGTAGCAGTAGGAATCCGACGACGCGTCGCCGCCTTCGAGCCGGATCTGATGTGGCCGATGGGTGTCATGCCACGGCAGATAGAACTCCCGGTCGAACTCGAGCCCGCCGCCGGCTGGCGCATCGAGCTTGACCATCCAGCCGGCGATGCCGTCGGGATAGAACTGTTCGTCGATCGCGCCGTAAAGCGAGTTCGTGAAGTAGACACGTTTGCCGTCACGGCTGACTTCGACCATTTGCGGTCCCCCGTTGAGGGGACGGCCGTCCGCACACGGATGCGTGGCGCGCGAGGCGATGCCGCCCACGCGCACCGTGCCCGTCAACTCCGGGTGAAACGGATCGGAAACGTCGTAGCGGTGCATGTCGCCGGTGCCCCAGCAGGCGACGAACAGCGATTTGTCGTCGAGCGAAAGCGCGATATCGGTGACGAGCGGCGGGACGGCGGAAAACCCCTTGAGCATCGGCGGCAGCATCCCCGGGTCCGCCGGTTCGGCCGGGATTTCGATGATTTTGCGCGCGGCCCAGCGGTTGCCGTCTCGATACCAGGTCCAGATCGATGCCGACAGGTCCTTCAAACTGATGACCGAATTGACGAAGCCGTAGGCCTTGGTCGGATCGTGCGCCGGCCGCAGCTCGAAGACGAGTTGATGTTCGGCGCCAAAATCGAGGGTTTGCTGGTGTTTGCGTGTGTTGAGATCCCAGAAGTGGAGCCGATGGCCATACTTTCCGCCGAGCAGTACTTCGGGCACGAGGCCGTTTTCGAACGTGGCCGGCAGCCCCCATTCGCTGGACACGAGCGTGTCGAAGCCGAGATGCCACCAGGCATCGTAGGCGAGCTCTTGCGGTCCGCGCTCGATTTCCCAGCGGCCGCGGACATCGAACGTCTCGTGATCGATGAGCATGACACCGCCCGGCGCTTCGCCCTCGGCATTCGCGAGCGCGGTCACGTAGATTCCCTGCGGGCCGCAATGGACGGTATGCGGGCGCGTATAGCCCGCTTTGCGTTTGAGCTCCTCGGGCTCGATCACGCGTACGATGGCCGGGCGGCGTGGGTCGGGCTTCGTATCGAGGATGTGGATGCGCGACGAGCGCAGCCCCGGCACGACGAGATAGCGGCGCTCGGAGTGCGGGTGGGGCGCGTTCGGACACAGGCACGAGCTGCAGGCGTTCCAGCCGAAGTGATGCAGCTCGTCACCGGTATTGGGCATGGCGACGCGGTGAACGATGGTGCCGTAGCTCGGCGAATCCGCATCGAGATCGACGACGGCGATTTCGTCGGGCGTGGCGCGCTTCGGATCGAAGCTCGCCACGTAGGCCAGCGTTTCCGGGGGAGCGTCTGCGGCGAGCCGGGCAGACGGGTAGAACGTCGGATCGGGTTTCCAGGACGGCATGAGCCTCTCCAAGAGAGGGGGGAGGCTCACTATCGTAGGTGGCCGTCGTATGGAAAATCAAGGAACCGTTTGGAATAAGGTAAGGTTCGGTCAGGCGGCGCCCTCATCTCGGCCGCGCCGGGTTGCGAAGGGCGAGCACTCCGTCGCGCTGATCCAATAGGTAGCGCACGCGTTCGATGCCCGCCCGTTGCGCTTCCTCCCGCGTGCTCCAAAACGGTACGAAGGTCTCGGGTCCCTCCAGTTGCACGGGTTGTCCGTCGCGTTCGACATCGATGACGGCGAGCCAGCTGTTGCGCTCGTTGCGCTGCGTGTGCACGGTCACGCTGTAGCCGCGATACACGAAGCGCTCCGGCGGAAACTCGTCGCGATCAGATGGGAAGGGCATGAGCGGGTGCCCGTGTCGGACAATGCGCGGCGGCGCGGCGGTTCATGCCGCGCGCGCGTGTCGATTGCCCCTGACGAGCCGCGCCACGCCGCAGGCGAGCACGGTCGCCACGACGGCTGTGGCAACAGGGAATGTACCGGCCGTATTGACTGCCATCTCGACGGGATGTTCTCCCAGCAACTGCATTCGCCGGCGCATCATTTGTGCACCCAGCGTGCGCAATTCGGGACCGAGCGCGCGCTCCGCGAGAGGTAGCAGCTTCGTTTCCTCATCGGCGACATGGTGCAGGGTATCGCGCATCAACTCCATGAACAGCGAATCGTATGCGGCGTTCTCCGGGCCCATGCCACGCAGCTTCGCGATGATTTCGCGCAGTTGGTCATGCTCCGGCTGGCTCTTCTTCAGAATTTCGTCAGTCGGTGCGATGCGCGCAAGGGCAGGGTAGAAGAATTCTTCTTCGAGCTGTGCATGTATTTCAAGCGCTCTGCAGACGGAGGTGACGATCGCACGTTTGCGCCACCATGCGGTTTCGCTACCGTAGCGATGAAATGCAGATACGGCGTGGGAGTGATCGAGACGAATCATCGTCGTGATGGTGGGCACGTAGGGCATGGTATCGACCTCTCAAGGTGAGACGCGGCAAGGAGCCGTTCGCGTTCCGCTCAGCATGCTTCGTTCCCGCGCGGCACCATCACGGTAAGGCAGTCGCGCGCGTACTAGACGATCCGCACCGGGATCGACTTCGCACCCGGGACCTTGCTTTCCTTCGCGTAGTGCCAAAGCGGCAGCAATACGTTGCATTCCGGGTAGTAGCCGCCGATACAACCCTCGGGTATCGCATACGCCTTGATTTCGAGCCCTTCGAGGCGCCGATCGATGCCGTCGTCGGCGATCGTCTGCAGCGTCACTTTCTGGCCTTCATGCAAGTGACGTTTTTCGATATCCGCTTTATTCATCAGAATGACCATGCGCGTGTTCTTCACGCCGCGAAAACGGTCTCCGGTGTTGTAGATCGTCGTGTTGAACTGGCTGTCGCTGCGCAATGTCATCAGACGCAGCGCTTCGGGCACTTTCTCCGGCATGTCGGGGTCTTCGCCCAGCGAGTTGGGTGTGAGGAATTCGGCCTTGCCCGATTGGGTTTTCCACTGGCGATGACGTGCGGCAAGCGGCCGGTGGAAGCCGCCCGGCTGCCACATGCGCGCGTTGAAGTCGTGGAAGATGTCGGGATACGTCTTGGCGATTTCGTCGCGCACGAGCGAGTAGTCGTCGCGCCAGGCGTCCCAGTCGACGGTGGAACGCTCGCCCAGCGTTGCTTTGGCGATGCCCGCCACGATGTATTGTTCCGGCCGGGCTTTTTCGCTGGCGGGTTCCGTGACGCCTTTGGAGCCATGCATGCAGCCCGTGCTGTCTTCCATCGACACGGCTTGTTCGCCGAGTGGCGTACGGTGAATTTCGATTCGGCTCAGGCACGGGAGGACGTACGAGACTTCGCCGTGAACGAGGTGGCTGCGGTTGAGCTTCGTCGCCACATTGACGGTCAAGCGCAGACCTGCCCATGCCGGCTCCGTGCGCAGCCGATCCGGGACCGAGCGTACGAGATTGCCGCCCAGATTGACGATGGCTTTCACCTCGCCATTCAGCATCGCTTCGAACGCTTCGACGGTGTTCAGCCCTTTGCTCCTCGGGGGCTCGAACGAGAACTGCGTCGCGAGCTGATCGAGCGGCGCCAGTTCCGGCTTCTCGGTGATGCCCACCGTGCGCTGGCCCTGCACGTTGGAGTGTCCGCGCACCGGCGAGGGGCCGGCGCCCGGCTTGCCGATGTTCCCGCGCAACAGCAAAAGGTTGGTGAGCATGCGGACGTTCTGCACGCCGAGCCGATGCTGGGTCAAACCCATCCCGTAGTGCGCCATTACCGCGTTCGCCCGCATGTATTCGTCGGCCGCATCGAGCAGCGCAGCGCGCGTGAGGCCGCTCACACGTTCGATCTCGCTCCAGTCGGTTGCCCGGGCACAGGCAGCGAACTCCTCGAAGCCGATCGTGTGTTCATCGATAAAGGCGACATCGACAACGCGAGGCAAGTCCTGCGCTTTGGCTCGATCGTCCGCTTCGATGACCGCCTTGCAGATGCCGAGGATCGCGGCCGTATCGCCGCCCGTCTTTACCTGGTGGTACTGCGTGCTGATCTGTGTCTGCGCGGGTGTCAACATCTGCACGGGCGACTGCGGGTTCGCGAACGAAACGAGGCCCGGCTCGATCAGCGGATTGAATGTAATGATGGGAACGCCGCGTTTGCGTGCTTCCTGCAGCTGATGGAGCATTCGGGGACTGTTGGTGCCGACGTTCTGTCCGAAGAAAAACATCAGGTCGGTCTTTTCGAAGTCTTCGAGCGTGATCGTGCCGACCCCGACTCCAATGGCTTCCTTCAGTCCGACGCTGGTGCTCTCGTGGCACATGTTCGAGCTGTCGGGAAGGTTGTTGCAGCCATACATTCGCACGAAAAGCTGATACATGTATGACGTTTCGAGGGATGCTCTCCCCGACGTGTAGAAAACGACGCTCTTGGGATCGAGCGCGGCCAGTTCCCGGCCGATCTCGCGAAAGGCGTCCTCCCAACTGACTTCGACGTATCGATCGGTGGCAGCGTCGTACTTCATCGGCGCGGTGAGTCTTCCGGCCTCCTCGAGGTCGTGGTCGTGCCAGTTCAGCAGCGAGCTCACCGTGTTGAGTTCGAAGAACTCGGGCGTCATGCGCTTCGCAGTGAGGTCCCACGCGGTCGCTTTTGCTCCGCTTTCGCAGAACTCGAACGTGTGAGGATCGGCCGGCTTTGCCCACGAACAACTGACGCACATGAATCCGTCGGGCTTGTTCTGCCTGAGCAGAACCGCACTGTCTTTCAGTGTGACCTTTTCCTGCGCGAGGATGTTCGTTACCGCTTTCAGCGATCCCCAACCGCCGGACGCGAACGGATATGACGGACTTTTGTTTGCCTTGCTCATGGTGGGATGCTCCGGAGAAACAGCGCTACGCAGGTCCGTAGCGAGCAATCTCCATTCCATCCCGCCCCGAGGGCTTAGCGCTTGTCGACGATCGTCGTGTTGACGATCTGGCCCGCGATGACCGTGTTCGAAAGCGTGATCGCGTTCACGTTGTAGGCATAAATCGGCCCGGGCGACGTGACCGTGGCAGGACCCGCCGCGACCGGGGTGCCGAAGTCGCAGTTGCTGATCGAGACGCCCGAGATCGGCACGACGGCCGGCGCGGGTGTGGGTCCGTTGTAGTCGGATGCGACGGGACCTTGCGCGACGATCGCCTGAAAACAGGAGGCGGTTACGCCGTTCAACGTCACGTTGCTTGCCTTGACGTCCGATATCGTGATGTTTTGCACGACGGGCGGCCGCGTTCTGACGGCATCGTTGGCGGGCTGATAGTCGCAGTCGAACGTGACGATTCCGCCTTGAGCCGCTGCCGGATTGCCTGCCGCCTGCGTGACGACGCCCAGCGGCACGCTCGCATTGATCGGACTGCCGGCGAGAAACGCGCTGCCGTAGCCACCGCCTTTGAGACTGACGCCGTTCGGCAGCGTCACGCCTTTGACGTGGAAGTCCTTCACGTAGCCGCCGCGATTCATGTTCGTTTTCACGCGAATGGCGATATTGAGCGGATTGGTTTGCCAGTTTGCGTTGAGCATCGACAGGTTCGTCGCGAAGATCTGCTCGACGCCGCCGCCCATCTCGCTGCCGAGCGTAATGCCGCCATGGCCGCTGTTCATCGTGCAATCGCGAATCAAATGGCGTTTGGCCGGCCCGTATTCGGTGTCGAGATTCTTGCCCGATTTGATGGCGATGCAATCGTCGCCGGTATTGAACGTACAGTTTTCCACGAGGACGTTGGTGCAGGCCTCGGGATCGAACCCGTCGTTGTTGGGACCGATGCTGTCGGTCGTCACGCCGCGAAACACGACGTTCATGCAGGCCGTGGGATGGTGCTGCCAGAACGGCGTGTTTTGCGTCTGGTAGTTTTCCATCAGCACGTTCTTGCAGTCGATGAATTCCACCAGGCACGGGCGCAGATAATGGCCGAGCCCGAAGATGCGTTTTTCGACGGGCACGCCGGCTTCGGAAAGCGCCGGCAAGTAGTTCTGGTCCTGCTGCCACGGGGTGCTGGGCGAGGTCAGCAGCGCATAGAGCGCGTCGGAGATGCCGGGCGCCACGAGACGCAAATCGACGTTGTTCGGGTTGGCATACGCCTGGCTCGGCACCGATGCGCCTGCTCCGTAGGCGCCGGACGAGCCCTTGTACGTCCACCAGCAGACGCTGTTGTTGCCGCTGCCGGAGAACGGCGTCATGGCTTGCCCATTGAGCACCGAACTCGGACCTTCGCCCGTCAACGCGATGTTGATCGCGTTGCGCGCATAGACCGGAGCGCCGAAGTTCAGGCAGTCGTCGGCCTGCCAGCGGCTGTAGTAGAGCCGGCCGCTGGCGCCGCAATCCACGGGGCCGTCCTTCGCGTAGTCGGCAGGGTTCGGGCTGAAATAGATCGTGCAGTTCGCGCTCAGGTGAAAGCGGACGTTGCTTTGCAGGACGATCGGCCCAGCGCAGTACCAATTGCCGGCCGGAACGACGACACGACCGCCGCCTTCGCGGTGGCAGGCGTCGATCGCGGCCAGGAATGCGGGGCGCGAGTCGAACGCATTGGGGGCGGGCGTCTTCTCGGAGCCCGGGCTGACAGGCGACTTGGCCACGTTCGTGTAGGGCGAGGTGGCCGCCACGACGCTCACGGACTGTGCGCCGTAAGCCGTCACGTCGTAATCGCGCGGACGAAAGAGCGTCTTCGAAACATGCGCCACCATCGCCGCGATCCTCGCGGCCGCGCCGTGTTCGCCCCAAATGAGATCGACCTGGGGAATGCTGGGCGCCGCGGCGAACGCGCGCACGGCGCTCAGCGGTCCGAGCGTGCCGGCGAGTGCCGCACCGCCGAGGCCGACGAATGCGCGGCGCGTGAGGCGGACGTTCGATATGGCGGAAATCGATGATGCACGACGACGGCTTTTTGCTGTCATTTGGAACGCCTCCTGGATAGGGTCGGCGAGCGGCAAAGGGACGCGCGGCCCGCGATGAGTCTTATGTTGTCGTACTACGTCGAGCAGTGTAGTTCCGAACCGTTCCGGCTGAGAAATCTCGTAAACCCGCGGAGCTAGTGCGATTGCGGGCGAGCGGAGCCGCAGCTCATATCATCAGTCATCGTATGACTGACGCGCGCAATGAGCGGACATCGGGCGGCTCACCGCAGGATTCGAACGACGCGGCCTAAAACGCCGGGGCGGCGCCGTTGCGCACGTAACGTACGTAGAGGCTCGCGCTCAGCACTGCGGCTGCGGCGGCGGCCAGGGCAGCCATGAGGAACACCGAGCCATACCCGAAGGCGCCTGCGACATAGCCCGCCAGGGGCCCCATGATGCCGAGCGAAAGGTCGAAGAACACCGAGTACGCCGACAGCGCCGCACCGCGGCTCGCGGGTGGCACGAGTCCCACGGCCTCGACGCCGAGTGCGGGGAAGACGAGCGCGAAGCCGAAGCCGGTCAGCGCCGCACCGGCCAGCGCGGCATGCGGGGTGCCGGCCAGCCACAGCAGAATCAGGCCGGCGCATTCCAACGAGAACGACGCGATGGCGATGCGCAACCCGCCATATATTTTGATGGCATTGGCGAATGCGAGGCGGGCGCCGACGAACAGCATGCCGAATACGCTGAGCGCGAGAGCCGGGTGTTGCCAGCCGCGCGCGGCATAGTAGAGCGCGATGAATGTCGCGATGGCGCCAAAGCCCGCGGTGCCGAGCGCGAGGCCAAGGCCATGGGGCAGGACGCGCATGAAGACGCTTGCATACGACATCCGTTCGCCATGGACAGGCGGGACCGGCGCGACCCGGCGCGCGAACGCGTAGCCGAGCGCCGCGAGGACGACGGTGACGGCGCCGAGCGCCCACGGGCCGCCGAGCGCATGGGCAAGCGCGGCGCCGGCCGGCGCGCCGACGGCAATGGCGCCGTAGGTGGCGACGCCGTTCCACGAAATCACGCGCGCGCTGTGATGCGCGCCGACGCGTCCGATGCCCCAGAGAATCGCGCCCGTGCCGACGAAGCTCTCGCCGAAGCCGAGAACGAGCCGCGAGAGCAAGAGGACGCCAAGGCTTGCGATACGCCACTCGGTCAACATACTGGCGATGAGCAGCAGCGCGCCGCTCGCACCGCATGCGGCGAGGCCGGTGAGCACGGTGCGCCGGGCGCCCCGCGCATCCGCGCTGCGGCCTGCGTGCGGACGCGAAGCGAGTGTCGCCGCGTATTGGACGCTGACGGCCGCGCCGGCCAGGACCGAGCCGAAGCCGAGGTCGCCGTTGACGAAGCCCGGCAAGACGGGCAGCGGGATCCCGATCGTCAAATAGCAGATGAACGTGAAACAAACGACGCTGACGATGCGCGCGGTCGCCATGCGATCGGACAACGCGGGTTCAGATGCGGAGGCGGACTCGGCTGACATGGGCTCGGCGGCGGGACTGGGCAAGACGTAAAACCGGAAACCAAGGATACGCGGCACAGCCGCTGCCGGGGCGCGCCCGTGAACCGGGCGGCGTTCCCATGCGGCTCGCCGCAAAGGTGGCATTGTCTCATGGAACCGGTTTCGTTGCATTGCAGCAAAGGACGTGCCCTGCCGGCGAACGGCATGCGCGACGGCGCGAATCCTGTACCATCGGCGGGCGCCGCGGTCCAAGACACGGCGGCGCGACGTTCACTGTTCCGACGTGTCCGATCCCACTATCGATGAAACCCACTTCCGACCGCCCACGCCGCGCGCCGCGCCTTGTCGCGCGTTTCGTCGCCATTTCCTGGCGCGATCTCGCGGTCTCGTTCGGCCCGATCCTGCTCGTATCGGCGGCCGCAATCTGGGGTGCCATCCGCCTCATTCAGCCTGCGCCGCCGACCACGCTCACCATCACCGCGGGCCCGCCGGGCAGCTCGTTCTGGAACGCCGCCATCGGCTATCGGCGCATTCTGGCGCGCAACGGCATCAAGCTGATCGTGCTGAGTTCGGAAGGGTCGCAGGAGAACCTGGAGCGGCTTTCCAACGCGCACTCGGGTGTCGATGTCGGTTTCGTGCAAAGCGGACTCGTGGCGCCGCCGCCTGACTTGTCGGCGGCGAGCGCGTCGGCGCCTTCGTCGGCTTCGTCGGGTTCATCGGCCTCCCAGCCGGTCGCGGCTTCTGCGTCCGCCGCGCCGGCTCCCGGAGTGTCGCCATCCGCCTCCACGTTGGCGCTGGCGCTGGCCGCATCGGATGG
>Ga0157374_10000828_pt1 | contig 27069 bp, 18 predicted proteins | sample M25metaG_FD_115308 | JGI IMG/M metagenome (GOLD analysis project Ga0157374, IMG submission 115308) | Miscanthus rhizosphere microbial communities from Kellogg Biological Station, Michigan, USA - M2-5 metaG | ecosystem: Host-associated > Plants > Roots > Rhizosphere > Soil | place: USA: Michigan... | reverse complement strand
GGCGGACCACCCATCTTCGTTTCCCAGCGAATTGCTGAGTTGCGATTCGTGTAACGAAGAAAGAGAGCGCGATCGACCACGCCGAATTTCTCGATCCCCACAGCAAATGTGTCCGGAAGCTTGGCCACCGCATTAGCAACGACTGTGCCTCCGTGACTGCCTCCAGAGATTCCAACCCGTTTCGGATCGGCGAGACCAGAGTCAACCAGATACTTAACGGAAGCGGCTATATCGTCGATTTCGCCACCTCCCGAGTCTTCGACATTCGCGTTCCGAAATCTCTCTCCGTATCCGGTACTGCCACGAAAATTGGGCTCGAGTACCACATATTCCTGACCTGCCAGGAATAGAGACCACGGCGATGCAGCGAGCGTAACCTGCCCCTCGGGTCCACCGTGAGCCAGAATTAAGGCGGGATAACGACCGCCGCTCTTAAATCCAACGGGCCTGTACAGAATTCCTGCGATAGTCAGTCCATCTTTACTCTTGTAGTGCACGACTTGAGGAACGATGCCTAGACTGGCATAGGGCGATGGCTTGATGTTTCCTTCGAGACGTGGCTCGCCGATGCGGCTTGTATCTGCAATATAGGTCGCCGAGTCTCCAAGGGTAGAGCGCCATTGAAACCGGACTTTCTGGCTGTCTTCGGACCAACGGGGAGAACTTTCGAGTCCCGTCAGATTTGTAATGCGATGTGGAGAGCCACCCTTTGCAGGTACGACCCATAGGTGCCGCTCTTCGGCAACGCCGCGATTCGACTCGAACAGAATCCATTTCCCATCCGGCGAGAAGAGAGGCTCCTCGTCTTCACCTTCGCCGGAAGTGATCTGGGTTGGTTTTCCGCCTTCAGCTGGAATCGTCCAGATTTTGTCCCAATGCGACTCCTGCAAAATCACCGCAAGTGTGCGGCCATCGGGAGACCATGCGGCTGTATTGATTGCCCAGGCGCCGCCAGGGTCATTCTTTGCTACATAAATATCGCTCCCTTCTCCAACTGCTTTCCCGGACACTTGATCGAAGGGCAGCACCTTCAGCTTTCCAGAGAAGAATTTGCGGGAGCGTTCGGTATAGGAAATACGATTTCCGTCAGGCGACCAGTGCGGTCGTGGATCGAAGCGGTCGGAAGAAACCGCATCGCCACGGTCTGCGGCACTCTTCGCGATCACGTCCTTGCCGTGGTAAACCTCCGTAGTCGCCAGTCTGTTTCTAACCTTGGCATCGGTGCTCACCACATACAATTCGTTGAACCCCTTCTGGCCCGACTCATACAGAATCCATCGACCGTTTGGGTTCCACTGCGGATGATGATCGGTCGCCCCTCGCGGGTCCCCGGGTCCAGCAGGGTCGTCCGTGAGTTTGACCGGCTCACCACCCCTCACTGGTACCGTCCAGACCTGGCCTTGGCTCACGTATGCAACACTCTTCTCATCCGACGACAGTGCCAACTCGGATTTTGGTTCTTCCGAACTGGTCAACACCCGCGGCTCTGTGCCGTCGTTCGACTTAACGACTATCTGGCCTTGATCAACCAAGACGTTAAACCTCTGGTCGTGCGACGAAATGTCGTTCCCTCGACGACTGAACGCCTGGTCGCCGCCGGATAGCAGATCGTCAATCGTTAACTTTCGAGTCTGCGCCGAGACCGCAGCCACTGAGAAGACAAACACCACCACAAACTTGCGCATGCCAATCTCCAATGAAGGAGCGAGGCCGCCTCAACGGCCTCGCTGGTTTTAGAAGATGAACTTCCCGTAGACCACCAGCACGCGGCCGGAAACGATCGCACCCTGTCCCGTTCCATAGATACTCGTAGGAACGCTGACATCTGTCGTAATTGTCCCGAACGTCTGCCCCTTGTTCACGTCGGCGTTCGGAAGTCCGAAGTTCGGATGATTGAGCAGGTTGTAGGCATCAGCACCGATCTCAAAGCGAGTCTGCTCCGCAACCGCAATCTCCTTCCCAAGCTGCGCAGCCACTGATGCAAAGCCGGGACCTCGGAAGCTGTTCGGCTTGGCATTGCCCCAGTCTGATTGCGCCGCAGCGGATTTGAAGTTGCTGGTGCTCAAGCAGGGCGAATTAACCGCGCTTGCACCGCAGTGTTTTCCAACGACGCTTGCGTCAACTGCGTCCGCCAGTACGTTTCCGCTAAATGAACTCGAGAACACGTTCGCCGTGCTGATACCGCTGTTCACGACCGTGAACGGCCGACCACTATATAGGTACACTTTTCCGCCCAGCTTCCAGTCGCCAAGTAGCCGGTTGGCTAAGTGATCGCTCCAGCGAGGCGTAGAGTACACAAAGTCAGCGGTAAAGTTATGCCTGGTATCGAAGTTCGTTGGCCCGTAGTTGGCGTCCGTCGTTCCGGTGGGAGTCAGGCCATTCAGAGCGTAAACAGTCGGATTGTAGATTGTCCCAAGCTGCAGAGCCTTGCTCCATGTGTAACTTGCTTCGCCCTGCAGGTTGCGCGTGAGTGAGTGGCGTTCGACAACGGTCAAGCCGTTATAGCGGGAGAATCCCCGATCAAATACCTGCGTAACAGTTGAGAACCGAGGATCTGGGATCGATGTAGGCAGCCCGCCGAACCCATTCGAAGCCCAACCATTCGCCGCGGTGTTCGAGATCGACTCGTTGTACCCGTGGTTGCCCGAGTAAGAAATCGAGGCCACATCATGACGCGACAGAGGCTGCTCGATTTCAAAGCTCCACTCGAGAACCTTGATCGTGTGGAAATGATCGGGGTTCACATATAGCGTCGGTGTCGAGAAGGTGACACCTGCAGGAACCGCCGCCTTCAGCTGGTTGAGGGTATATCCCTGGGAAAATCCGCTCTGGAACGCATCGTTTGATGCAACGGCGGCAGCCTGCGATGAACCTGTGTCGCCGGCCAGCCCCACCGTTCCGGTTGTCACCTTGGGGGCGAATTTGTTCGGCGCATTGCCATAGACGTTCGCGGCGATGTTCGCAGCGATCGTGTTTGCGAACAACCCAACGCCTCCGCGAAGAACGGTCTTCCCTTGTCCGTATGGAGAAAAGGCCACGGCTACCCGAGGCTCCGGGATGATACCTTCGAACTTCTTGAAGTCGGTATGACTGCCGATCTGCAACGTCGAGTTGTATGGAACTGTGCTGCCAGCCTGATACGCGGGCGCAAGAAATGCGGTATTCGCTCGTGAATAGCAGGTCTCCTTGCACCACGGATTCTGCTGATACTCGAAGCGAGCACCGTACGTGACCTTCAGATTTGGGCGAATCGACCACTCATCTTGCCCATAGAAGCCGAGCGAGTCGACGCGAAGGTGAACAGTGGGCAGAACCGGGAACGATTGCGTGAAGCTGTTGAAGTTTTTCGCATCCGCGATATTGCCCTGTGCGAAATCAGCGACACTGCCGAAGGTGTACGTGCCGATGATCGATCCGGCCTGGTTAGCAGTGCTGGTGATGCGATTGTTGCGATTATTCACGCCAAACTGCAGCGTGTGCTTTCCGTGACTCCATGACAGATCATCAATGACTCCCAGCTGCTGCCCACGACGGCCCTGCGGAGCCGCCGGCCCCAGCGCCTGAAACCCTGCGTCTCCAGCACCGCCATCCGTGAAGCTGAATGCCAGGGGAATCGCCTGCTGAGCGGCTTTGAAGTTGCTTGAGCCATAGAAAATCGCAGAGTAGTAGTTTCCGTTCAGGACCAGGTTGTTCACGAGGTTAGGCGTAATTGCATAGGTGTGATTCAACTGCGGAATAACCCAGGGCTGTGGGCTGATTCCGTTGAACAGCGCGCTGATCGGGCTCGTACTGCTCGCCTGCACGCCTGAGTCGCGACTGATTCGAAAATAGAGCTTCTGCTTTGAATTGATGTTCCAGTCGACCCGGCCGTCCGTGAGATATTCAGTGTTTACACTCGAGGCCGTCGAGACGAAGGCGACGGCGCAAGGTACACCGGTTGCGCCCCCAAAAGTTGCGCCGTTTCCGCCCGGAACTACAACGCCCGTGAGTCCATTGTTCTTGCCGCAACCTTGGTTACCAGTACCATCCTGCAGCTGACCGGAGCCATTGGTCACAGGAACTGCGCGGCTGATGCCAGGCGCAGCACTGTACAGCTTAAACAGATCCTGATAATACGGCACTGAGGTCGCTGGCACATGTGCCAGAACATAGTTCTGCAGTTCTGGAGAAGGAACGGATACGACCTTGTTTGTCGGCAGCGAGTACCGTAACCCTTCGTAGTTGTAGAAGAACGTTATCTTGTCCTTCTTGATTGGACCACCGACCGAACCTGCAAACTGGTTTGCGACTGCGCGGCCTCGCGGAGTATTCGACGCGTTGCTGAAATAGTCGTTCGCATTCAGAATGTCACCGTTGTAATTCTCGACCAAGTTGCCGTGGAAACGATTGGTGCCAGACTTGCTGATGTAGTTGACCTGCGCACCAGCCATGCGTCCATACTGTGCACTGTAGGCATTCGTGATCACGGACGCTTCCGCCACGTCGTTCTGCCCGAGGGTGTTATTGCTTGAGCCTGATTTGTTGTTCAAGCCGAACGGCTCAACGATGTCCGCTCCGTTGTAGGTGAAGAGTACAGAGCTGAACGGAAGACCATTGACGTTGAAATTATTGTTACCGCCTCCCACGTTCACACGTACTCCAGGGGTTGAGAACGCAAGATTGGTGATATCTCCGCCATTCACGGGAGTGTTCTCGACGAAGTGCAGGTTGAAGTCGGTCAGATTGTTGCCGTTTTCGGTCTGCAGCAGCTCATTGCCAGCGTTGACCTCAACCGTCTGCTGCACAGCTTTCACCCCGAGCGTGACATCGACTGTCTGCTCCTGCCCCACCAGGAGGTGGATCCGAACAGGCTCCGCAGCCAAACCATTTGCTTCTGCGGTGATCTCGTAGTTCCCTGGCTTCAGGAACGGGAAACGATATTCGCCACTCTTGCCGCTCAGCGATGTGAAGACTGCATTGGTTTCCGGTTGGCGGATGTTGACTGTGACTTGTGGAAGCACCGCACCGCCGGGATCCTTCACGGTTCCGACCACGGTTGCGCTGGTGAGGGTTTGAGCAATCGTGAAGCGTACTGGCACGAGCAAAAGCAAGGTGATCAATAGCGTACGAATTCTGAGACGAGTCATTTCTTCCTCCGCGTGGAACACGCTAGATGTGCGAGGGACACGATTCCGGGGATCCGCAGCATCGCGGTCACGCGAAGGCGGATCTTCGTCGATCAGAGAGAGGGCGCCGAAGACACTATTACGGCGTCAGATCTCTTCGTTTACGAATGTATTGTCAGGGAAGATGCCGTTAGCGACATCGACAACAGAGGAGGGACGCGCTCGATGTTGATCTGATGTTTTTCGAGTAGTGGGTCAAAACGCGCATGGGTTTTGTATATCACAGAAAACGTACATGTCAGAATTTTCTTGCCTCTTATGATACGAAGATGAATCGAATGCTCGTGAATAACTTCAAGCCAACTCTGACTAACTTGTTCAGCTCGATGATCAGCAACCTGACCGTTACGATTCTGTTTTTGTCTACTCATAACCCCTGCAAGGCGCAGGATCTCAAGATCCAATCCGAGATTTATGCAACGCGTGGTAACCCCACTTCTGCAGTGTCAACCCGTGATGGCCGATTCGTTTTCATATCAGTCACAAACGTCGATCAGCCAGATTTTCCCGGCCCGGATTCAGCTGCAGGTAGTCGCACCGACTCAGTTTCAGGAATCGAAGTATTCCGCCGCGACGTAGCCGCGCACAAACTTTCATCTTTTGGATTCGTGCGGACCGGGTCAACCGGGGCTAACGGGCTGGTGCTCCTTCCTCGGGAAAGAACACTCGTTGTCGGCGTCGGTGATGGAGGAGTTGCGTTTCTCGACGTTCGAGATCTCGAGCAAGGAAAGGGCACCCCTCGTTTCGCTCATCAGACAGCGGGCGCGGGCACGTTCGATGTTGTAGCGACGCCAGATGGCAAGTATGTCTTTTCGTCGAATGAGTACGGAATGGTCGCCGGGCAGCGAGGCAGTGTGGGTGTCATATCTACCGGTATTGATCGAACGGGCAGGGTGGGTGAACCACACACGATCGGTCAGATTCCGATCGGCGACGTCGTACCGAGTCTCGCGATATCGCCAGATGGAAGCCGGCTCTACGTGGCCTCGGAACTCCTGCCGCAATCGTCATCATTCGCGATTGCAGGATCGAAGAACTCTGTACTCTCGAAAGATAACTGCGTGCAGAAGCAAGGTACGACACCGCGCCAAAATGGATATATATCGGTCGTCGATGTTCGACGAGCGATCTCTATTGAGCCAGACGCGATCCTAGCCCGAGTCGCCTCTGGTTGCTCGTCAGTACGGATCGTCGAGGCGACTGACGCATCACGGCTCTACGTTTCTGCACGCGGAGACAATGCCATCCTGGCTTTCGATCCACATCTGCTGGAGCAGGATCCGGAGCATTCACTGCTGCGTTTATTCGCATCAGGAGGAACCGCACCTGTCGGAATGCGACTCTTCATGAACGATCGATTCCTTGCAGTTGCAAATTCTAATCGCTTCGCCGACTCCAACGGCAGTCTGGCGATCCTAAACGTGGCGGCGAACGTGGAACCAGAGCCGCGTCGAATCCCTGCTGGAGGATTTCCCCGCAACCTCAGCCTATCCGCCGATCGTTCGACACTCTACCTCACGAACTACAAATCTCGAAGTCTTCAAGTGCTGGAGATGAGCCACTGAGGGAGCCTCGCAGCGGGGTCAAGAACGGTCGGACTACTAGGAAGAGATCCCCCTAAACGGAATTGAAAACCGGATCAATCAACCTTCGTGATACTTTGTAGAAATGATGAAGCCGCCCATCGGTGTCACTCCCAGCAGATACCAGGTGGCATGTCTCATTCTTCGTCGATGTTGCTAGTTCAATTCTCCTGACATACAGCGAGCAATGGTCCTGATCCAGTGCTGATTTCTCAGGCGCCCTCTTTGCGCCGTGAGAGCGAGCATTCAGCGGACGGAGCAGCCCGCTCATAGTCGCGCCAGAACTCATGGTGAGTCGCGACTCATGATTCCCATTGCACTCGCTGCGATGTCGGAATGTCACCCGCCTTTCCAGGGCGGCCGGATAACTCGAACGAGGAGAAAAATGGACTATCGCAATCGAACTGCCGGCATTCTTCTGTTGTTCTCGATGTTAAGTGCATCATCCTTGTCCTTGAGCCAAGCAAAAGAGCCTTCTGGAATCATTACGGCTGAAGATCTGGAATCAGTCCATGAGGTGATCGCTCCGGTTCTATCCCCTGACGGATCCAGGTTTGCGATGGTCAGATCCGGGCAGATCTTTCTATTTCCCGCACAGGGAGGTTGGCCAGTAAGGCTGACCTCCGACCCGCTCAGCAAATCCGAGATCGCATGGTCTTCTGACTCGCGGTCGCTCGCATACGTGGCTGGCGGTTCAATCTGGGTAGTGACCGCAGATGGTGGCAAGCCCAGGAGGGTCACAAATGGCGCGCCGGGACCTGGTGACCCACGAGTCAATTGCGATCACACGCCGAAGTGGAATCCAAAGAGCAATTGGATCCTCTTTCAATCGGGGCGCAGCGGCCAAAACGAGCTTTGGGTAGTCAGTCCCGACGGTAAAAGAAAAGCCTACCTCGCAACAACAGAACGTTATCTCGGTCCCGAACACCTGGGCGACCAGCCAACAACGGATGGAGACGGTTTGGCTGGAGGCCTGTTCTTTCCTGATCCGGCGTGGTCTCCCGATGGGACTCAGCTCACATTCACTGAGCGATCGCGCGAGTTTTTCTCAGGCAAACTTGAACTGCTTGCGTTTGATCTCGCTGCGGGCCGAGCACCTTCTCCGCCCCGTGAACTCTACACTGCATTGCCCGACAAAGGTGGCGCGTGGGCAATCGACAAAGTGAGCTGGTCTCCGGATGGAAAGAGCCTTGCGTTCACATTGCAGGACACCGGTTGGGACAAAGTCTACCTTCTGAGTGCGGCCGGTGGAACTCCACGACAGATCACGTTTGGAGAATCTGAGGACGCGAATCCAATTTTCTCTCCTGACGACAAATCGATCCTGATCCAGTCCAATCGTGAGGCACCCGAAGAACGTCATCTCTGGATCGTGCCTCTCGATGGGTCTGCTCCGCGCCGAGTCACAAACTCTTCGCCATCGGTTGAATCGGCGCCGCAGTGGTCAAGCGACGGGAAGCAGATCTACTTTTTGAATTCAGCTCCATTCCAATCCCCTGATCTCTACGTTGTGTCGACAGAAAAGCCCGACGCAGCACGACCGCTCACGCATACACTGCTGCAGAACTTTGCCGCGATTCATTGGAAAAGTCCCGAACTGGTTCATTTCAAAGCTAAGGACGGATTGACTCTTTCGGGCGTTCTTTATTTTCCTCCGGGGTACACGCCGGGCCGTCGGTATCCTGCAGTGCTTTGGGTACACGGTGGCCCGGAAGGACAGGATCTGCTCGGCTTTTCTCCGTTATCCCTTTACTTTGCTCAAGACGGCTATATCGTTTTTCACCCAAACTACCGAGGAGGGACTGGGTATGGTGAGAGATTCCGAAATCTCAACGTGGGCGACTCCGGAGGCGACGAGGTGCACGATGTTGGAGACGCGGTGCGCTACCTGATCGATCGCGGCATCGCTGATCCGAAGAGAATAGCGATTGGCGGCACGAGCCACGGAGCAACCATGGTGCACTATGCCGTCACAAAACTGCCCGACCTTTGGGCGGCCGGAATCTCATTCGGAGGCGCTGTCAATCGAGCCACTTTCCTCGAGCGCACAAATCGGAATTCCGAAATCCGCTGGGAGATCAAAATGGGCGGTACGCCCGACGAGAAACCTGAGGCATATCGTCAAACCGACATCATCCCTGACGTGCCAAAGATCAAAGCACCATTGCTCATTCAGTTTGGTAAGGCCGATCCACAACTGCCGCCGTACGAGTCAGAACAACTCATCGCTGCTTTGAAGAAGAGCAACAAGCCTTATCTCGCGTACTCCTATTCGGGCGAATTTCATGAGTTCTCGAAATCGGAAGACCGGATCGATGTGTGGATCCATCAGCGCCTGTTCCTTCGCCGGTTCCTGTTGTCGCCCCGCGGCACCAGCAGTACTGGCATTGAAGAAATTGACCTCGCTCACCAATGAACTACCATGGATCCTCGATCGTTCGGGAGATATAGAGAGCTTCACGAATTCCAGATCCGTGCGACCGAGGATCCAAGCAACACGCGTGCTCTAATTTGACGGCCAATCTAGCCTGTGCTAATTTCTCGTCATGACGCACCAGTCATATCTCCGCTGTTGTCGCTTCAGCCGTCCATGGCTGGGTCAGCGGTGTCGATAGATCGTCTTGCCTGCGCGATTCTCCTATCAGCACATCCAGCTCTAGAGCTTGAGAAGTTCTGCTCCCATCAACTGCCCTGTTGATCTCGGTTGACGTGGTCTGTTTGCATCCGTGCGAACCAGGCCTCGCTAAATCCCATCCGTTGAAAAGAGCAAGTTAGCAAGAGACGTCTTGAGTTTTTTGAAGATTCATTGCGGCAGCAAAGCCCAAAGAGGAGAAACATTCATGTGCGACACGTACAGTCACAACAGTGACGGCCTCCGTTTCGATTCAAGCGAACGCATTGTTAAGAACAGCGAAGTCGACCAGCAATGGGCTGACTGGCTCGCCCCAACGCGACGGTCTTTCTTGTTCGGCGCTGGTGCCGCCGTCGTCGGGGTCACACTCGGAGATGAAGCTCTAGCGGACGCGCCGGAGAAGGCTGGCCACGAAGCGACCGGGCCAGCAGCTGCGTTTCACGCGCTTAACGGTGCGATCAAACCTTACGTCTCTGCAGATTCTGGTACCAGCGAATGGGGCTACGAAACTCTGAAACAACCCACGACTCAACCCAAGGGCTTATGGCCGGGAACTGAAAGTGGGCTGCCCACCAAGCCGCGCGCTTACACGGAAATCAAAAGCTATCACGCGCATTTCTACTTCGACTTCGACACCTACGAGAAGGCAGCATTGATTCGTCGCTGGGCTGGAGAGCGCTTCCCTGTTGAATTGGGTGACTGGAACCTGCAGCCTCGCGGTCCTCACGTAACGCCATCGTTCTACTTCGGATTCACCAATGATCTCCTCCCCGTGATTGTTCCTTGGGTACAGCTAAACAGTCTGGGATTGACGATCCTGCTTCATCCCAATACGGATGATCCCCGAGCCGACCACCTTTACTACACCCTGTGGGTAAACCGCTCGCAGCCTGTGAACGCTTACGGCATGAAGGCGCCGCAAGACGAACAAGGGAGAGTGATCGTGGAGAAAATCCTTCCGAACGTGACTCCCTCCATCAAACTCGAGCTCTCTTGACGGCGATTACAGCGTCGATCATCGTCTTTCATCGGAACCGCCAATAGTGCCATTCGGGAGCAATTCTTATGTCATCCATCTCGCAAGAACAAGCAGGAGCGGGGCTCATCTCATCAGAACACCCATCTTCAGAGCGGAATCTGCGAACGACCGCTGAACTGGAAGAGATTGTCGCAAGAATTGCAGCGACTAACCAATGGGTTGATCGGGTGCGATTGCGCGCCGACCGTCGTTGGTATGAACGGATTCATCACGCAGCAGATCATGACGTTTGGATCATCAGCTGGCTGCCAGGTCAATCAACTGGGTTCCACGAGCATGGTGGCTCTGCCGGCGCGTTTGCGGTAGCGTCAGGGGTGCTCCAGGAGATCAGGGCAGATGGAGCCTGCCTTGTTGCCGAGAGAGGCAAGGCCTTGTCGTTTGGTCCGGACTATGCACACGACGTTCGGAATGATTCCACTGCACTTGCCGTCAGCATCCATTCCTATTCGCCTCCGCTCGATGAAATGAACGAATACGAACTCGATAACGGATACCTGGTCCTGCGGAACAGCACATCGCAGGACCAGGAACAAACAATCGTTCCTGATCCATTCACACGGGGGCCAAAGACAAATCAAGGCGCCGACGAATCTAGAGTGAGCCGACTATTGGCGAGTGCGCGAGCCCGGCTTCATCGAGTGTCTCCGCGGGAGGCTTACGATGCGGCTTCGACCACCGGGAATGCGGTGCTTGTTGACATCCGCCCGAGCAGCCAGCGCGCGCAGGAAGGCACCATACCGGGAGCTCTTATCGTCGAGCGGAACGTACTCGAGTGGCGCTTCGATCCGAACTCCAGCGCTCGCTTGCCAATCGCAAGCGGCCCTGACCTGCGCGTGATTGTCTTCTGTTCTGAAGGCTATGCGTCTAGTTTCGCTGCTGCTGGATTGCAGGAGATTGGGCTTTGGAGAGCAACCGACATTGTTGGTGGCTTTAGAGCTTGGGAAGCAGAGGGACTGCCCACAAATCCCGTTCCGCTAGTCACGCATTCTCGAGAGCAGATCGACAATCGTTGATCAAGACCTGCTCTCAGCCTTTATTGCGTCGATGATTTCCTCTCGACGATCAAGGAATTCGTTTGCATGATCATTGACTTTCGCTCGTCGCAAACTCCGCTGGAGGGGAGCCTTGAAAGTGACCGGAATAGCTAAAGGCCTAGACACCCAAGAAGGCCGGAGCCCGAGACGCAGTAGGAGCTACAAGGCCTTTCTCTGTTTCGCTTCAGTCGCACTCTTCGTACTTTCCATGCTCGGCAGTGTCTTCGCAGAACAGCCTGGCAAGACTCTTATCGTTGTCGCGCACCCAGACGACGAATACTATTGCGCATCCACGGTCTACAAAATGGCTGTGCAACTTGGCGGAACCGTCGACGAACTGATCATCACCGACGGTGAGGGCGGCTATCGCTATTCAACACTCGCTGCAGCCTATTACAAAAAGCCACTGACGAGTGAAGCCGTCGGACGGAAGGAATTGCCGGCGATCCGCAGGCGAGAGGCAATCAATGCCGGCAAGGTGCTTGGGATACGAACGCACTATTTCCTCGATCAGATCGATCAGCACTTCACCACAGATGAGAGGGATGGAGCCAAGTACGGCTGGAAGTCTGATTTGATCTCCTCACGCCTTCAAACGCTTATGAGGAAGGAGAGGTATAGATATGTGTTCGCCTTGCTGCCCCGTGCCACATCTCACGGGTACCATCAGGCAGCCACTGCTTTGGCTGGTTCCGCAATCCGGGCTTTGCCGATCGCTCTCCGACCAGTCTTGCTTGGATTCGATACAAATTCGGCACGCTTCGTACCATCGCCGACAGAGCTGTTTCAACAGACATGGGATCAGGACTACCGGTTTGCATTTGACAGAACTACCAAATTTGGTTTTCGCGATGCCCTGTCGTACCAGATCGTTGTCGATTGGATGATTGCAGAGCACAAGTCACAGGGCCTGTTGCAGACAATGGATGGACGAGAGCCGAAGGAATACATATGGGTGGACCTCTCGAGCAACCCACAAGCTCAGAAATCTGCCGACGCGCTCTTTCATATTCTTGGTCAGGACGTCACACACAATGGCAGATAACCAGATCGATCAATCAACTGCACTCCTTGGTTCCGCGCCACACCTCTTAGCGGCAAATCTGCTTTGTGTACACGTTGCGCGAGAAATGCGCTCCTCGAAGATGTCTTATACGGAAGCCCTTCGCGCATTTCAGAGGCGGTAAATCATCGAAGTCTTGCTAACGGAGGACTTTCACCTTGGAAGAACATCACGGCGGCTGGGAGTCCACCCCAACACGCTCACGCGAATCACTCACGATCTACAAATCAATGTCAGGGAGATTCGGACGCGAGAAGTGATCTACTTTGAAAGCTCTCCTGGGTAAGAGTGTTTGACACCGCCAAGACCCTGGCCAGCCTAAGCCTCTCATTCAGCCGCGCTTGCATAATCTCTGTGCCCTTTCCATCAGTGATCTTACGATTCCTGGCCCGACGTGATATGCTCAACCACATGAGTTTTAGCTTCCAGAAGACCATGGTTTGTTGTCTCGCCTGTATGTGCTGCGAGCACGTGTCTTCTGGCATGAGGAGATTGCGAAGCCAATAGGCTGAATTCAATCGAGTCTCAACGGACCCACCGCCAGAAGATGCACTGGCTGGTGGGTTTTCTATTTTGGGCCGAACAAGGAGAAACGCAAAGTGAGGGTTCCTGAAATTCAAGCTGAAGAACTAAAGAGCCTACTCGACCACGGCGACAAGCTGTTCTTGCTCGACGTCCGCGACGAATACGAATATGAGATTTCCAATATCGGCGGACACCTGATCCCATTGCCGGAGCTTCCGAAACGCCTAAACGAACTGAACTCCCGGCAGGAGATCGTGACGGTCTGCAAGATGGGTCCTCGCGGAGTCAAGGCAGCGGAGTTGCTCCAGAAAAGAGGATTCAAGCGGGTCCGGAACCTTAGAGGTGGGATTCACGCCTGGTCCGACCGCGTCGATCGCGCGGTTCGCAAGTATTGATCTAACGTTTTTTACCCCGTTCGCCGCGTGCCGAACTGTCGCCGGCCCGACAAGTCAGTATTGTTGATGTTCTTGACCAGTGGGCCCATGTAAAATCACTGCATTCTTCCGCAATCAGCAAGGAGTTCTCTGTGCCCGAATCGACTACGCGTGCATCTCTCAGCGAACAAGCGGCATATCAACTTGCAAACGTCACCAAAACTGCTCCTATATATAGTGCGGTTACGCCCCGGTGGATCGTCCGGCTTCTGGATTGGAAGCCGCTCGAGGCGGGCATCTTCCGCAGGAACCGCGTTGTCGAAGAGAAGCCAATTGAGGTTGTCTGCAGCCATATTCAGGAATCGGAGATTCCCGCAACCTATGCGGAATATGAAGAGAAGCCTCGCGAATATGTGTTGAGCAGCATCAACGCGGTTGTGAACATCGACACGCGCGTCGGCGACCTTTTTAGCAAACCGTACGATCAGGTTCGCGAACAGCTGCGGGTCACGATCGAATCGGTGAAAGAGCGTCAGGAGAACGAGCTGCTCAACAACGCGGATTACGGACTCCTGAATAATGTTGTGGATTCTCAGCACATCTCCACCCGCAAAGGCGCTCCGACGCCTGACGATCTCGACGAATTGTTGACGAAGGTTTGGAAGGAGCCATCATTCTTCCTTGCCAACCCCCGCACAATCGCCGCCTTTGGCCGTGAGTGCACCCGCCGCGGAGTGCCTCCGCCTACCGTCACGCTCTTCGGCAATCCCTTCCTCACATGGCGCGGAATTCCCCTCATACCGACGGACAAGATTCGGATCGCTGGCAAGACTCCGAAGTCGAAAATTCTCTTGGTTCGCGTCGGCGAGCGCAAGCAAGGCGTCATAGGGCTGTTCCAGCCAGGCCTTGCAGGCGAACAAAGCCCAGGGCTCTCCGTCCGCTTCAAAGGCATCAGCGACAACGGGCTTTCGTCCTATTTGATTTCGCTGTACTGCTCTGCTTCTGTTCTCGCTGACGATGCTATAGCAGTTCTCGATGATGTCGAGGTTGGGCACTACCATGAGTACACCAAGTAATCCGAGTAATCTGATCCCGAATTCGATGTTTGATGCTGCCTCGATTACGGGTAAAGTCCCGGAGCGTGCGCCGGGTGCCGCATTCAGCCCGGAGGCGCTCGCCCGCATGGCGAACGAGTTGTTCAATGCGCTGCCGGGAAATGGCGCTGGCATCTCTGAAGCTGAGGGCACGTCACTTCCTGTACCGGACTCAACTGCACTGGCTTCCCCACCTGCAACTATTCCAGCATTCCGGCCAGAGATCTCACTTCCTTCCGATCCGCACTTTTCGGGTGTTCCCGCGAGTGCCGGTCCAGCGGCGGCATCGCCTGTCACGGCACCTATCCAAATGTCGATGCCCGTCGTGCCGGGAGCAGCAGCATCCGCCCTTCCTTCTGGATCTTCGGCTCCATTTTCCTTTCTTCAGGACATTCGGCCTGCTTTCGAATACGACGAGCCCTTGCACTCCTCCACCTATCCGGTCGCACGGCCCATTGGTGAGTTCGCAGCGAGTGAGCCCAATCCTGCACCCGACACATCCGGACTCAACGAACAGGCAGCATTGAACCTGGGGAGTTTCTCAGGGCCGCCTTCCCCGACAGTGCCCGGATCGTTTAGCGCAGCAGACTCGTCTGCCATCCCAGCCTTCTCCTTTATGGAAGAGGCGCGGCCGTTATTTTCGTCAACGCCATCTATTCCGGGGCCGGTCCCAGTTGATCTCGACCTCGGCTTTACAAATGCGGTGAGTGGAAACGGTTCAGAGGAGTCTCTCTACAGCTCCCTCCACAGCCCGTTCGGATTTATCAAAGATCTTCGGTCCATCACGCCCGATGTACCCGAGGCTCGGGATGCGACGGGCATTGAACCGCATGTTCCTGAAGAGCGGAGTCTCTCCTCTTTCCCGTTCGACGCAGAAGCACTAAAGCGCGATTTCCCGATTCTTCGTGAACGCATACATGGTCGTCCTTTGGTCTGGCTCGATAATGCTGCGACTACCCAGAAGCCTCAGAGTGTTATCGATCGCCTCAAATACTTCTACGAGCACGAAAACTCTAACGTCCATCGCGCCGCACACGAATTGGCCGCACGTTCCACGGATGCCTACGAATCTGCCCGCGAGAAGGTACGACGATTTTTGAACGCATCTTCTTCACGCGAGATCGTATTCGTCCGGGGAGCAACAGAGGGCATCAACCTCGTTGCACAAACCTGGGCACGGCAGAACATACAGAAGGACGACGAAATCGTCATCACCTGGCTCGAGCATCACGCCAATATCGTGCCATGGCAAATGCTTTGCGCGGAGAAGGGCGCGCATCTCAGGGTAGTTCCCGTAGACTCGACGGGCCAGATCATTCTCAGTCAGTACGAGAGACTGCTAGGGCCAAAGACCCTACTCGTCGCATTTCCGCAGGTTTCAAACGCGCTCGGAGTCGTCACTCCCGCATACGCAATCATCGAGGCAGCTCACCGGCAAGGAGCTAAAGTCCTGCTCGACGGGGCACAATCGGTGTCTCACATGCGCACCGATGTTCAGTCACTTGACTGCGACTTCTTCGTCTTCTCTGGACACAAGGTCTTTGCACCTACGGGCATTGGCGTTGTGTATGCGAAGCCCGAGATTCTCGAATCTATGCCTCCCTGGCAGGGCGGCGGCAATATGATTCAGGATGTTACGTTCGAGAAGACCATCTATCAACCCGCGCCGCAGCGCTTCGAAGCAGGTACGGGAAATATAGCCGACGCTGTTGGGCTCGGCGCTGCCATCGACTACCTTGACCGTGTCGGCATGGAAAACATTTCGCGCCATGAGCACACGTTGCTCGTCTACGCAACGGAGTCGCTGCAGCAGATCCCTGGCCTCCGAATCATCGGTACAGCAAAAGAGAAGGCTGGTGTGATCTCGTTCGTGATGGATGGATTCCGCACCGAGGAGATTGGCGATTACCTCAATCAAAACGGGATTGCCGTCCGTTCAGGCCATCATTGCGCCCAGCCAATCCTCCGCCGCTTCGGACTGGAAAGCACCGTGCGAGCTTCCCTGGCCCTCTACAACACGCTCGACGACATTGACGCGTTAGTTCGAGCCTTATGGAACATCCGACACGGACATACATCACTCGAGTGAGTCCGGTTTCGGCGCTCGGATCTGGAAAACCTGCCCTTGCACCGCTGCAATACCCATCGCCGCTCGGCCCCACAATGAAACCGCATGAGCCAGTTACTCTTGTAGATCATAGTGGAGAAAAGTCTACTTATTTGGTAGACTTTGTTCCATATAGTTTCTTCCCTAGGTCGGAACTAAAGAAGGGCGGATCCTGAGTTGGTACCTTTAAGGCTATGAGGATCTCCCAAAAAGGCCTTTACGCACTGCAAGCTCTGACAGTACTGGCGAAGCACTATCCCGACGATGTTGTCAAAACCCGCGACATCGCCAAGGAGGAACAACTTCCCAAGAAGTTTCTGGAAGCCATTCTGCGAGATCTGAAACGCGCTCGGTTTGTGAACAGCATTCGCGGAGCTGGAGGCGGCTACAAGCTCAAGCGAGCGCCTGAGCAGATCTTTTTGGGAGAAGTGATCCGACGTATCGACGGACCGCTGGCCCCATTTGAGGACGCTGAATCGCTCCGCAATCGAGTCAAAGCCGGCGATAGACAACGCGCCCTTTTCCGGGTTCTTCTTGAGGTCCGAGACGCCGCGGCACGTATTCTGGACCGCACTTCCCTTGCTGATATTTGCCGCTAGGTTTCCTTTCGGGCCCAAACCAATTGCATCGCGGATTACCGCAGAAGTCGTGCACCTTTCCGGGCCACTGCATACTTCGGAGGCAAGTACATGAAAACGTTGAATAGGTTCGTATTGCTCGTCTTCCTGCTGGTATTTGGGCTCAGCCCGGAACCCGGTCATTCCCAGATCGTCGGCGCGACGGTCGCTGGCATCGTGCACGACTCATCCGGTGCCGCACTCAGCTCCGCCACCGTCACAGTCAGACAGTCCGAAACCGGCGCCACTCGAACCCTCACCACCGATGCTGAGGGACGCTTTTTCGCTCCCTCTGTGCCGATAGGACCGTATACCATCACCGCCGAGCACGAAGGTTTCGCGCCCGCTCGGCAATCCGCTACTCTCGTTCTCGGCCAGAGTCTCCAACTCAAGCTCGTACTCGGCGTCGCATCGGTCCAGCAGGTTGTCGAAGTCACCGCAGATTCCGCTGCCGTCAACACCACCACTCAGCAGACTGCCGGCCTGGTAGACGAGCGTCAGGTTAAGGAACTTCCGCTCAATGGCCGCAGCTACGATGGCTTGATGACGCTAAACCCCGGAACGGTGAATTACACCAGCCAGCGCGCGGGTGGAGTAGGAACATCCAACTCGTCCGTTGGCAACATGTTCTCCGTCTCCGGTCGACGTCCGCAAGACAATCTCTTCCTCCTTAACGGCATTGAGTACACCGGGGCCTCGCTCACAAACGTGACGCCGGGCGGAACGAGCGGTCAGTTGCTGGGTGTCGACGCTGTGCGCGAGTTCAATGTTGCCACCGACACCTACGGTGCGGCTTACGGAAAGCGGGCTGGGGCCCAGGTCAGCATTGTTACGACCAGCGGCACCAATAAACTCCACGGCACAGCATTCGAGTTCATACGCAACAGCGCTCTCGACGCGCGCAATTACTTCGATCACGGCTCCATCCCGCCGTTTCAGCGCAACCAGTTCGGCGGCTCTCTGGGCGGGCCGCTGGTGAAGAACAAGTTCATGCTGTTCGGCAACTACGAAGGATTCCGTCAGGCCTGGGGACTGAGCGCTGTAACGCTTGTGCCGGACGACCAGGCGCGCCTTGGATACCTGCCCGACAAATCAGGCAAGTTGCAGTATGTTGGCGTCGACCCCTCTGTCGTCCCGCTGCTCGCCCTCTGGCCTCAAGCAAACGGACCTGAACTCGGTAGCGGAATCGCGCTCGCTTACAGCAACCCGAAGCAGCACATCCGCGAAGACTTCGGCACAACCCGCCTTGATGACAACCTCGGCGCGAAGGACCTCTTGTTTGCCGTCTACACCGTCGACGACAGTACCGCAGACACCCCCACCCAGAACCCGTTCAGCCGAATTAACGAGAGCCTGCGTGCGCAAGTCGTCAGCGTGCAGGAGCAGCACGTCTTCAACTCGAACTTCTTGAACACCGCTCGCGTGGGCTTCTCGCGCGCTAAGTTCTCGTTCTTTGGATTTCCCACCATTGACCTTCCCGGCTGGGTCGCCGGCAGAGGTATCGGCGCTGTTGTCATCGGCGGAAGCACCGCCTCTAACGGCGCTTCCACGCTCACCCAAGCCGGCTCCAACGTGGGCAACAACAACTCGCAGGCGCGAAACCTGTTCACCCTCGACGATCACGTCTACTGGTCGCATGGCCGACAGCAGATTGAAATAGGCGGCTGGTTGCAGCGAATTCAGTCAAACAGTTTGCTTGCTCAGTATCAGAACGGCCAGGCGTCATTCAGCGACCTGCCCTCCTTCCTCAAAGGGAAAATCAAGACGTTCACGGTGGTTCCGCAGGCTACAGAGATGGCGTGGCGGGTGCTCGAAGGCGCCGCCTTTGTGGACGACACAGTCAAGGTCACCCCGAGGTTTGAGCTGCGGGCAGGCTTCCGTTTCGAATCTACCAATGGCTGGAATGAAGCCCTTGGCCGCGCATCCAACTACCGGTTTATCGACGGCGTAATCCAGACCACCCCGTTTGTCGGGGACACGCCTTTTACGAAAAACAACGCGAAGTTTCTCCCCGAGCCTCGTCTTGGGTTTGCGTGGGATCTCTGGGGCAACGGAAAAACGGCGGTTCGCGGCGGAGCCGGCTTCTACCGCAGCCTTCTCGATACGATCGATTATCGGACCGACTCTACCGAGCCCTTCAATACTATCTACACTCTCAAGAACGCAAAGGTGTCCTGCCTGACCATCACACCTGGACAGCCGTTTCCCTCCTGCGCCACCGCGAGCGTTTCGCCCAGCAACATTCAATCGGATCCCAAAACTCCCACGGTGATTCAGTGGAGCCTGCGCATTGAGCAACAGGTCGCTCCTCAGACCTCGCTCACTCTCGGCTATCTGGGATCGCATAGCTACCACCAGATCCTTTCAGAAGATGCCAACGAGCCCGTGCCGACATTCCTGGCGGGTGGCTCCGCGTACTATCCGCCCGGATCGACCAATTCAAACCCTGATCTTGCCAACACCATCACCTGGGTATCCTCGGGAATCGGCATGTACAACGCGTTCACGGCAGACTTGAAGCGTTCCTTTGCCCAAGGTCTCCAGTTCCGCGCCAACTATACCTTTGCCAAGAACCTCGACAATGGAACGGCCTGGAACACCAGCGTCAGCGTCAATTCTCCCGGATTCGTAATGTTCCCGCTTCAGCCTAAGCTCGACTGGGGCCCGGCAGCCACCGACATCCGGCACTTGTTCGCATTCAATGGCACTTGGGAATTGCCCTTTGGTCCGAAGCGCCGCTTCTTGAAGAACGGGCCAAAAGCAGCCAACGCTCTGCTGGCCAATTGGGCTCTGAGCGGGATCGTGAACGTGATGACCGGTTTCCCCTTTACTCCTCAACTCGGCTACAACCCGACAGGCAACGGCGATACCCGCAATCCCGTGCGGCCTAATTGGAATCCCGATTTCCATGGCGATCTCTATCCACACACTCCCGGGAAATGGTTCGATCCCACTGCTTTCGCTCCTCCGGAGACGGGAACGTACGGAAACGTTTCACGCAACTCCCTCAGCGGGCCACGCAGTTCCGAACTGGACTTGTCCGCGGCCAAAACCGCACACTTGACCGAACACCTCGGACTCCAGTTCAGGGCCGAGTTCTTCAACATTCTCAACCACACGAACTTCTCTACGCCCAACCCCGTCGTTTACGCCACCGCCCCCACCGACGCTCCGTTCACCTTGGATGTATCTCCCACGGGCGGAATAATCACGGCGACTGCAACCACCTCGCGCCAGATCCAGTTCGGCGCCAAACTGCAGTTCTGATGTTCTCGCGGCACAGGAGCAGCTGGCCCTCGCGCAGGAAGTGGGTTGGGTTCTGCTGCTGGCGAACGCGTTCTGGGATCAACCGAGAGCCTCCGCTCCCCGTGGCGCTTCCCAATACTTAACTTTTAAGACGAGAAACGCGAGGAAGCTGCAGTGGCAGCGCTTTCACTCTGGACCTGAGCGCAGCACCATCTCTCCTGCCGCGAAAATCTGGAAGGAGTCCACGCGCGTCGCCAGCCGGTTACTTGATGTCTACTTGTGATTCCAATCACAGATTGTTGGAGATGAACGGCAGATACTCACTCTCGGCTACGTGAAACACCTGCTCAAATTCGTTGCCGTTCTCGTTGCATCGCTGCTTTTCCTTCCTCCCGCTGTCGCTGAAGGACTCTGCCTGCTCGGGTAGAATCAGCGAGCCGCGATGGAGTGCTGCTCCAGCCTCGACCACATCAGCGCGCCTGCCACTGCTGCACCCTCTTTGCTCGCACAATCCTGTTATGAAGGCTGTTGCACCGTAGCACCAACTAGTCCGGCAGCGCCCACGGTTCCCGACAAGTTCACAGCCGACTCGCCAACGATCGGCGCATCGCGGGCGCATACTGATATCCCCATCGACCTGCCGAGCGACCTCAACTCTGTCACCTTCGCTGCCCCCGGTCCCACGCACGACCTGCCGGTCCTGTTACAAACCTTCCGCATTTAGATCTTTCCTTGTGAGCGACTGATGTGCGCCTCCGCGATCGGCGTGCGCTCGCGTTCCAACGGCAACACCGCAACACACAAGGAGGTTTCCATGAAGCGCATTGCTTTTTTCCTCGTCGCATCTTTTGTTCTCACCGTTCCGACTTTCGCAGCTGAGCAGCTCACGCCTCACCAACTCGCATCGCTCGCAGCCAGCGCGAAAACCAACGCCGAACATCAGCGGATCGCCAACTTCTACCGCGCCCAAGCCGATAAACTGCTGGCAGAGTCCGATGAGCACGTCAGAATGGCCACCGCCTTCCGCGCCAATTCAGCCACCAACAATGACAAGCAGGTTTTCTCGACGGGCAACCACTGCGCATATCTGACGAAGACCCTCAAAGCAAAAGCCGACAAGGTCCGCGCTATCGCCGCTGATCACGAACGAATGGCCCGCGCCGCCGAGCAACGATAACCCCCCTCACTGAAATACTCCACAGGTTGTGGCTGATCTATCGGAGACACAACCTGTGGATTCGCACCTTCAGTGGAGTCCCTCGCCACCGCAGCAAAAGCGGATTAAGACGCCAGCAAACGCGACCGCTCCTTGACACGCGATCCCGAATCACCGTGCTGCGGCGCTTCATAGGAATTCTGTCCGAGGCTGAACCAGCGCCTATCTCTATGAATCCTTAGTTTACATTGGCCAACAATTCATGTAACGTTTCGGTGTAATGACTATAACACCGCACGCCGACGCAACTCCCTGGCTGCTTCTGATCTTCAGCCTGCCTTCGAAGAGGGCGAGCGAAAGGGTGGGAATCTGGAGAAAGCTCCAAAGATATGGAACGTTGGCCTTGCGAAATTCTGGGTATGCCCTGCCTAATACGCCGGTAAATCAGGAGCGTCTCGAGTGGCTGGCTGCTGAGATTCGAGGCTATAAGGGTGAGGCCTCTGTGCTTCAGATTCAGGCAATTGATGACTTGCCTTCTGACCTGCTCAAGGAGCGATTTCGCGAGGAGCGAAGACCAGACTACTCGGGACTCATCCGGGAATTGGAACAGCTTAAGCCTTCCTTGCAAGGTTTCCCGACACAGTTACGGCGGTTGAAGCGGAGATTTGAAGAGCTCGCGGAAATCGACTTCTTCGATTCTCCACTGAGAGCAAAAGCAGAGGAGGCCCTCTACAAAGCCGGACGACCGATGACGGCTGAGAAGCTCAGCTCAAAAGGAAAGCTCTCAAGGAAGGAATACCAAGGTCGCGTGTGGCTAACACGTCCGAGGCCGGGAATCGATCGCGTCTCTTCAGCTTGGCTCATCACGCGCTTTATTGACGCCAAACCAACATTTCTGTTTAGCAGTGATCCCAATGCTCATCCCAAGGCACTGCCTTTTGACATGTATCAGGCAGGCGGCTTTGGACATGAAGCAGATAACTGCACTTTTGAAACGCTCTGTGCTCGGTTCGGAACTCCAGACAAGAGAGTAAGGCTTATTGCACAGGCCATCCACGATGCCGATCTCGAAGACGAGAAATTCGGTCGGCTAGAAGGCATCGCCATCAATCAGATCCTGAAGGGATGGGCAAAACAAGGCATTTCCGACGATGAACTGCTGCGCAGAGGGATGGAGATGGTCGAAGGGTTATACCACTCGATCGGATAGTGCTGGGTCAAAATCAAGTCTTCCAAAGGAATCAGCGTTGTGAATACAAAGAGGTCAATTACTAGAGTTGCAATATCGGTGTTGAGTGTTTTTTTGCCAACCGCGTGGGCAAGTGCCCAGGATCAAAAGGCTCACTTTGTCGGCTCTGAAAGCTGCAAACATTGCCACGAAGCCGAATTCAATGGATGGAAGCAGACACGGATGGCAAACATCCTTCTTGATCCGAAAGAGCATCCTCAGGCCGTCTTGGGAGATTTCGTACATGACGACCCGATCCGCACTTTTGGACTCGATCAAGTGGCATTCGTTTATGGGAGCCGCTTCAAGCAAAGGTATTTCACCAAACGTGGTGACGACTACTATCCCCTGCCTGCCCAGTGGGACGTGAAGAAGGGCCGGTGGCTTCCATATCATGTGGAGGCGGGCACCGATTGGTGGGTACCGTTCTACGGCCCAACTAACTTTGACCGTCCCACGGGTCCAACGTGCGATGGTTGCCATTCAGTCAACTACAACATTGAAACGAAGCAAGTGACTGAGTGGAACGTCGGATGCGAAAAGTGTCATGGACCGGGAAGTGACCACGTAGCTCATCCAACGCGAAACAACATCGTCAATCCTGAGACGCTCGACTATGTTCGAGCTAACGACACGTGCATGCAGTGTCACAGCCAGGGTCGTCCAACAAACGATCCGATCGCAGGGAAACACTATGACTGGCCTGTTGGCTTTCTACCTGGAGAGCGTCTTGCCGACTATTGGATGCTAGAACCGGGAAAACTTGGGACCACAAACTTCTATCAGTATGCCGACATGACTGCGCACAAAAACCGGATGCAGGGAAACGACTTCGTCCAAAGCAATATGTATCATCGCCAACTTCGCTGCTTCGATTGTCACCAAGTTCATAGCAATGCCAACGTATCAAATCTAATCATACCGGGAAACTCGCTTTGTCTGATGTGTCACACAAAACAGAATCCCGCTGGACTCCGCGAGAAAGTGAGCGAACACACCCACCATGCCGAGGGAAGCGCGGGCAGCCAGTGCGTTGCATGCCACATGCCGAAGATCGAGCAAACAGTCAAGGACAACTTTGTTAGTGCGCATACGTTTCGCTTCATCACTCCTACAGAAACCGAGCAGTTAGGGATACCCAACCCTTGCACATCGTGCCATGCCGACAAATCAACACGGTGGGCAACCGATGAGTTGAAGAAGTGGTCGACCGAGTCTCCTTGGAGGATGGGCCAATAGAGCGCTGTTTGAAAGATTTAGTGGGTTGGCTCGAGGAATTGGTGCACTGTCGCCGCAAAGCAGTGTTCACATGATTCCGGTTCGGCAAGTGCCACTGCTGTTCAACTTACGTAATCATCTTCCCTGCACCGCTCACTGCGATCACGGAGGTGAAAATGCAAGGTTGCAGCTTAATTATGAAGAAACGAAAGCGGGGTCCCGACGTATGGCTACTCCGTTGGTCTGACAAATCCGATTCGGGACGGCGTATATACCGCAAGAGAGTAATCGGAACAGTCGAAGAGTTGCTTGCGTCCGGTGTCGGACCATATCAATTAGGCTCAAGGTGATTCACCGAGTCAACGACCAGAACTGTAACCATCGCCTTGTCCGAAATCAGCCTCCAACCTAGCTGCTCCTGCAGAGCTGTAAAGATCGATGGCGCGTCCTCACCCGGCGATCAGGCGAAACGCGTCAACAAATGCGCGGTCGATTGCTTCCCTGCCTTTCGGTCGTCTGTTTTGATCGCGCCGAGTAGCATTTGCTGTTCTTGAAGTTGTCGGGCCACAGGGGGTGAAACACTGACAGTTTTTATCTGATTGGGCAACGCAATGCGGAAGGATGCAAAAAAGATTGAGGCGCTGATGGCGATGGCCAACAACGCAGCTGTCTGCGATACGGCATTGTTGATTCCTGATGCGGCGCCAGCACGATTCCGGGTCGCTGAACTCATGACAAGAGTCGTCAGCGGTGCCACGCTGACGGTCATCCCGAATCCCAACATGAGTACCGCCGGGAAGTATGTTACCCAATATGATCCTCCAACTCCCGGAAGCGCGAAAGGAACAAGGCCGCATGCCGTGACAAGAGGGCCGACGATAAGGGGCCTTCGAGGTCCGTAGCGCTCCACAAGACCACCAGCCCAACGGGAGAGCAGGAACATCAACAGAACCATCGGCAATGTTGCAGCGCCAGCCCGGGTTGGGGAATAGTGCTGAGCCTGAATGAGGTTTAGAGGTAGATAGAACAGCGCGGCAGAAAGGGCGCCATATAGAAACAATGTCAGGAGATTGGCTCCTGCGAAGTTCCGGTTTCGAAAAAGCTCCATGGGGACGAGCGCCGCGCGCGTCCGTCTCTCGACCAGAACAAATAGCAGGAGCAAAAGTATCCATGAAACAGACTATTCGTGCACCGCAGGCCTTACTGCTAGAAGATCCTTGAAGCTGGAGCGATACTGAAGAAAAACCAGGACCCAGAGCACAGAGGCTAACAGTGCCGGAGCAATGCTTGCCGGCGCAAATGTGAGATGAAACACGAGGATGTTATAGATCTCCGCCGCAAGCAGTGTAAGAGCGAGGGGCACGAAGAAGCCCGAGAGCAAGAGCAACCCGCCGATCAGTTGCACCGCGAAGAAGAACGCTGCAAAATGTGACGCACTGATCGCCACGAAGAATTGGATCGCAAGCGGGTTCGTCGGCGGTGGCTGGTGGATAAAGTTGAGAAACCAGTTCAGGCCAAAGACCGTGAACATCAGTCCAAGTAAATAGCGCGCAATGATTGAAACTGTCTTCATCTTTCGTCTCCGTAGATTGCTTGTCCGTGCGATTGCACGGTTTAAAGGTGCTGGCGATAAACGCAGCGAAATTAGTTCGTGGCCGACTCTTGATTTGGTTCTCGCTAAGCCACACGAAGCACGATCTTGCCGTGTGATCCGCGTCTGGCCTCTCCGGGCCCATGGGAGGATCCTCCATGAACGCCTGGCAGTTTCCCCGCGATATCCTTCCATGCCTGGGCTGCATCCTGGAGCGCATACACTTTCGCGACGTCCGGTCGTAGCGTCCCCTCTTCCAGCAGTCGCGCAATTCTGCCGAGCACGTCCCCCGACGGCGAGAGTCTCATCATCGCGCCCGAGACATGATGTTTCGCGGCCTCTTCCTGCGATACTGGCTGGGTGGCAGAGACGAGATATCCGCCTTCCTTCAAGACGAGGAACGAGCGCTTCTGTGTATCGCCCCCGACCAGGTCGAAGACCACATCGACCTTCTCGTGTAGAACCGTCTCGAACTGCATCTTACGATAATCAATGACGCGACTGGCGCCGATTGACTTGAGGTACGACTCATCGCCACCGCTTGCCGTAGCAATGACGCTGGCCCCGGCCCGCCATGCCAGGTGCACAGCGGAGGCGCCTACGGGACCGGCGCCACCGTGGATCAGGATCGTTTGTCCCTTTTCCATGTGACCGTGGGTGAAGATTCCCTCCCAAGCAGTTTGGGCAGCCACTGGCACGGATGCCGCCTCCTCAAAGGAGAGGTCCGATGGTTTCCCTGCGATGATAGCCGGCTTGACAGCCAGATACTCCGCGTACGCGCCACCCGTTCCGTTGGCACCGAACACGGCAGCTCCTGGCGCCCATGCTGCAACGTCACTGCCAACCTGCTCGACGACACCAGAAAACTCATGACCGGGTATCCACGGCAGGTCTATCGGGAGTATCTGTCTTGCCGCTCCAGAGGCCTTAACAAGATCCAGATGATTGACGGCGGTACTCTTTACCTTCACAAGGATCTCGTCCCGCGCGATCCCCGGCGTCGGTACATCGTTAAACACCAAATGACCACCATATTCCAACAATCTGATAGCTTTCATGCGAGTTCTCCTTGAGTCACTTGAGTGCGCGCCCACTCGGGGAGCTTTGTGAGCGCACGGCCAAACTCGTGTTCCAGGCCAGCGACATCGGCGCTATAGCCGACGCGCTCAAACCATTCCAGCATCGACGCCATTTCCCTGCTGTACTGCCGGACCTGTTCGATTGGCGTCTGCGCGAACGTAATCGGCCGACCCAGCGCCTCCGTCATGGTCTTCGCCGCCTCTGGCATCGTTCGCACGTCACCGGCGAGATCAATCTCGCGGCGGTTCAAGGCAGCGGCGTCGGTGACCGCGCGCGCTCCGAACCAGCCACTATCGTCCACCGAAATCATTTGTCGT
>Ga0157374_10000824_pt1 | contig 27119 bp, 5 predicted proteins | sample M25metaG_FD_115308 | JGI IMG/M metagenome (GOLD analysis project Ga0157374, IMG submission 115308) | Miscanthus rhizosphere microbial communities from Kellogg Biological Station, Michigan, USA - M2-5 metaG | ecosystem: Host-associated > Plants > Roots > Rhizosphere > Soil | place: USA: Michigan... | reverse complement strand
GCTGAGTTTCTTTGGGGCGCATTGCGTCGTTGTTCGTCGCTTGCTTGGAATACCAAGCGGCGCTTCTCTCGCCTAGCACTGCACCCCAAAGAAACTCAGCGATACCGTACATTAAGTCGAAATCCGCTCTAGAAGTTAGCATCGGAAGGTATTTCCAATTTACCGTGTTGTTCCAATCGGTCCAGCAACATCGTGCCGATGGTATATGTGTAGACGGCGGCAAGGCTTGCTGAAGGTAAAGTACCGGCAAAATTACTCGCGAATGATAAATACCGTAACCCCGCCGCGCTTATCGCGCCTAGCGATATACCACCGACAATCCCGGTAATCACGGCGCGTGCGTGCTCTTTGTTGAAATCCACGCCGTAGAGCATGCATAGTTTTTTTGCCATGCGTATTTGGATTGCTAACTCCGCTGCCGCGTCCAGCAGCGGTACTGGAATTACCATGGTGCCGGCAGCCATCGCCGTATGGTGTATGACCAGGTCTTGTCCGTGTAAGCGACGCAGCGCGGCTCGTGTTAGCGGAGTCGTCATGCGTTTTCCAAACTATCGAGGATGCCGTCCAAATCGCCGATGTCTATGTCTTGCAGATCGACGTCGCTCGGGCTTAAACCGCCGGCGTCAGACGACAGACAATGCTCGATCACTTCTTGCAGCGCAAGCTCGAATCCAGCATTCAACGCATGAAAACAAGATGCCGGATGGCGCGCGCAATCGCCTACCAAGCGAACGTGCAATTGTCCATCGCGCACCTCGGCGCTGACGTCTAGGCTTTGCGCTAGCCGTATCGTTGGCGCGAGTTCATCACCGGTGGATTCGGCAGCGATAGGCAATGGTTGATTTTCGTGATCGAAATGCCCCAAATAGTTGAAGACTATTTCTCCTGGATTGCCCATCAGTTCAGGCTCGCGGCGTAAATAACGCAACAAGCCATAGCCCACACCGCGATCGGGCACAGCGCGCAAGTTTTCTTTGACCTGGCGGATTTTATTGTTCCATCTATCGCTATCGAGTTTGAAGGTCCGCGGATAAACGGCTGTGAACCAACCCACGGTGCGGCTGGTATCCATTGATTCCGGCAAGGTATCGCGGCCGTGACTTTCCAATACTAGACGGCAAGTTTGATGTCCTTGAACTGTTGTTAGTGCATATACCCAAGCTGCTATCAACAATTCATCGGACCGAGTGCGATAAGCATCGTGACAAGGGCCGAACAAGGCGGTTGTTTGTTCGACGGACAAACTAAACCCAATCGCCAAACGCTCCGATAATGGAGCAGGTTGCTCATTCTCTAGCCGCGGCAGACTACCGGTTTCGGTTGTCATCTGTTGGCGCCAGTAATCTAGCTGGGATATAAAGTGTTGGCTGGCGGCAGCATCGCGTAATGCGCAGGCCCATTCGGCAAATGATTGGCTTGGGGCCGGTAGAGTAATCGCGGTTTCCGGATTGGCCGCTTGCTCATAGGCGGATGCTAGATCGTCCAGCAGTACGCGCCATGAAACGCCGTCTACTGCCCAATGATGAATGGTAATGAATAGCCGGTCTCCATCGGCTTTCTCTTCAGGAGCGGCCAAATGGAAAAATGCCGCACGCCATATAGGACCGTTCTCCGGTGAAAGACTGCGCTGCACTCGATTAATTTCGTCCAGCATCGCTTGCGCCGCGTTGTTCCCCATCAAGCGATGAACAGCCAACGTGGGCGTGTCCGACAATGGTGCTAATCGCTGCCACGGTTTGCCGTTTGCGTCGATACCGAAACGTAGTCGCAGCACTTCATGATGAAGCTCCAGTGCCGCAAGCGCTCTGCTTATGCGTTTCGGATCGCTACCAGCCGGCAAGCGCAATAATATCGACTGATTGAAATGATCGAGCGCCGCGGGTTGTTTTTCAACGAGCCATTGCTGAATCGGCGTGAGCGGAATGTCTCCATTCGTTTTTACTGAATGCTTTCGTTGCAATTCACCGAGACTAAGCAGCGGTGCCAATTGTTCGATGGTCGGATAGCGCAGTAAGTCCGTAACCTTGAGCGTAAAACCTTGTTTGCGTAAGCGCGAGACGATTTGAATCGCCTGGATGGAATCGCCGCCAATGGCAAAATAATTATCGCGCATGCCGATTGCATCGCGCTTTAGCGTCGTTCGCCAAGCATCGAGCAGAGCCTTCTCACGCACCGCCATCATTTCATTCTCCCCTCTCCCGCAGGCGGGAGAGGGGTTGGGGGTGAGGGTGTTCACCGAGTCCCCATTTAATGCCCTCACCCCCGCCCCCTCTCCCGCCTGCGGGGAGAGCGTAGCGAGGGGGGCGAAGCCGGAGTTGTTTGCTTCCGGCAACGGCAGTGCATTACGATCCACTTTGCCGTTGCGATTGACCGGCATCGCATCAAGCAACACGAAGTGAGCCGGTAACATGTAGCGCGGCAGAGTATGTTCCAGGTGTGCGATCAATCCCGGCAAATTGGGCGGATTATTCGCATCGCGTGCAGTCACATACGCCACGAGTTCCGTATTCCCTGTCTCGTTTCGGCGCGGCATTACATGAACTTTCTCCACAGCCGTATGCGTTAGTAAATGATGCTCGATCTCTCCGATTTCGATACGGAATCCGCGTACTTTTACTTGGCCGTCCAGCCGACCGAGAAATGTGATGATGCCGTCGGCGTTTTGCATGCAAAGATCGCCGGTGCGATACAGCCGTTCTCCTTTAGCAAATGGCGAATCGACGAAGCATGCCGCTGTCATTTCTTCTTGTCCGAGATAACCGCGTGCCAAGCCGAGACCGCCTATATACAACTCCCCGGGAACACCAGGCGGCAGCAGCATTTGCCGCGCATCCAATACATAAGAACTGGTGTGTGCAATGGGCCTTCCGATCGGCAGACGCACCGCGTGGTCGTTGATGTCTTCCGCATGGACCGTATGCCACGTGGCAAAGGTCGTGCATTCTGTTGGTCCGTAAACGTGGACCAACGCATCGGCCGTCATGCGTGTCAATGCACGCCGTACATGGGGTAGCGACGCTTCCTGGCCACCGAAGTATAGGCGGCGGAAATTTGATAGCAGCTCGGGTGTTTCATCGACGAGCCGGTTAAACAATGCCGTGGTGATGAAGCTGACGTTGACACCATGCCGTTGCACAAAGCCGGCCAGGGCTTGCGGGTCGAGCACGGTATCTTGATCGGGCAGGCAAAGCGTGAGGCCGTTAGTCAATGCTGCATAGAAATCGAAAGTCGCGCCATCGAATGCGTAATTGGATAACTGCAAAATGCGATCACCCGATTGCGGCGTGAAGTAATCGGGTTGTTTCGTTACTCGTGCTACGCCACGATGCAAGGCAATGACACCTTTAGGTCTGCCGGTGGAACCCGACGTATACATCACGTAAATAGGATCGTCCGGCGTTATCGATAGGGGCAGGTTCGCGTTGTCTTCCTGGCCTTCGTCGGGAATGATTAGCGGGAGTATGGTCAACGTTGCAGGTGTACCAGCAGGCTCCAGTCCTGGCTGACATAACAGAATTTCAGCACGGCTATCGCTTAGCAATAGCGCTATTCTCTCCGCCGGCGCATCAGGTTCGATGGGCAAATAAGCGGCGCCGCATTTTTGTATCGCTAATTGAGCAACGGCCATTAATGGACCACGAGTAGCCAGCAAAGCGATGGGAGAATCCGGCATGCCGTCGCTTCGCGCTCGCCGCAGCGTTCTCGCAAGCCGATTGGCGGCGCGATTGAGTGTGCCGTAAGTCCATTTTTCGGTATCCGTAATCAATGCGAGTTTCGCATCGTCAATGGCGGCTTGTTCTTCGAATAACTCGATGACGGTTGCGTTAGGTAATGGCGAAGCAGGAGCGATGGCCGCATTCAACAAGCACACACGTTCGCCTTCGAGTAGTAAATCCAATTCATTAAGCGCTGCTTGCGGTTTTTGTATCGCCGCACGTAGCAGATGTTCGAAGCGTTGCGCCCAATCGTCTATGCGAGTTTTTTCGAAGAGATCCGTATCGTATTCGATGCGCACTGACGGTATTGCCGCGCCGAAATCGAACATCCATGACATATCGCAACGGGAACCGCTGCGTTGAAGCGGCAACGATTCAGCGGTTACGTCGGGCAAGTTGGGCGCGGTTGAAGCTTCGTCCAATCCGATCATCACGTCGAAGAGTGCGGAGCGCGACGTATCCCGTGGAATATTAAGATCGCCGACCAGCCGATCGAATGGATAGGATTGATGGGATATGGCTTGTCGCATGGTTTGCGCGGCAGATGCTAAATGGGTGGCGAAGCCTTGCTTGCCATCGATTCGTTCGCGCAATGCCAATGTGTTGACAAAAAAACCGATGAGATTTTCGCTCGCGGGATGTTGGCGGCCGGCAACGGGCGCGCCGATGATTAAATCGTCTTGTCCTGAAAGGCGATAGAAAAGCATCTGCAATCCAGCCAATAAAACCGTAAATAAACTGACGCCGTATGTATCTGCGCAGGTGCGAGCTGCGTTCACGGTTTCTTCGCGAAGTACATGGTGCAGTGTCGTACCTTGAAAACGCCGCACGGCGGGACGCGGGCGGTCCGAGGGCAAATCGAGAAGCGGCAGTGAACCTTGCAGTTTTTGTAGCCAGTAGTCACGATCATTTGCAAAGGCATCGTCATGCAGGCGTTGTTCAAGCCATGCGGCGATATCGCGGTATTGAGCAGGTAAGGGCGTCCATTCCGGTGCGGCGTCTTGCAAGCGTGCGATATACGCTTGTGTCAGCTCCGCTTCGAGCAGAGGCATCGACCAGCCATCGGCAGCTATATGATGAAGCACCACAAGCAATTGATGCTGCGTTTGATCCTGATTTTCGTTGCGACAAGGTTCTTCCGCGAGCGCGATTCGTATTGGCCATTCATGGGCCAAATCGAATGGACGATTACCGATTTCTTCAAGTTGCGTTTGCAAAGTGTCTTCATTCAATCCGGCGGGTAATGAAATCCAAGACAGTGGTCCGACGGGATCGGTGACTTGCTTGGGCTCGCCATCGATCGATACGAAGCGCGTACGCAGCACCGCATGACGAGCTGCCACATCGTTGAATGCAGCCCACAGCGCAGCGACATTCAATGTGCCGGAAAGCCGGGTTAAGCCGCAGATATGGTAAGCCGGTCCGCTTTCGCCTAATTGATCGATTACCCATAACCGGCGTTGCATCGGTGATAAAGGTGCAGGTTGATCGAGCGGTAAATCGGGCAGCTTGTCATGGGAAAGCGATACGCGGTCACGAAGCAGGCTGGCCAAACCGGCAACAGTCGGCGCTGAATAAATGTCAGCGATTTCCACTTGCACGCCGAGTGCGCGGGATGCGCGTAGTGCCAGCCGATTGGCCATCAGACTGCTTCCGCCAAGCTCGAAAAAATTATCGTGCCGGCCAACGTGTTCGTGGCCTAATAGATCACGCAAAATCCCTGCGAGATGTGTTTCATTGGCGTCGAGTGGTGTTTGATGGGAAGCGCTAAGCGATTGCGTTGGTTCGGGCAATCGTCCGCGATCGAGTTTGCCGTTGGCGTTTAACGGTAACGCATCCAATTGCATGAAGAGACGCGGCACCATGTATTCCGGCAGATGCTGCGCTAACGCTTCGCGTAAATCGATATCATCCTTTTCTTCACCGACCCAGTAGGCAATCAATTCCAAATCTTGGCCGATGGATCGCGGTAGAACGCGTGCGTCGCGTATGCCGGATTGCTTGCGTAAGACAGCTTCCACTTCGCCGACTTCGATGCGATGGCCGCGTATTTTGACTTGCTCATCATTGCGACCGATGAATAGCAGCGTACCGTCTTGCAAACGGCGCGCACGATCACCGGTGCGATAAAGCCGCTCGGTACCGGTGGCAAGTGTGTTAGTGACGAATGCCAATTCCGTGGCGGAAGGCCGGCGGTAATACTCCAACGCGAGCCCCGGACCTGCGATGGCTAATTCGCCGATGGCGCCCAGCGGCAACGGCGTCAAATCGGGCGCGACCACATGCAATGCTAAATTCGCTGTTGCACGTCCGATAGGTATGGGGTGCGATACCGGCAATGCGCCATCGACTTCGTAAAAGGCGGCACAGACGGCAGCTTCGGTGGGACCATAGGCATTGATATAACGAATGCCTTGTTGCAATCTACATTGCACCTCGGCTGCAATGGGCGCTTCGCCACCGGTGATGATTATTCGCAATCCGGGCAAGGACAAATCGCCGAGCGAATTTAAGAATCCGGGCGTCATGGCCGCGACGGTTATTTTTAAACGCGCCACAGAGTCGGCAAAACCATTGGCAGTATTGCATAGCTGTCGGTCCACCAGCGCGAGACGAGCGCCAGAGAGCAACGCTAAAAATATTTCGAATAAGCTGACATCGAAAGCGGGAGAAACGAATTGCAGCACCGTATCGTCGCCACTCATACCGAGTGCTTGCACGTGATCGGTAATCATATTGAGAAAAGCACGGTGCGAAATCAGCACGCCTTTGGGAGTGCCCGTCGATCCGGATGTGTAGATGAGATAGGCCGGATCATCCGGTTGAATTGACACGGCTGGTACCGCATTGATGACACCATCGAGCGTATCGAGATCGAGGACGACGCAGTTAATCGCATTATTTTTTTCCGCTATGGAATTCTTCGAGTTCATCGCCTCGCGACTTATGAGTACTCGTGCGCCGGCGTCTTGCATCAATTCGCGGTGCCGCGCAGCCGGATGCCATGGATCGAGCGGTAAGTAGACCGCACCGGCTTTTAAAATGCCGAGAATGGCAGCGGGCCATTCCGGTTCGCGATCGAGCAATATGGCGACAACTTCGCCCGGTTGCACTTTCATCTCTTCGCGCAGTGCTGCCGCAATGCGATTGGCACGCTGATCCAACCATCGATAGCTACTGTCACTTTCGAAAGCGATTAATGCCGTATGAGAAGGCGTGCGTTCGGCTTGCTGCGAGAAGGCTTGATGAATGGTTGTTTGGGGTAACGGCTGTATAGGTCCTTGCGCCAAGGATTTAATGGCTTCGCATTCCTCCGCGCTTAACATGGGCAAACGCCGTAAGGGCAACATCGGCTCCGCCGCGCCGGCTGTTAGCAAACGAGTCAGTTGCGCGAGCATGGCCGTCATCGTTGCATCTTGATACAGCGCCTTGCGATATTCGAGAATCAAGCGCAGTGCTTCGCCGTTATCTTGCAGACGCAGCGATAAATCATAGCGCGCAGGTGCGTCGGGTATTTCTCGCTCGATCACTTGCAGACCATCGAGCTTCATGACACCAGGCGCCGGTTCCATGGCCAGCACCACGTCGAAGAACGGATTGCGGGAAGGGGCCGCGGCGGCATGATGATGATTGATAAGTTTGGCAGGCGTGTCGAATTCGCTTTCCGATAAATTCTGAACGGCTTGTTTTGTTTTATCGAGCAGCGCGGAAAATGTCAGATCCGGTGAAAGCCTTAATACCAAAGGCAATGTGTTGACGATGAAACCGACCACATCGGTCAATTCGCTGCGACTGCGTCCGGCAAGCGGCGTGCCGATGATAACCGTCTCGCTTCCGCCGTGGCGGTATAACAGAATCGACAAGACAGCAGCGATCGCCATGAACGGTGTCGCGCCTTGGCTGGAGAGATGTTGACGCAGGATCGCAGCTTGCTCGACTGGTATTTCCAGTTGGACTTGGCCGGTGATCGATGATTCGATACCGAGATCGGAAGGCTGATCCATAGGAATCGTTGCGCGATTATCGGCATCCGCCAATCTTGCTCGCCATTCTTCGGCGCGTTGCATCGTGGTTTCGGAATTTGAATTATTCGCTAGCCAACAAGCCACATCGCGCATGCGATGAGGCTGAGCGGATTCGATATTGGATGCGGGGGTGCTAGCGTTGCGTTGATCGTAATTTGCACAGAGATCGCGGACTAACAGCGACATGGACCAACCGTCGCAGGCGATGTGATGCATGTTAACGATCAAATGATGCAGATCGTCGTTTTGACGCAGCAATCGTGCTCGCAATAATTCTCCGCTGGTTAAATCGAAATGATGTTTACGTTCTTCGGAAAGTATTTCTTTGACGCGTGTTTCCGCATCATCGCTATGTTCTGTTTTCCAAATGAAGGAACCTGTTTCTAGAATGCGCTGCCGAGGTTCGCCGTCTACTTCGAGATAAGCAGTACGCAACGATTCATGGCGCTCGATCAGCATTTGGAATGCATGTTGTAACGCATTCGCGTCCAACGGTCCGTGCAATTCCAACCATTCGACGTTGTTATAAAGCGCTTTCGTTCGATCGATTTTGTCGAGTATCCACAAACCCGCTTGCGCATCGGTGAGCGGATAATGATCCTGCGCCGGTGCTAACGGTAATGGCTGTTTTGCCGATGTTTGGCGAGAGGCAATGCGGGCAGCTAATGCGCGAACTGTGCCACTCTCGAAAAAATCGCGAATGCCGATATCCACGCCGAAACGCTGGCCAATCCGTCCGATCAAACCGATAGCGCGCAAAGAATTGCCGCCCAGCCGCAGATAAGGACTCGTGACGCCGACACGATCTAAACCCAATGTCTCAGCCCACAGCTTAGCGATCTCCGCTTCAAGTTCATTTTGCGGCGCTGTATAAGCGTGATCCAATTCGAGTAAAGACTCCGGACGCGGCAGTGCGCGTCGATCGATCTTGCCGTTTAAATTGCGAGGGAACTCTTCCAACTGCAATAGATAGCCGGGCAACATATTGTCCGGTAATATCGTTTGCAAACTGGCGCGTACCGTTAGCGGATCAAGAGCATCGGCGGATGTGTAATAACCGACCAGAATGTTTTCTCCGCTGGCTAAGCGGAACGTATGGGCGACCGCATCGGTAATATCGGAACAGCCGCGCATCGCGCCTTCGATTTCCGGCAATTCGATGCGGACGCCATTGACCTTCACTTGTCTGTCAGCGCGTCCCATGAATTCAACGCTACGATCATTGCGATAACGGGCGAGATCACCGGTGCGGTAAATGCGTTCAGCACTGTTTGGCGTTAGCGGATTCGGTATGAATGCTTGCGCGGTCAGTTCGGGATTGTTGTAGTAACCGTTACTGGCGAATGGTGTGCTGATATGAATCTCGCCCACTTCGCCGATTTCGCATAAGCGGCCGTCGCGCAGAATCAGTAGCGCCGTATTAGCAATGGGCTGGCCAAGCGGAATGATGGCGCTGGCGGCGGGATCGTCGTCGATGCGATGGAATGCTTTTGCTAGCGTGGTTTCGGAGGGGCCGTATAAATTTACCAACTGCGTCTTTCGACCGGCCACGGCACGCCATGCGGAAACATCCGCGCCGTATAAGGGTTCTCCGGCAAGTGCCACCAATCGCAATGCAGGCAAGGGCGATGGATTATCGGTGAGCGATTGGGTTATCAAACGAAATAGCGACGGCACGCAATGCATTAAGCTAATGCGCTGTTCGCGGACCCAATCGGTTAAGCGGCGCGCATCGCTGCGCACATCGGCATCGGGAATGACTAGTGTTCCGCCGGCGAGCAGTGGTACAAAAATTTCCCGCAAGCTCACATCGAATGTAGGAGGCGCAAAAAAACTCGCCCGTACCGATTGATCGATGTCGAATGTCGAGGTTTCCCAATGAACAAAATGGCTGATGCCTTTGTTGCGCCCCGCGATTAGCTTGGGCTCGCCGGTCGAACCCGAGGTATGAATGAGATAGCCGGTATCGTCATCGCCGGAAACGATGGGCATGCGTTCTGCCGATGGGGGAGAATCGGGCGATAACAAAAGGGTTGCTGGTGTGTCGCCGGAGAGTTGCGCAATTCGCTCGACAATCTCCGGATTGCCGCTGCTGCCGATAACGACCCGAGGCTGGGCTATGGCTAGCATGCGACGTAATCTTGCCTCTGGAAAAGTGGCGTCTACCGGCATGAAAATGCCGCCGTGTTTTACAACCGCTAATAGCGCCACTACATAGTCGATCGATGCGGGCATGGGCAGTGCGACGACATTGCCGCGTCCTAACTTCAGCTCGCGGATTTCGGCGCACAATTGAGTCGAGCGCCCATCGAGTTCGGCATAAGTGCAAACGCGATCACCCTGTTCAATGGCGATTTTATCACCGCCTTTTTCTAGAAAATGCTCAACTACGGAATGGAGATTTCGCTTATTCAACGGGTGCGTCATTTTTTCGGATTCCTCTTGATGCTCGATATTTTGTAGATCGGTTTCAAAGGCGTGCTGTACGTTTGTTTACCGGCGGCTCCACTGCTAGCCAGGCATGTTGAATTTGCTCCTACCCCTCTCCCGCTTGCGGGAGAAGGGAGTGCGTGCGGAATTTTTTGCATACAAAATCAACATGACCAACTACCACATGTAATCCGCTCTAATAGATGAAATTAACCGACAGACGCCGCGTTGTATCGGTTGGCTTTACATCGGGCCATGGATTGCTGTCATGCCGTTGATCTACACCCAGCGATAACACACTGCGCGGCGACATTTGATAGTTCAACGACAGGCTGGCCGCATTGCGATAGCGCTTAACCGTCGTAGGCGCAACATAAGTTCCAGTGGATGGATCTAGCACATAGACGCCCGATTCATCCAAATCGCGGATTTGGCGGAAGCCTTGTTGAAGTGACCAACGCTCCGCGATTTGCCAATCGAAGGTTTCGTAGAGGTAAATCAATCCTGAGCTGCGCCCGGATTTACCGATCAAATCAGGAACAGGCTCAAGGTAAGTCTCTTTAAATTTTCCCAAGCCGGCGAACGCATTCAGACGCATGCGTGGAGTATCGAAGATGTAATAACCGAGACCGCCTAACACGGTGTGGCGGTTGTCTATGAAATTGACATCGTCCGTTTCCCAAATATAACCGCCCGCTGCGTACAGCTTGTTGGTTAAGTCGTAACGCAGCGATTCTTGAAACATCCGAGTGTCGCGTTTATTGATAACGCCCGATTGATTGATCGAGCGTTTGTCCGAGCTAAAAATTAATTCGTTGGTCCATTGGTTAAAGCGGCTAATTAACTTCCCGCCGCCACGGACCGCGCTGCCTTCGTCGTTGCCGGAAAGGGACGAAGCCGATATTTGCAACTCCGCATGATGGCGCCATGTTGGCGTCAAGGCGGGATAAATCAGCGCGCTATGATTCCACCAGTCCGGCGGGCCGTCCGCTTTTGCCGATTGGGGCGCTGCTACCGGCGGTGATGCTGTGGTCGGAGAAGTCGGTGCTGCGGCATTGCCTGATTTAAGCGCTTCCAATGCTGCTTTATAGCCGGCTTCGTAGCCAGCTTTATAGGCGGATTGCGGATTGGTATCGGAAATGCTTTGTGGTGGCGTAGGTACTTCGACCCCATGGGCCAAAGATATTGTCAGAAAAAATATGGGAAGTATTTTCGAAATGAGTGAAACGCTCGATCTACCGCCACTTATTGCGCGCATGCCTGCGGAACCACAGAATTTGAAAATCACGCCGCTTCCCCTTTAGTAGTTTGTAGTTTGCCCAAATTCATTTAAAAATATTTGAAATGTCAGCACTACCATCATCAGATCCACATCGAATGTCTGATTGACGCGAAAGGTTTCTCGTTCGTAATTACGGCGCAGCGTATCAATAGTATTCGGATTTAAATAAGCTTGTTGTCGAATTTTGTCCGGCGCTAACAAATCCATTACCCATTCGTGGTTGCCCCGCAAAATATCCGGGCTGCCGGGGGCGACAAAAGAAAATTTTTCGCGAGATAGAATTTGCGAGGCGACATAGGGACGCGCAACGGTACGCAGCGGATATTTCTCTCGTCCGTCTTGCGTCAGAAAACCAGGCGGCAGTCCTGTGACGAAAGCGATTAAATCCTTATCCAAAAATGGATAACGACCTTCAACGCTATGGGCGAATGTCATTCGATCGCCGTGATCGGACAGCAGGTGATCCGCAATACGTAGTTTGAAATCGGTGTAAGAGCGCTGATGAATGGGATGGCGGCCGCGCAAACGTTCGTGATTCACCAAAGGATGGGCGAGGCAATCGAATAATTCCGGCGTTTTGGCAATGCCGGGCGCATAGAGCGCATTGGTCATTTCGCGGAATGCGCCATACTCGCGCTCATAGAAAAAGTTGGCATCGCCCCAAAGCGATTCCCGCAATTGCGATTCCCGCCAGCTATCTTCGTCGAAAAGATCCGCCGTGTTGCGAACCATATCTAATCGATAGCCCACATAACCGGCGAATAACTCATCGGCACCTTCACCGGATAGGACGACTTTACAGCCGCTCTCTCGCACGGCTTGAGATAACGCATGGGAACAGGTGTCGTAACTTTCTTTGAGCGGCGATTCGGCATGGCGGACGACGGCGCGAAGCCGTTGTTCGATTTGTGCTGCATCGAAAGGGACTTCGTGGTGACGAGCACCGATTTGCTCAGCCATCAAACGTTGATAGCGGCGTTCATCGATATCGGCGTTGTCGAACACGACGGAGAACGCATGCCAGTCGCGAGCCGGCCGCAATTTGTGAATCAAGCCGGCAACGAGCGATGAGTCCAACCCGCCGCTAAGGTAACAAGCAATCGGCACATCGGCTTGCAGGCGGCGGCTTACCGCTTGTTGCAGCAGATGATCCAGTTGTTCTTCCCAATCAGCTGGCGGATTGCTCGGCGCGTCTGCCGGATAATCGAGATCCCAATAGCAGTGCGTTCGCAATATGCCGTTTTCAAGTGTTAGCGAATGACCGGCGGGAAGCGAGTAAATGCCACGGAACATCGTCGTGGGGCTGGCCATGCCGGGAAACGTAAGAATTTGATCCAAGCCGCGCAAATTGATATCGCGTTTGACCGCTGGATGAGTGAGCAGCGCCTTGATCTCCGATGCGAAGAGTAATTGCTCGTCGACAACGGTATAAAACAAAGGACAAACGCCGACAGGATCGCGAGCTAGCAGCAACCGATGTTTAGTGGAGTCGTAAACAGCCAATGCAAATTGGCCATTCAATTTATCCATCAATTGATCGCCGCATTCTTCATATAGGTGCGGTATGACTTCCACATCGCAGCGCGAATGAAATCGATGTCCTTTCGCTTCGAGGTCGTGGCGCAGTTCCGTATGGTTGTAAATCTCGCCGTTGCAAACGGAAAACAAATTACGACTTTGATTGAAATGCGGTTGATTGCCTTCCGGGCGCAAGTCGACGATGGATAGCCGGCGGAAGCCAAAGGCTGCGGGACCCGCAGCATGCAAACCTTCATCATCCGGGCCGCGATGCACAAGGGCGCGAGTCATGCGAGCGACGTCGTGAGCCGGTGCCGGTTGTTGTGGATCGAAACTAACGATGCCTGCTATGCCGCACATGGATAAATTCCACGATCGTTATGCATTTAAAATTCCTCATCGAGAACTAAACTGCGCGCAAGAAAACTAGCCGTTTCATTAGGCTCGAAAAAAATCTGCCGCCGCAATTCGATCGGCGTGATGGAAGGTTGTTTAGCGAATGCCAACAAGACCGCTTGCCAGCGCTCGTTAAAGTCGGCAGCGCGTCCAGCCGAGAACAGATCCGCGTCGTATTCGATAAAACCATTCACGCCGTCTTCGCTAGTCCAAACTTCGAAATCCAGATCGAAGCGGCTGGTGTATGAACATTGATCGAATAGTGCCACCTCAACACCTTCTAATCGCGGCAAGGGCACTTGTTGCTGGTGGAAAATCAGAATTGCGTCGAATACAGGCTGGCGGCCCGGTTCGGCGGCGATTCCTAGATCAGCGACTAATTTGGGAAACGGATAATCGGCATGGGTCATTGCATCGATGATGGCTTTTTCGCACTCGTTGCGCAATGTTTGCAGGGATGCATCGATGCGAACATTTTGACGCAGGGGGAGCGTATTGAGATGTAAGCCTACGTGGTCCTGTAGCCCGGGGCGATCGCGATTGGCGATTGGTAATCCCAATATCAAATCCGTTTGTCCGGTTTCTAGATAAAGCAGCGTTAGCGTCGCGGCAGCTAGCGTGGCGAAGCGCGCGCGAGGTGGTACGGACGCGAGCCAGCTTTTAGCATCGGATGGATCGATTTGCATATCGACGCGATTGCCTCGTCGCGATAATGCTGTGCCGCGTGATTGATCGAGAGGTAATTCCAGTAGCGGCAAATTCTGCAACCGTTCCCGCCAATAGTCCCGATGTGTAGTGGCTTGCGTCGATGACAGATAGCCCCGTTGCCAAACCGCGAAATCCCGATACCGTAAGGCTGGTGCATTCGACAGCGCGGCTTGCGGATCTTTGCCGGTTATGGCAGCACCATAGGCTGCAGCGAGATCTTCGATCAATAGCGAGTCGGACCAACCGTCGCTAATTATGTGATGCGTTACCAGCAACAACACATAACGCTGCGCGCCGATTGAAATGAGCGCGATTCGGAATAAGGGACCATTCGCTAAATCGAATGGTCGGCAAGTTAGTTCGGCAATGCGTGTGCTTAGATTTTCCGGTGTCTCCGTATGGCGTTCGATGACGAACGCCATGTCGCTTTGTATTTTCTGACGTGGCGCACTATCGATTAGTCGAAAGACCGTGCGCAGCGATTCATGGCGTTCCACTAACGTCATCCAAGCGCGGGAGAATGCTCGCACATCCAGTTCGCCTGTCAGTAAATACGCGCCAGGAACGTTATAGCCGACATAGCCAGGTTGCATTTGATCCAATATCCATAAGGCTTGTTGGGCATAGGACAACGGATAACTGCTCGCTTCCGGTGCTTTGACTATGGGCACTATACGGCTTGCCGTGCTGCTCGCTAATCCAGCCGGTGTAGGTATGCGATATAAATCTCGTAGCGTATAGCCGCCGTTAAGTTCGCGATTAATGCGCCCCACAGCGTGAATCGCTTTCAGGCTGTGACCGCCTTGCAGGAAAAAATCGTCGTCGGGACCGATGGCGTGGCCGAGGACATCGGAAAAGATGCGCGTTATCGTGGTTTCGGCGATGCCGTTGGGTGATCGCGTGGCGCGTTCGCTCACGATTGGCGTTGGTGCCGGCAATGCTCGGCGGTCGGTTTTGCCATTAGGCGTTTGCGGCAATTCGGACAGCACGACGAAATGCGTCGGAATCATAGGCGCCGGTAATCTCGCGGCGAGATGTGTATGTAATGCTGCGACATCCACATCGTTTTGCGGCCCCACTAGATAAGCGACAATTTCAGATTCTTCACGGTTGTTAATTTTTACCGCTGCCGCGGCATCGCGCACATGGGGAAGCGCGCGCAAATGCTGTTCGATCTCGCCGATTTCGATGCGCATGCCACGGATCTTAATTTGATCGTCGCGGCGGCCAAGGAATTCGAGGCTGCCATCCATACGCCAACGGCCAAGATCGCCGGTTAAATAAATAGGGCCGTCAATGCCGGGCAGTTCGACGAATCTCTCCGTAGTGCGCAACGGGTCGTTAAGATAACCGCGTGCGACACCAGCGCCGCCAATGGCGATTTCGCCGATGGCGCCGGGTGGTTGTAAGCGATGCTCCGTGGAGAGTACGAATAAACTTTCGCCGGGCAAGGCATGGCCGATTGTTACCGTTCCCGGTGACAGTAGCCAGAAGGCGGACCAAATCGTGGTTTCAGTGGGGCCATACACATTGAAAACGCGCATATGCTGCAAAGTCAAAAGCTGTTCAGCCAGAGATTGCGGGAGTGCTTCTCCGCCGACGAGCAAGGTCCGCACGCTTGGCAGAACTGCATTAGTCGATGAAGACGTAGCAGTGTTTGCGCTTTCAAGTAATAGCCGTAAACGTGTCGGCGTCATCTGCAATGTGTCAACTCGTTCGCGTTCGATCAATTCGAGCAACTGTTCAGGATCTTTCGCTTGCTCTGCCGATGCTAGCACCACAGTCATACCGCAGGTAAGCGCGCCGATTAATTCGAGCCCCGCGATATCGAAGGACACGGTTGTCACCGCTAATATCCGATCCTTAGGACTAAAGCCGAATGTGTCAGGCAAGCAAGCAAAAAACGCGGCCGCATTACGGTGGCGCAACATCGTACCCTTGGGTGTACCGGTGGAACCGGAAGTGAAGATCACATATGCGAGTTGATCGGGCGTGACGATGCAATTCGGCGGTGTGTCCGGTGCGTTCGCATCGATCTCATTCAACGGCAAGACACGCGCACCTGGTAAGGCCGGCAATGTAGCGATCAGATCCGGCGAGGCGAGTACATGACGGCAACCGCTTGCTTCGCACATGAGCCGAACGCGATCGGCGGGAAAGTCGGGATCGACGGGAACATATGCCGCGCCGGCGCGCAAAATAGCGAGCAGCCCAACCAGCAAATTGGTATCGCGATGGGAGACCAATGCGACCGGTGTATCGGGCGACAAGGAATTTCCCGCCAGCAACGTGTGCGCAAGTTGATTCGCGCGGCGGTCGAGTTCGCGATAACTGATCGTTTCGTCATTGCAAATCAATGCCGGCGCATCGGGCGATAAAGCCAATTGCACGTCGAACATTTGCAGTATCGTTGTTTCGGTAGGCGCAGGACCTCCGTTACCCCAAGAGAGAAGCGTTGAATGCTGCCGATCGTTAACGACATCGATATCGCCTAGGCGTATGTGGGGATTGGCTGCGGCACTCGTCAACAAACAAGTTAGCGTATTCGCCAATGCCTGCAACCACGCTTGTTGGTGAGTGCCGCATAGGACAATATCGATCTCGTTGTTTCCCGGGATCAGCGATACCTCTAATGAATACGGAATACTTTCCCGAAAACCGGCCCAGCCCACCGAGGCATCGCCGCATCGTGCGCCGGTTACTTGTTGATGGGGCATGCCTTGCACCAGCAATACATGATCGATAGGTAGTTTGCCGGTTGCTTCTTGTATTTCTGCGAGAGAAATAAATTGATGCTCGGCGGCAGTCAAACTATGTTCCCGCACCCGTTGCAATATATCGGTGAAGCATTCGTTGTCTTGCCAACTGATTCGCATTGGAGCGGTATTAATCAGTAAACCCGCCAGGCTATCGATGTTTTCGATGGCATCGGGCCTTCCCGCTAGAACGGTGGGAATTATCACGTCGTGTCGATCGAGATAGCGACCTACCGTAAGAGCCCAGATGCTAAGCAGCACATGATGGAGCGAGCAACGTTGTATTTGTGCCAGCGCCCGTAATCGATTTGCCGCGGTGGCATCCAATGTCGAGATTGCACGGGTTTTCGTTTGTAGTTTATCGGTTAGCGGCAATAATCCTGTGCCGTCGAAGCCGGACAAATAGGTTTTCCAATAATTCAGCGCGGTGGTTTTATCGCGCGCGGATAACCAGCGTTGATACTGGGAATAGTCGCAAGCGGTTAATACCTGAGACGGCGTTCCGGTCACTTTCGCGTTGTATAACGCCAAGACTTGATCGAGGACGATACCGATACTCCAGCCATCGAGCAGGATGTGATGGAAGTGCCAGACCATCCAATGTTGTTTTGCTTCATTACTGAAAAGATCGAGTCGCATGGGATGCGAAGATTCTAGATCGAACGCTTGCTGTCTATCGTTGGCGAGAAACGCTTCAAGTTCGGCGGGTAAATTATCCGGCCCTGCAAAGTGGGTAGCGTTTTTTATTCGGTGAAGCGATAGCGATATGGGCTCGTGATGGGGAATCACTTGCACCGCATTAGAGACACGACTGTTTAAAAAGCGGCCACGCAAAGCATCATGGCGATCGATGACTTCTTGCCATGCTTGTTTTAGTAATTCGAAGTCCAATGAACCATCCAACCGAAGAATCAATTGCTCGTGATAAGCGGTGGACTCCGGTTCGAGCAGCGCATGGTGCAGCATGCCGCGTTGCATCGGCGTTAGAGCATAAATATTCTTGATCTGTTCTTTGTTAAACATGGCGCATTGTTTCTAGCGTTAGTCACGTTAAATTTGCACATTCTCCTCTCCCGCAGGCGGGAGAGGAGTAGGGGTGAGGGTGATTGCCAGGGTTGCAACGGCTGATTTATCACCCTCATCCCCAATTCATCACCCTCATCGCCAGCCCTTCTCCCGCTTACGGGAGAAGGGAGTGCATGCGGAAGTATTTTTTAGATGCAATTACTAAAACATACACATTCAACATAACCGCTCCACCCAATATCAATCTCATCAAGCAATCAACTCGGCCAATTCGGCATCGCTTAATCCGCTTAACTCACCTACCGTCTGTTCCTTGTGTTTCTCCTGTTGCAACGGCTTCAAGTTCGCGGCAAGCGCGGCTGGTGTCGGCCAACGGAATAAATCGCGCAATTCGAATGCGAGACCTTCTGCGCGAATTTTGCCGGCTAACCTAAGCGCACGAATCGATTCACCACCTTCGAGGAAGAAATCATCATCCGGGCCAATCGTATGCCCGAGAACTTCGGAAAGAATACGCGTGAGTGCCGTTTCCACCGGACCGTTTGGTTTGCGCGCCGGGCCTTTCGGCGCGAGCGGTTCGGGATCGGGAAGGGCGCGGCGATCGGTTTTGCCATTCGGTGTTTGCGGTAACGCGGGCAGCACCATGAAGCGCGATGGAATCATCGCCATGGGTAGATTCTCAGCCAATGTTGCGCGGAGCACGGCGGCATCGATATTGTTTTTTGGTCCGACCAGATAAGCAACGATCTCTGCTTCGCCGGAACGGTTTTGTCTTATCGCCGCAGCGGCATCCCGCACATCGGCTAGTTGCCGCAAATGATGTTCTACTTCGCCGATTTCGATACGCATGCCGCGAATTTTTATTTGAGCATCGCGACGCCCCAAGAATTCAAGCGTGCCGTCGGTGCGCCAGCGACCGAGATCGCCGGTTAAATAAACGGGGCCATCAACACCGGCCAGCGTGATGAATCGTTCCGCCGTGCGTGCTGGATCATTGACATAACCTCGTGCGACACCTGCACCCGCAATGGCGATCTCGCCAACCGCGCCGGGAGATTGCAAGCGATGTTGTTTAGACAATACGAATAGCTGATCGCCCGGTAGTGCATCGCCTAAGCTAATCGGCCCTTCTTTGATTGGCCATGAAGTGGACCATATAGTGGTTTCGGTGGGGCCATATACATTGAAGGCTCGGATGTGTTTGTGCGCTAGCAACTCCTTCGCCAGCGAGGAGGGCAGCGCTTCGCCACCGATGAGCAAGGTTCGTATTCCGGGCAGAATTGTTGGAGTAGCCGAGCGCATCGGGTCTACCGTTGCATCTAATAGCATGCGTAACCGCGTTGGTGTCATTTGCATCACCGTAACGCGCTCTTCTTCGATTAGATTCAGCAATTGCGTGGAATCTTTTGCTTGCGTCGAAGTAGCAAGCACGACGGTCATGCCGCAAGTCAACGGGCCTATCAACTCAAGCGCTGCGATATCGAAAGATACGGTCGTTACCGCCAGTATTCGGTCGCCGGCGCTGAAGCCAAATGCTTCAGGTAGGCAAGCGAAGAAAGCCGCCGCGTTGCGATGGCGCAGCATAACGCCTTTCGGTGTGCCCGTTGAGCCGGAGGTGAAGATCACGTAGGCCAGATTGTCGGCAGTAATGGTGCACGCAGGTGAGATATCTGACGCATTCGCATCGAATTCATTCAAATGCAGAACGCGTGCGTTTGGCAATGCAGGCAGTATCGAGGCAAGATCAGGTGAAACGAGTAGATGCTTACAGCCGCTGGCTTCGCACATCAAACGAATGCGTTCCTTGGGAAACTCGGGGTCCACCGGTACATAGGCGGCACCGGCGCGCAAGATCGCGAGCAGGCCGATTACCAAACCAGCATCGCGATGGGAGACCAGTGCAACCGGTGTATCGGGCGGCAGCGGACCGTTGCGGAGCAGCGTGTGTGCAAGGCGATTGGCGCGGCGATCGAGTTCGTTGTAGGTGAGCGTTTCGCTTTCGCTGATTAATGCCACTGCGTCGGGTGTGCGCACTAATTGTTTATCGAACATTTCCAACACGGTGCTTTGCGAACTCGTGGTTCCGCCATCTCCCCACGATAGTAGTAATGCCCGTTGTTGCTCATCGACGAGTTTCAAATCGGCGATGGGCCGTTCTAGCATATCCGGCGCTTGTTCTAACAGCCGGATATAGGTGGCTAGTATTTCTTGTGCGGTCGCCGTCGAGAATAAATCCACGTCGTATTCGCAACGCAACGTCAGCTTGCCTTCCGCTTCGATTATTTCCATCGAAAAATCGAACATCGCCGCATGGCGCGACACATCGGCAGGCGTGCATTCCAAATCGGACATTTTATAAACTCTATCGTTACCATCTTCGTAAATGAACATGGTGTCGAAGAGCGGATTGCGCGAAGTATCACGCGGTAAGTCGAGGCCGGCGATCAATGCTTCGAGCGGATAATTTTGATGTCCCAGCGCGTTCAAAAACATTTTTTGATAGGCGCGTGCGCAAGTGCCTAGCGTTTCTTGCGGCATAGCGATGAAGCGTAACGGCAGTGTCGCGGCGAGCATGCCCACGGTATTGCGGAAACGAGGATCGGTGCGTCCGCCGACCGGTAGACCGATGACAATATCGTCTTGCGATGAAATACGATGCAGCAGCGCTGCATATAAAGTCAGCAACAAGGGGAACGTCGACATTTTTTGTGTGCGTGCCGCCGCTTTTAAGCGAGTGGTGGCGTGTTCATCCAACACAGCCAACAAATCCGCGCCTCCATGTCGCCGCTGCAAGGGACGAGGATGGTCCAACGGCAGTTGCAATGGTTCGGGAATAGAACTGAATTGCGATGACCAATATTCCGAATCGCGCCGGCAAGCGTCCGAGGCGAGATAAGCGGCTTCAGTGCTTGCGTAGTCGATCAAGCCAACGGTTATTTCCGGCAATGCCTTGCCGGCGTAACCGGCCATGAGTTCTTGCGCCAATAGGTTGAGCGATAAGCCATCCACGACAATGTGGTGCGCGTCCATTATCAATACATGATGGTCCGGCGCGATGCGTAGCAAACCGGCTCTGAATAACGGTGCGGTCGCGAGATCGAAAGGCCGCACGAATGCGGCGAGTCGTTCGCTTACTTTATCGGCAGCGCAAACAATATGCTCGATGGCAAACGGTACATTCAGCTCGACTTGTTGCATTAATGTGTCTTCGTCGATGGCGAAACGCGTGCGCAGCGCGGGATGGCGTTTTACCAATGCATGCAGCGATTGTTCGAGTTTCGTTATATCTAATGGGCCTTGCAGACGAATTGCTAAAGGCACGTTATAAACGACGCTAGGTCCTTCGATTTCCGCTAACGCATACATGCGGCGTTGCGCTGCGGTGGCCCAGCCGATATTTTTTTCGGAGTAGGGAGAAGTAAGCGTAACAGGTCCGTTCGATGCATGTTGATCGACCTTACGGTTTTCAGCGGAGCGGAAATCGAAACCGCCGGCACGCAACTCTTGCACCGCTTCTTTAACGCAGGCGATGAAACGATCGACTTCTTCATCCGTATGGGCGAAAGATAAAAAACAAATCCGTCGTTCCCACACATAAATACTACGCAGATTTAATAACAGAAAAAATAAATCCAGCTCGATGGGTTGCATGAGCGCACTGTAGCGTCCGAGACCATCGATGCGGAACAAAGAACCGAAATTCGCCATGGTCAACGGCACCGATTCTGCGGCGAACCAGGCATTCAGTGTTTTCGCCATGCGCGCACTGCGCCGATTTAAATCTTCATAACCGGCGGTGCCGATTCTCTCGATTTCATCGAGTGCAGCCCGCGCAGCCGCGAGCGCCAAGGGATGTTTGACATAGGTGCCGCCGAAATAAATGACATCGCCATTGGGCCGTGAGTCATCGCCATATTGCCAATCACCGCCATCGACGGCATCCATGAATCGAGCATTACCGGCAACGGCAGACAACGGTAATCCGCCGCCCACGATTTTGCCGTAAGTCGCCAGATCCGCCTGGATGCCGTAATAGGCTTGCGCGCCGCCGGGCAAAATACGAAAGCCGGTAATCATTTCGTCGAAGATCAATGCGCAGCCGGCGTTTTGCGTAATAGTGCGTATTTCTTTTAGAAACGCTGCCGGCTGCAAACCGGGACGGCGCGATTGCACCGGCTCGACCAATACAGCAGCGAGTTCATGGGCTCGTTCGCGTATGGTGGCCAGCGCTTCATCGGTGCCGTAATTGAGAATCAGCAAATCATTGACCATGCCTTGCGGAATGCCTGCGGCAATCGGCCATACGTGGCCTTCGTGCTCGACACCTAGCACGCCATCCCATGTGCCATGATAGGCGCCGTTGAAGATAACAACTTTGTTGCGGCCGGTAACGGCCCGCGCCATGCGCACCGCCATCATGACCGCTTCTGCGCCTGTATTACAGAAGGTCACTCGTTCCATGCCGGTTATTCGTGAGAAGCGCTCTGCTACTTCGGCAGCAAGATGGGTTTGCGGGCCGATGGCAAAGTGGGCATCGACTTGTGCATGTACCGCTTTCGTAACGCATGCGGGTGAATGGCCGAGCAGGGCGATGCCGCAGCCCATGGTTACATCGAGAAAATCATTATTGTCGAGGTCGATGAAATGGGAACCGCTAGACGTCGCGGCAACGATGGGATACATCATTTCTTTGAGCGTATACCGGAAGCTCAAAGTATTTTTCCAATCGGCTAAGGTATGGCGAGTGCGATCGGCAAGGGCCTTGGAGCTTGGTGTTCGAGCCGCGTAGCGTTGCGCGAGATCGGTCACGAATGTTTTTTGCTGCGGCTTCAGCGCATCGTCATCGAGTTTGAGTGAGCGGAAGTTGGGTATGTTGGGGCGCGCTTCTGAAGCGGTGGCGGAGCTTGTAGGAATGTTCGCGGAAATCGTGGGAGCGGGTTCTGTTTTTTGTATTGTTGCCGGTGCTCGCGAGAGCAACGCGTTTTGCTCGCTGATGATGCGCGATACGGTGTTCAGTTGCAGAGCCATTAACTGCGCAAGATCACTTTGTTGCGTTAGCCCAGATGCGGTGAGCGGTATCCCATCTCCCGCAGGCGGGTTAGGGGTGAGGGCGGTTGCCGGAGCAGAGCTATGCGCATGTTGGCTAGAGGCGACTCGCGGCGTTTGTGGCTCTTGATTAATATGATTGTTCGAGACTATTTCGGACGCCCTCACCCCAACCGGCTTCGCCCCTTTCGCTACGCTCTCGCCTGCGGGCGAGAGGCTTCCTGTGGGAGCCGCCTGTGCCAATTTGGTAAGCGTATCCATATCGCCATATAGATCGACGATACTCACTTCCAGATCAAGACGATTGGCAAGCAAGGATTTCAACTGCACCATCATTAACGAATCCAATCCCAGATCGATGAGCGCTGTATCGGCATCGATTTCGTCATCAGTCATACCGGTCAAATCAGCAATCATGTTGCGAATGGAAGACAGCACTGATGAAGCGGCTATTCCAGGGGCGCTTGACGAAACGTGCGCGTCGCGATGCATATAGGACTCCTGTGTGTTGGCGTTCGATAGGACGGCGGCGATGTTGTGGGTTCCGTATTGCCTATCGGCGATGAATATGGTTTGTCCTGCGGTCGTGTCGAATGTGTCGGGGCGCACGTCGAAGCCGGACTGCTGCAATGCCTGCATCCAGGTTTGCCGAGGCAAGATCGGCGATTGCGCCTCTTGGCGCGGTTTATCGGCGAAACGCCACCAGCCCGATGTCAACCCGAAGATCAAATGAATGAAGGGTTGCAATGCTGTTTGCTCATTGAGTACCAGTGTTCCATCCGTTGCCGCTAGCCAATGTACGTGCGCTAGCGTGACATCAATATCCGCTGTCGCATGCAATACGTTGTTTGCGATAACCAAGTCCACCGTGTTCGCGTTGAACCCTTGGGCTTGTGGATGTTGTTCGATATTCAACAACGCGAAGCGAACTTGCTTCGCATGGCCGAAACGCTGCTTTGCTCTTGCAAGGAATGCGGGGCCGATATCGGTGAAGCAATAGTCGATCATCGCATCGGCCGGCAGCGCGGCTAATATGGCGGCGGTGGTAGCACCGGTTCCGGCACCAACTTCGAGAATACGCAATACCTGTTGCGGCTTGGCGGACAAACAAGTTTGATACCAGCGCGATACGGTTTCTGCTACTTGACGATTGTAGAGATCCTGCACTTCGTTATTTGCATAGACCGATTCGACGCGATCAAGACTGCCGCCGGGAAATAGCAACTGTAGTGGATCGATATGGCCGGCGATAATATCCGGGTAGCGATCGAGGCACTCGTCTAGCAGACGAAAGCAATTCGATAGGCTAGGATGCGCGGCGAGAAAGCGATCTTTTTCCAGGTCGAGACGAGGTAGTTCGATTAACGCTTTCTCTCCTACGGGGGTAATTGCTATGGCGTCGTTCGTTTTCGTCACTAATTCCGCATCTATTAATAGGAGGACGCAGCTTTCAAATTGTTTTTGTATATGCAACGGTGTGGCGGATGTTTTTTGTTTTTGCCGTGCTTGATCTACTCCACGATTTTTTATTAGACCGGCGAGCTGTAATGTAGCCAGCAATCGTTGCAGGGCGTAATGATTTAGCCACGGATAGGGCGCGTCTTCCGGTAACGGCGTTCTGCCCGCTGTTGCACGCGGTAAGTTTATTTCTCGCCAATGACGGCGGCGTTGGAACGGGTAGGGCGGCAGATCGGTATGCCGACGGCTGGCAGGATCATCGTACTTGGCCCAATCGATTTCTTGACCCAACGCAGCTAGCGCCGCTAATGCATTGGCGATGCTTAAATCATTATTGCTTTGTCGTTGCTGCGTTGGTATCCATCGCAGCGCCGCACTGTTACCACGCTCGCGTCCCATTTGCGTGAGTACCGTTGCGGGACCGATTTCAACGAATGTGCGACAGCCTTTCGATTCGAGCACGGTAAGCGCATGATCGAAGCGCACCGGCGACATGATTTGCTTAGCCCAATAGCGCATATCGACGCAATCGTTCGATAAGTCGTTACCATCCACGCTCGAAATCAATGGTATTTGCGATGGCTGGAAATGAGGCGATGTGAGTTTTGAAAATGCTTCCGCTGCCGGCGTCATTAACGGTGAATGATACGCATGCGATACGGATAATCGCCGTGCGCGCGCGCCGGGAACACCGAGCCGTGTGAGAACAATATCCAGCGCCGATGCGTCTCCCGATAACACAACGGAACGTGGGCCATTGATCGCAGCCAGTGCAACGAGATCGCGCTGTTCGCCAATGGCATTCACGGCGGTTTGTTCATCGACTCGCACCGCTGCCATCGCGCCGCCCGGCGGCAGGCTTGCCATCAAGCGCCCCCGTTCCGCTACTAACATCAACGCTTCTTCGAGATCGAGCACATTGGCCGCTACCGCAGCGGCGAATTCGCCGACGCTATGCCCGATAACTTGATCGGGCCGGATGCCCCATGAAGCCAATAGCGCGACGATGCCGCATTGAATAGCGAAGATCGCGGGCTGTGCGATGTCGGTGGCGTCGAGTTGAGCCGTGTCTGTATTCGGATTCAACATCAGATCCAATAGACTGCGATCAGTATGATGTTTGAATGCAAGCTCGCAACGCTCAAGTACTGCGCGGAATACGGGCTCGCTATGAAAAAGCGAACGGCCCATGCCGGCGTATTGGCAGCCTTGGCCTGTGAATGCGAAGACTAGCGGACCAACATCGTTTTCAGCATCCGATGTAAATATCCGTTCGCTATTCGCCTCTGTAGGATTCTCTGCCCACTGCATTAGCAATGCACTCATTTCAGCGGGATCTGTTGCAGCCAATGCTACTCGGCTAGTCAATGCCGGACGCGTGAGGTGAGTGGTGCAAGCGAGATCCGCTAGCGCGGCGCGATTTATTTTGCCGATTCTTTGCGCGTATTGCTTAGCTAACGTTTGAAGTGTCGTTTGATCGGGAGCGCTCAAGGACAACACCTGAACAGATCTCGGCGGTATTGTCGAAAGCGACGGACGAACTTGTTCCAATACCGCATGCGCATTGGTGCCGCTGAAGCCGAATGAGCTGATGCCGGCGATGCGGCGGTCATTGCGTTCCGGCAACGTGCAATGTTTGTCGGTAATGCGCAACGGCAATTGGTCCCAATCGATGCGTGAATTAGGTTTGCTGAAATGCAAATTCGCCGGTAGTTCACCGTGTTCTAACGCCAACACTGTTTTGATGACTGCGGCGACGCCGGCCGCGGCTTCGAGATGACCGAGATTCGATTTTAGAGAACCGATAGATAGCGGATCTTGCGGCGTGCGTTGTGGTGTGACTGCTTCAGCTAATGCTTCCAATTCGATAGGATCGCCGATTGGCGTGCCAGTGCCGTGTGCTTCCACATAACTGAGATCGGCTGCGGTGATACCGGCTTGTTCCCACGCTTGCCGCAATACATTGAGTTGCGCTGCGCCGTTGGGTGCACTGAAGCCGGTGCTGGCGCCATCTTGATTAATCGCTGAGGCCAGCACGCGAGCGCGTATGCGACGTCCGGTACCTATCGCATCCGCTTCGCGTTCAAGAACGAGCATGCCGCAACCTTCAGCGCGCACGTAACCATCGGCGGAGTCGTCGAACACATGACAGCGGCCCGTGGGCGACATAATGCCGGCCTTGGAGAAATAAACATACAAATGGGGTGTGAGCAAAGCGTTAGCGCCGCCGACCACGGCGACATCGCATTCACCCGATTGCAATGCCTGGCGCGCGAGGTGCAGCGCCACCAATGATGATGAACAAGCAGTATCTAGTGCGAGGTTAGGACCTTCCCAACCAAAGAAATAAGAGAGTCTTCCTGCCGCTGTGCAGCTCATCGCGCCGGCGCCCACATAGGGATCTACTGTGTCTAGGTCATCGACATACAGCGTTGAATTTTTATAATCGTCGGTACTTAGTCCGATATAAACGCCGACTCGCTTTCCTTTGAGCGATGGAACGGATAAACCGGCATTTTCCAATGCTTCCCAGGTGACTTCGAGCAGCAAGCGTTGTTGCGGATCGAGTGCGCTGGCTTCGCGTGGAGTCATGCGGAAAAAGCGCGCATCGAAATCGCGCGGGTCTTGTTCGATGAATCCACCCCAACGGCTAACGCTTTTTCCTTTGGCTTGCCGGTCCGGATCGTAAAACGCATCGGTCTGCCAGCGCTCTGCGGGAATCTCGCTAATCGGATCGGTGCCCGAGGCAAGCAGTTGC
>Ga0157374_10000823_pt1 | contig 27146 bp, 19 predicted proteins | sample M25metaG_FD_115308 | JGI IMG/M metagenome (GOLD analysis project Ga0157374, IMG submission 115308) | Miscanthus rhizosphere microbial communities from Kellogg Biological Station, Michigan, USA - M2-5 metaG | ecosystem: Host-associated > Plants > Roots > Rhizosphere > Soil | place: USA: Michigan... | reverse complement strand
GCCTTTCTGCGCAGCCGCGCTGCCCTTCGGCACGTCGATCGGGCGGACCGGCTTGACCCTGTCCTGCAGCAGAACAGCCCGGCCCTCCTGCTGCTCGATCTGCGCAGCCACGGGAGCCGCGATTTGATCGCGCAGTTGAAGGCGGAATGGCCGGACGTCTTGATTATCGCCTTAGGCACCCCCCGCTCGGAGCCGTTGCGGGACGCGGAACAAACCAGCATTTACGCGGCCGAGGATGTGAACTTGGAACGCCGACCTTTTCAGGCGCTCATCGCCCGTGCGCTCGAACATCTGCGCGTCCTGGAAGACAATCGCGCCTTGCGAGCGGGAGCGTCCAACGCGCTCGTGCCCGCTGGCCGGCGCGAGCTCGAGTCGGTATCGGAAGCAACTGGCGGAGCGATGCTGCCGCTGTTGCGCTTTCCCCGAGTCTTCCGCCGCTTTGAGAACATGGACCTATTGGTCAACAACGTCGTTGAGAGCTTGGCCGACGCCGCGATGGTCACCCGGGTCGGAATGTTTTCCCGGCGTCGTGAAGAAGAGGGCTTCCGCCTGCGGGCCGGGCTGCGCTGTCTGCCGGAGAGTTACGAGCTGGAATATCACCCGCGCGATCCCCTTGTCGGTTGGTTGGAGCGAAATGCTGATCTCGTTTGCCGGTCGCACCTGCCCCAAACCCGTGACTACGCCGAGCGGGAATTGCTCCGGCGCGCGCTCGACACGGTCGGGGCGGAAGTGATCGTTCCGCTGCACTCCCGCGGACGGATCAGTGGTTGGCTCTTTTTCGGACACCGTCTCGCAGGCCAGACCTTCGATTACCAGGGGCTCGAGGCTTTGATGATTTTGGGCGACCATGTCGCTACCGTTTTGGAAAATGCCTCTCTTCACGAAGAGGTCACCCTTCAGAAAACACTCGCTGAAACCCTCCTCACTGCGATCCCGCCGGGTATTATCGCGAGCGACGAAGACGCGATCGTTCGTTGGTGCAATCCGACAGCCGAGTCGATTCTCGGCATCAAGCTGGCCGAGGTCTTGAATCAGCCGATTGAATTCGCGGGCAGTCGCATCGCTTCGGCCCTGCGCGAGACCCTGACGAGCATGAACCAGCTTCCCGCCCAGCAATGGATTGATCCCAAGACACGCCGTTCGCTCTCCGTCCAAACCCGGCGGCTTATTCACCAGCACAAACCCCTGGGCGCGGTCGCCGTCATCCAGGATCTGACGCCGGAAGAATCGCTCCGGCAAAAACAGGAGTTGATGGATCGCGCCGCCTTCTGGACTGATCTCGCGGCCAGCATGTCGCACGAAGTCCGCAACCCACTGGTCGCGATCAAGACTTTCGCCCAACTGCTTCCCGAGCGCTTCGATGACGCGGATTTTCGGCGCGATTTTAATGAGATTGTGGTCCAGGAAATTGACCGGCTCGACCTCATTATTACGCAAATTAATAATTTTGCGCATCCGCCGGAATTGGTTTTTAAATCGCTCGATTTGCGCGCGCCGATGAAAAAAGCGGTCGAGCTGGTACGGGCGCGGCACGCCCGAAACGGGTTCTCGATTGAGACGACTTTGCCGGACGACTTGCCCCGCGTGGTGGGTGATGAAACGGCGCTCGCCGAAGCCTTCGCCCATCTCGTCGCCAACGCGGCCGAGGCAACTCACGGCAGGAGCAGGGGGCGAATCACCTTCTCCGCGCGGCTGGTTCGCGAGGGAGATCACACCAGTGGCGTGGTGGTGACGGTGCGTGACAACGGGACTGGAATTTCAGCGGATTTGAAAGACAAAATCTTTTCTCCGTTCTGCACTACGAAAGCGCGCGGCATGGGCCTTGGTCTTCCAATTGTAAAGCGCACGGTCTTCGATCACAACGGCCGGGTCGACGTGGAGTCCAATCCGCATGGGACCTCCGTCAATGTGCTCTTGCCCGTGGTGGAAAACGGGGCGTAGCGAAATTTTGCTGATTACTCATTCGCCTTTGGGGGGGGCATTCGGTTTCTGATTGGAAACTGCCGCGGGCGCCGTAAGATTGGCGACGCCCTTTAATCAGCCACCAACAATCGCAATTCCGCCATGATCGTCACTACCAAGCAGCTCTACAAAGTCGCCTACAAAAAATTCGCGGTCGGCGCCTATAACATCAATAACCTCGAGCAAACGATGGGCCTTTTTCGCGGCTGCATCCAAAGCAAGGCGCCCTTCATCATCCAGCTCTCGAAAGGGGCGCGCGGTTACACCGATAAGCGGATGCTCGAGGCGATCATACGCACCGCCGAGCAAATTTTCCCCGAAGCCATCTTCGCCGTCCATCTCGACCACGGCGACGAAGCTACCTGCTACGATTGCATCGACTCCGGCTTCTACAGCTCGGTCATGATCGATGCCAGCCACGAAACGTTCGATGAAAACATCGCTATCACCCGCCGCGTCGCCGATCGCGCGCACGCCAAGGGAATCAGTGTCGAAGCCGAGCTGGGCCAGCTCGGCGGCGTCGAGGAAGACATCAAAGTGGATGAAGGCCACGCTTGCCTGACCAATCCCGACGAAGCGGGAGAATTCGTCGAACGCTCCGGCTGCGACGCACTCGCGGCCGCCATTGGGACGAGCCATGGCGCCTACAAATTCAAGGGCCAGCAGGCGCTCCGCTTCGACGTCATCGAAGCCATCTCGCAGAAAGTTCCCGGCCTTCCCATTGTGATGCATGGCAGCTCCAGCGTCCCGGTGGAAGAAGTCCAGCGGATCAACGCCGCCGGCGGAAAACTCGACCCGAGCGCGCGCGGCGTGAACGAAAACGAATATCTGCCCGCGGCGAAACTCGGCGTCACCAAGGTGAACATCGATACCGACGGCCGCCTTGTCTGGACCCGTGTGCACCGCGAATTTTTTCGCGACAAACCGGCCGAGTTCGATTTTCGCCCGCCGGGCAAGATTTTCATGCAAGCCTACGCCGACTTCATCGCGCACAAGAATGGGAAGCTCGGTTCCGCCAACCAACTCGACGTGGTTCGCGCCAGCTTGTAGCAGATCGCGCCCGAGTTTACGGCTCCGCCGCGTAACGGTTTATCCGCTGCTCTGGCTTCTCGCGTTGCCCCACTTTTTCCAGGTTATCCACTTGGAAAGTGAGCTTGACGAATTGGGCGTCGATGCCGAGGAGGGAGAGCGCAAAAAATCTTTTGTGCCGAAAGCGGACCGCGCCGTCCACCGCGCTCCACCTCGGATTGTCTGCCGCAAGGCGCCTGTTCGAGGTCGCAATCGAGAGTTTCCCCGCTGCCGCCATGTTTCCGTTGACGAGCGTGAAGCAGCGCCGCTGACCGGGCGCGCCGAGATGGATGATGAAGGAAGTAACGCCGCATCGCAAGGGATAGCGGATTTCCGCGCCACTCATCGTTAGGCTAATCGACTCCGCCCTGCCCGGGGCGAGACATTCGATCTGCTTGACAGCCTGCGTTGAGGCCAGAGCAACGTCGGCCGGGCACGTGAGCGAGCACAGCAAAAGCGAACCCGCGACCACACCGTTGCTTGAAAAAAACAGGAAACGCGTGATCGAATCAGGGCTGGGCACATTCTCGAATAAAGCTTTAATCGCGCCATGTTCGTCGCGGCTTTCGGACGGGCTCGCGGCCAAGTTGGGCGGACTTTTGGTCTCGCGAATCGAGGGAATCTACTGGCAACGAGCCTCGATTTTTCTTGCCCCTAAGTTGGCAATCCTGTAAACAAGCCAATACCCTAATAGACACGAATTGAAACCAGAACCTCCGCGAAGGAGCTCGGGGCTGCTGCCGTCCGAGAGCTCCGATTCACGTTGCTGCTCGTTTGCGGTTGCGCCGAATTGACGCCCTGCGGTTGGTACTGCACCTGCTAAGCTAGATCGCGCTTTAATCACTATGAGCTTGGACTTCAAATTTGGCCTGAGTGCCGCCCGCCGGAAGCTCGCCGTGATCCTCCTTCCCCTGTTTCTCGCGGTCCCGGCTGTCCATGCTCAGGAGGCGGTTCGACCTTCGCTCGCCGGTGAAGCCGCGGCCGAAGCGCGTCGTCAGTCGATCGAGCAGATTCCCTACAATCTTCTCGTCGGCCCGGTTCGCTTCCGCTTCAGCGTTACGACCGGGATTGAGTATAACGATAACATCAACCTGTCGGAAACGGACAGGCAGGATGACATCATCATTCGGCCGCAATTCAACATCAACGCCATCTGGCCGGTGACTCAGCTCAATACCCTCCGCCTCGACCTCGGACTCGGTTATAGCTTTTACACTAATCATCCCGAAAACGACACCAATGGCGTCATCATTTCGCCGGGCTCGCAACTGTCCTTCGACATTTTTGTACAGGACTTTCGCATCAACATCCACGATCGCTTCTCACTGGAACAGGACCCGGTTTCGGAAATCCAGCTGAGCAACGTGGCGGATTACGGTCGCTTTGAGAATACCGCCGGGGTTTCAGTTCTTTGGGATCTCAATAAGGCGGTGCTGACCTTTGGCTACGACCACTACACCTATATCTCCACTACGGACACCTTTTCCTATCTCGATCGCAATGCAGAGATACTGACCTTTAGTGCCTACTTCGCTCTTAGCTCCACAACCGGCGCCGGGCTGGAAATGGCCGCTGTCTACGACTATTACAACGAAGCAGTCCTAAATAATTCTGTCTCTTATAGCGTCGGACCATTCGTTGAGACGCAGCTGACCAATTATCTCAAGCTCCGCGCTTCTGTCGGTTATCAGTTCATTAACTTCGACGACGGCGGCTTGGTCAGGGACACAAGCGACGGAAATGATTTCTACGCCAACCTGCTGCTTTCGCACCGTATTAATGCCTACATCTCACAAACGCTGGCGGCCGGACACGAAACGCAACTGGGCGTCAACTCCAATTTCGTCGCTTTGAATTACGTTCGCCACACCGCGACCTGGAATATCATCAACCACGTCCTGCTCGCGACTGAACTCTTCTACGAAGATGGTGACGATTCCGGCGGACTATTTTCGGAGCACATCCAGCGTTATGGCGGTGCAGCCACAGTTGGCTACCAATTGACACCGCACATTACGCTTGGGCTTCGTTATCAATATACTCAGAAGCAGTCGGATCAACCACTGCGCGACTACAGGCAAAATCGCGTCTCTTTCGACGCTACCTACAGTTTCTAAAACCAACGGCATGCAACTGTGAAGCGCTCCTTTTTCCTATGCAGCCTTTGCACGCTGGTTTTCCTCCCTGGGTCACCGGCCTTTGCGCAGGATAATAACTCGACCCCGGTCATCCCGAAAGCGACCGCGATCGATCAGGCGCCAGATGGCACCGCGAGCAACACTGTCCTGCGGACTAACTCCATGTCCGTGCTGGATGATAAGAAGCACTTGGGGGCCGATGACTTCGTCAGCTTTCGCGTCGTCGAAGATCGCGACAACCTCTCGCAACGTCTGCGTGTCAATGACAATGGCGAGCTGGAGGTTCCTTATATCGGGCTCGTCCCGGCCCAGGGAAAGACTTGTCGCGAACTAGCCTACAATATCAAGTCGGCGCTGGAAAAGGAATACTACTACCACGCCACCGTTATTCTCGCGGTTGACAAAGTGAGCGAAAAATCGCGCGGCAAGGTTTATGTTTATGGCGCGGTCAAGGGTCAGGGGCCGCAGGAAATCCCAAGCGACGAAACTTATACTGTCAGTAAGGCGATAATTCGGGCTGGCGGTTTCGGCGATTTTGCCGACAAGCGCAAAGTCAAGGTGACTCGCAAGGATGGCCAGGACATGGTCGTCGATCTCAAGCGCGTCATCGAACAAGGACATACGGAAGATGACATCGTTCTGCGTCCGGACGACCAAATCTACGTCCCACAGCGACTGGTCAATTTCTAGCTATGCCGAATCCAGCTTTTGAACGCTCCTCGCCGGCCTCGGTCACGACGTCGTTGCTCACGCGTCTGCATCGTTACAAGGCGCTCCTCCTCCGGCGGTGGTGGATTCCGCTTCTGACCACCTGTCTGGGAATATTTGTCGGAGCGTGGGTCATTTTCCAGGCGCCCAATGCTTTTCTCTCCACCAGCAAAATGATGGTCGCAGGGAAACTGAATGTGGGCCAGAGCGCGGTTTACAGCGAGGACACAAATAATTTCTACGGCACTCAAATTCAGTTGATGCTCAGCGACGAAACGCGCCAGGGGGCGGCGGCCGCGGTTCGCGCGACCCACCCGGAGTTGCCGCCGGTCAAAGTCAGGCTTTCGGTCAGCCAAAGACCGCGCACTTCAATTTTCGAGTTGGAAGCGATTGCTGCCTCGCCCGAATACGTCCAGGCCTATCTCAATGCGGTGATGCAGAAGTATCTCGATGTGAAGAAAAGCATGCGCGCCGATCAGGGCAGCCACATGACGACTGCGATCACAGAACAGTTAATCCAAGTCGAGAAGGATCTGCGCAATGGCGAAGACGAGATGTTGGAATTCCAGAAGGAGCACAACATTGGCTTTATTCAGGAGGAAGGGAATAGCGCCGCCGCCTACCTTGTGAAACTCAATCAGGAATATGCCCGGCTTAAGACTGAATACGATTTGCTGAGCCTGCTGGACCTTGACCAAAACCTCGACCGCCAGCAGGTCGCGCTCAAGCCCGCGGACACCGCCGGCGCGGCGGCTGCGGCGCCGGGAGATGAAAACCTATCGCTGTCGGAATTCGGCCCGGAAGGGGAATATTTGAAGGCAAGAGGGGCGGTGCAATTACTCAAGGCGGAGCGTGACACGCTTGCCAAGGATCTGCGGCCCAAGCATCCCAAGATCATCAAGCTGAACGACGAAATCGAGAAGCAGGAGAAGCTGATTGAGCTGTATCGCCAGGATGCGGTCGAGAAGCTCGATACCCGACGTAAGTCGATCGGGAAACAAATGGAGAACCTGCAAGCGAATATTAAGGAGTGGGAAAAGAAGGCGCTCGCTCTCAGCCAGCAGTTAGCGCAATTCAACCGCGTCAAAGGCAAAGTGGATCGACAGAAACAACTTTACGATCGTCTGACCAGCAACCTTAAAGACGTCGACATGTCGCAGGTTGTTGATACGGGTGATCAGGTGGGAATCATGGAGAGCGCCACGAAGCCCATCTCGGTGAGACCCGGGCTGGTCATGAGTCTGTTGGTGGGGCTGGGCTTTGGCGCGTTTGCCGGTCTCGTGATTCTTGTGCTGCTCGACCGGATCGACGACCGGATGGCTTCCTTTACCGAGTTCCAACATTATTTCACGGAGAACATTCTCGGCCAGATTCCGAAAGAGAAAGGCAAAGGGAAAGTCACACTGTTACAGCCCGAAGACGCCCGGCATGTCTTCGCCGAGTCCTATCGCAACGTTCGGTCTTCTATCTTCTTTATGCCTTACGAGGGCCCTCGGCCCAAGACCCTGCTTATTACGAGCGCCGTGCCTAACGAGGGCAAGTCGACTGTTTCGTCCAACCTCGCCATTACGATGGCACTTTCCGGAGCCAAAACGCTCCTCATCGACGGCGACCTGCGGCGCGGCGCATTGCGCGAAGACTTCGATATCCATTCCAAGGTCGGGTTCGCGGAAGTCTTAAAGCAGGAAGTCAACTGGCGGGAAGTGGTCGTCCCGACTTCACTCCCGAGCCTCTTCGTCTTGCCCCGCGGCAACACCATCTCTCAACCAAGCGAACACCTCCTGCGCGAATCAACCGACGCCTTTCTCAAGGACATCTATAATCACTACGACTATATTATCATCGACAGCTCGCCGGTGCTGGCGGCGGATGACACCACCAGCCTCGCTCCCAAGATCGACGCGACCCTCTTTGTCGTGCGGCTTTCTCATACCTCGGCCCGCCTGACGCGAAAAGCGCTCGAGTCACTTTATAACCGGCAGGTCAATGTGCCGGGTGTGATACTCAACTACGTCGATACCTCCTTGCCGGAGTATTATTACTACCAGTATGCGGAGTATTATAATACGCCGGGCGCGGCCCTTTCGCCAGAGAAGCCGTTGCACTCGATAAAGGAAGAACAGGGTCAAGGAGTTTAGGACCAGGCGGCCGCTTGGCTGTCTTCCGATGCCGGGGGCGTCGCTCGTCTGCACTTCGCCTCATGAACTCCTCGCCGCCAACCAGCGCTGCTGTATCGCTGCCAGCAGAGAGCAGCGCCGCTCTGCGATTTGCGCGCGAGGTCGGCCGCTTTGCCTGGTTGCAACTGTTTGTGCAACTGATCGGATTTGCGACCGGGATTCTGATCGTTCGTCATCTGGAACAGCGCGAATACGCTTTTTTCACAATTGCGAACACGATGCAGGGCACGATCAATGTGCTCGCGGATATCGGGATTAGCATAGGCTTGATCTCGATTGGCGGTCGCGTCTGGCAGGATCGTCACCGTTTTGGGGAATTAGTGAGCACGGGGTTGAAACTACGGCGCAGGCTCGGAGCGGCGTCGGTTCTCATCGTGACACCGGTGCTCTATCTCATGCTCGTAAAAAGCGGGGCATCCGTCTTCTACGCCGCGACCCTCATCGTCGCCGTGCTCGGAGGATTGTACGTGCAGCTTTCGTCTGGAGTCCTGGACGTGGTGCCGCGTTTACACTCTGACTTTCGCCAAATCCAGAAGATTGACTTCACCGGATCCCTAGCGCGCTTGGTCATAATTGGCGCGCTGACCCTAGTGTTTCTGAATGCCGGTCTGGCTGTTTTCGTGGGCTCTGGGATGCTCCTGCTCCAGTATCTCATGCTGCGTCGCTACGTCGCGGGCATGATCGACCTGCAGGCGGACGAAAATGCCCAGGACCGAAAAGCGATGCTCGGTTTCATCCGTAGCCGCGCGGCCAACGCCATGTTTTTTTGCGTGCAAGGCCAGATCACTATTTTTTTGATCACATTCTTTGGTCATCGCGTCGGGGCGGTGGCGGAGGTGGGAGCGCTGGGGCGGTTGGCCATGATTTTTTCCGTTCTCGGGAATCTCCTCACAAACATTTTCGCTCCCGCCTTTGCCCGTTGCCAGAGGCGGGAACAACTCGGCCGCTTGTACGCGGGAATTGTCGCTGGGGTGGCAGGGTTTAGCTTGTTTGTACTGGGGGGAGCGGCGCTTTTGCCTGACGCATTCCTCTTCGTGCTCGGCAGCAAATACGCCCATTTGCAAGATGCGCTCCTGCTCATGGTGGGAGTAGCCGTCCTCAACATGATGGCTAGCACTCTCTGGACGCTGAACGCCTCAAGAGCCTGGATCGTAGGTTCGTGGCTCTATATCCCGCTTACCATTGGGACCCAGTTACTTTTGATTCCCTTCTCGGAGTTCTCGAGTGTGGAAGGTGTTTTGACTTTTAACCTCATCTCGGTGATTCCCGGTCTCTTGCTAAACCTTGGATTGAGTTATCGCGGCTTTCTCGACTTCCCGGCCAAAACCAGTCAAGATTCCGCTCGCACCGTGGTGAAATCACCGCCCGGTTCACTGCGCATTTTAGCCATGGTGGGTCTGCCATGGGATGGCAAGCTGGGAGCCCCTCGGGTTTGGATTGAACTGGCAAAGGAGTGGACCCGCTCTGGGCATACAGTGGAAAAATATTGCCTTACCGATGCCTTCCCGGGACCTGAGACATCGCGCGTCAGATTTGCTTTGCAGCAAGTCCTCTTCCCCTGGCGGGCCGCAGCCTTCGTCCGGCGCAATGCCGACCGCTTCGATGTCATTGATGGCCTGATCGGAACACTTCCCTTTCCGAAAAGTTCGCTGCGCTTCCGCGGGCTGATCGTCGCACGATCGGTCGGGCTTTACCGGCTCTACCGTCAATTTATCTCGCGCGAGCGCACTCTTTGGCCTGATCAACCTAAAGGACGACTCTTGGGAGGTCTATTTCATCGCGTCATCGGCTGGCGTCTGTGGAAGAACTCAGAGAAATCGGTTCGATATTGTGACCTGCTCAGTTTGCCTAACGAGGATGAGCTCATGGAGCTGGCGCGCGATCCGCGTATCAAGGCGCCGCGTCTTGTCCAACCCTATGGGCTGACCGAAGAGTTCCGGAACTGTCTCGCCGCGGCTGCCCTCCCCCCGGCGGAGCGTCTCCGGCAGCAGAAGATTTGTTTCATCGGAATGTGGAGTCTGCGCAAAGGAGCGCGCGATTGGCCCAGGATCATCGCGGCCATTCGACAACAGCAGCCAGCCGCGCAGTTTCTCTTCCTCGGAACATTGGCCGATGAAAAGGTAGTCCGCTCCGGCCTTGGAGACGCCAAAAACATTACTTGCCGCGCGACCTTCGAGGCGTCGGAACTGCCTTCGCTACTGGCGGATTGCGCGCTCGCGTTGTTTCCCAGTTACGTCGAGGGGTTTGGGTTGGCGGTATTGGAGCAACTGGCCGCTGGCTTGCCCACCATCGCTTACGACGTGCCGGGGCCGCGTCAGATTCTTCAGCCGCAGCGCGCCCGTTTTCTCACTCCGGCGGCGGACACCACGGCCATTGCCACGCGAGCTGTGGAGATTCTTTCGCTGAGCGTCGCGGAATATGAAAAACTTTCGACCGAATGTCGTGCCATCGCCGGAAATTATTGCTGGAGCAAGATCGCCAGCGACACGCTCGAGGAGTTTCGCACCGCTCTGGGTTCGTTAGGCACGCAGCCTACTGAATGAAACGCGTGAAAAGCGTAGCCCCGATTCTCCAAATCATTCCGCTCGCTTCCCGTGGCCGGGATGGAGTAGGCGACTACGCGCGGGCACTGGCGGCAAGCCTGCAGCGTCATCACAATTTTGCAACGACCTTTCTTTCCGCGGCGACGACCAACCGGGGGATTCAGCTCGTTTTTCCGGACGGCTCTGGCATCGGCGAGCAACAGTTCGATCACTATAGCGCCACCGTCTTGCACTACGTCAATTACGGTTACGGCTGGAGGGGCGCACCGCTCTGGCTGCCGCCGGAATTGCGCCGGCTGCGACGCGGAGGGGGCGCCCGGCTCGTCACAATTTTTCATGAGCTTTATGCCTCCGGATCGTGGCGGCAAAGCGCGTTTTGGTTGCGACCATTACAAATCCACACCGCGCGTCAGATCGCCGCCTTGTCCAAAGTCTCGGTTGTGAGCAGCGAAGTTTTTCAACAACAGTTGGAAGGTCTTCGCTCCGGCACGCGGATTGTTGTGCACCCGGTTATCTCTGGCTTTGGTGAACCCGTTCTTTCTCCCGCCGCAATCGCCGGCCGCGATCCTCATCGCTGGCTTATTTGCGGTGGGACCGAGCTCGTCGAGCGTTCGCTTCTCTCCTTTTTGCCGGCCGCGGCCATGGTTCCCGAATCCTTCGCGCCGCGCGAACTCTTTGTGGTCGGGGGTCGCGACAACCCGGCCGTGCGGCAGGCGCTGGGTGCCGCAACCGAGATTCGCACTCATTATTATCCGGAGGTGGAAGCAACCGTGGCCTCGGAAATTCTCGCTACCGGCACGTTCGGCTGGATGGATTATTTCCATCGGCCGGACGTGCCGTTGCCGGTGATTCTGAAATCGAGCGCCTTCGCCGCTTATTGTGCGCACGGGATTATCCCGGTCTTCCCCCGTGGCGGTGCGATCATTGCGGCCGGTCGCGACGCGCTCCCGGGCCCGTTTTTCGTCGCCGCTGCTGGACAAAATCTCCCGAGCGAGACGGAGCGTGCGACCGTGGCTCAGCGCGTTTACTCTTGGTATTCACGCAATGCGACCGTTGCGCATCTCGCCGGAACCCTCGCCCCGGTGCTCGCCCGGCCCACCGCGGCCTAATGCCTTGAAGATCTTGATTTCGTCGCACGCCTTCGCACCCAGCATCGGAGGCATCGAGACGGTGAGTGGGTTGCTCGCCGAAGAATTCGTCCGGCTAGGGCACGCGGTCACGGTCCTGACCCAGACCCCGGGAAACCTGTCGGAGAAGCGCAGTTACCAGATCCTGCGTCAGCCATCCCTCCGGCAATTGTTTCGCGCCATTCGATGGTGCGACATTTTCTGGCAGAACAATCTGAGCGTGCGCACCGTTTGGCCGGCGCTCCTCATGCGGAAACCCTTCGTCATCACGCACCAGGGATCCTATTGCCCCCGCCCCCAAGGGATCGACCTCGGGCAAAGAGTCAAACATCTCCTCGTTAGGCTTGCCCCCAGTGTGGCGATCAGCCGGGCGGTTGCGGCCGCGTTCGAGGCAGACTCGACGATCATTCCCAATCCGTATGATGCGCGGATTTTTCGATGCCCGACGCGCGAGGCGGAACCGCCCTCTGATCTGATTTTCGTTGGCCGGCTGGTGACGGAAAAGGGAATCGATCTGCTTCTCGAAGCGCTCGTTCGTCTGCGCGAGCATGCTTTGTTTCCGCGCCTGACCATTGTCGGCTCGGGTCCGGAGCGTGCCGCGATGGAAGGATTGGTGTCGCGACTTGGACTAGGGGAAACGGTGACTTTTCTCGGTCCGAAGCGTGACTTAGAATTGGCGAGTCTTCTCACCCAGCATAAGATCATCATCGTTCCATCGCGCTACGACGAACCTTTTGGCGTGGTCGCCCTGGAAGGAATAGCCTGCGGGTGCGTCGCGGTTGGATCGGTTGGCGGGGGTCTTCCCGAGGCCATCGGTCCCTGCGGATGGACCTTTCCCAACGGGGATGTCGACGCCTTGGCGCGGGCACTCGAAGACCAGTTGCGGGCGCCGGAGGTACGACGGCGCCTGACCGCCTCGGCTCCCGCACACCTTGCGAGATTTCAGCCAGCGGTTGTGGCCGAAGCCTACCTTGCCCTCTTTCGCTCCCAACTCCCGTGATTTTTGCTCTGCCATTTCACCGCCAACGGGTCGGAAAATGGTCGCCAACGTCCCGCGCAACTGGCACGAGAAGTGGTCGGTAAACGCGTCGACTCATGAAAGCCATCGCCAATCGGCCGCTCTCTCCCGCTAGCGAAAATCTTCCTCGGGTTTTCGACGCGACCGGGACGATCATCAACATCCGGCGTTTGCTCTGGCTCTATCTTTTGTTGCTCATCTTTGAAGGGGTGTTTCGTAAATGGATCGTGCCCCAGTTCTCGGCGCCGCTTTTGCTCGTGCGCGATCCCGTAGTGGTGGCCATCTACGTGCTGGCCCTGCGCGCTCGTCTGTTCCCGCAGAACGCTTTCGTCGTCTCGCTCGAGATCATCGCCCTTCTCTGCTGGGCAACGGGCATTATCGTCCTTCTCCCACTCTACTCCTTGCGCACTGCGATTCTCGTGACGGGATTTGGGATTCGTTCCGATTTCCTTCATCTCCCGCTCATCTTCATCATTCCGGCGGTGCTTAGTTTTGAGGACGTCAAACGGATCGGTCGATGGACGATTATCGGAATGATTCCGACCGCTGTGCTCATGGTGGTGCAGTTCGCAGCGACGCCGGAATCCTTTATCAATCGTGCCGCCGGGCTGGGTGAGGGTCTCCAGATTCAGGCGGGTGGAGGAAAGGTAAGGCCTCCTGGTGTCTTTTCTTTTGTCTCCGGCACCATCTATTATGCGAGCGCGGTGGCCGCGTTTCTCCTTCATGCCACTCTGGCGAGGCTCCCCTACCGAACTTGGTTGTTAGGCGCGTCGGGCGCGGCTTTGATTATCGGTCTGGGAGTTTCCGGGAGCCGCTCGGCCGTTCTCGCAGTCGGCGTCGTGGTTGCCTCGGTCGGGGTGATTCTGCTCGTTCGCCCGAGCCTGGTGAGCAAATCCCTTCGCCATCTGTTTCTCGCCGTCGTGGTGCTTTGGCTCATCAGTTTTCTGCCCATTTTTCAGGAAGGCCTGGGAATCCTTTCCGATCGCTTTGTCGAGTCGGCCGAGAGCGCAGAAACGACCATCTTTGGTAATTTGACCAGCCGCGTTCTGGGCGGCTATATCGACTCCCTCAGGCTGGTTGCTTCCGTGCCATTGGGCGGCTTCGGACTCGGCGTCGGCACGAATGGTGGTGCCGTTTTCCTGACTGGCGAAGCCGACTTCCTCTTATCGGAGAACGAGTGGTCGCGGATTTTACTCGAAAGCGGGCCGATTCTCGGGCTTGCGTTTTTGGTTTGGCGGTGCGCGCTCGCTTATAAGATTGGCCGCTTTGCCATCGGTCAGGTCCGAGTGGGAAATACACTGCCTCTTCTTCTTTTCAGCGCGGTCGTTTTCATTCTGCTCCAGGGTCCATTCGGTCAGCCGACCAGCCTTGGTTTCGCGGTCGTTTTGACGGGCTTGTGCCTGGCAGCCAAACCGGCCGAAGAATTGCCCGCCTCGGACCCCGCCGAAATCATGGCCAGCCCGCCACCGTTTCGCGCGCGACGCCGTTCCAAATATGCCGAGCGTTTGCACAGTCCTGCGAATCGTTCCAGTTCTGCGCCCCATGGTTTTGCCGATTGGTAAGAGAATCGGCCGGGCAAGGGAGGCTTTTTCCGCGTGATCCTGCTCAGCCATCCTTTTGGCAATCAAAACGTCCGTCATGCGGCTCTGGCCCTGGCCCGGGCCGGTCTCCTGCGTGAGTTTTGGACCTGCATTCGCTGGAACGAGCATGGACTCCTCCATCACTGTCTGCCGCCGGGAATGCAGCGCGAATTACGCCGGCGTTCGTTCCCGGTGGAACTCGATCCGTTTATCCGCACCGATCCGTGGCGCGAATGGGGACGGCAGATCGCGCCCCGGCTGGGTCTTGCCGCGCTGGCCAGAGGTGACGCGAGCTTTCTCTCCGCGAATGCCACCTTTCGGGCGCTCGATCGCCGCGTTGCCCACCGGCTCGCCGCCTGTCCCGATGTGACTGCGGTTTACGGTTACGACGACGGCGCGCTCGAAACATTCCGCGCTGCGAAAGCGGCCAGAATGATCACGATTTACGAGCACCCCATCACCTACTGGCGCAAGGTCCGGCGGTTGCAGGAGGAAGAGGCGGATCTGCACCCGGAATGGAAACCGACGCTCCTGGCCCTCCACGACAGCCCCGAAAAAGTTGCGCGCAAAGACGAGGAGCTGGCATTGGCGGATCTGATTCTGACCCCAAGCACTTTTTCGAAGGAAAGCCTGAGCCTCGCGCCGGGTTTGTCTGCGCCCATTCACGTTAACCCGTACGGCGCGCCGCCGATCTGCACTGCCACCCGCGTTCCCTCCGCAGGGGAAAAATTGAAAGTACTTTTCGTCGGAAGCCTGGGACAAGCCAAGGGAATCAGCTATCTGCTCGAAGCGGCGGCGCGCCTAACGAATCACATTGAAATGACGCTGGTGGGGCGACGCATGCATTCTTCCATTCCCGAATCGGCGGCGCTGTCGCGCTGGCAGTGGTTTCCGTCACTGCCCCACGACGAGGTGTTGCGCCAGATGGCGCTGCACGATGTGTTCGTGCTGCCATCGCTCCACGAAGGTTTCGCGCTTGTCCTACTCGAGGCGATGTCGCAGGGGTTGCCGTTGATCGCGACCTCCAATACCGGTATCGGCGACATTCTTACCGATGAGCGGGAAGGATTTCTGATCCCGATTCGCTCGGCCGATGCCATAGTCGAGAAGCTCGAACAGTTGATCCGCAACCGCGAATTGCTCGCCGAAATGAGTGCGGCGGCTAAACGCACCGCCGCGCAGTGTTCGTGGGATGGTTATGAGCGCCGGTTGGTGTCGATCCTGGAGCCCGTCATCCGGCCGCCGAGTTGATCTCAACGCCGGCCGTAAAAGCGCCCGATCGCGGACGCTGCTGACAGGTTCAACCGCTTCCAGCGCTCAGTCGTCGAAGGAAAAACACGCAGCGGCTCGCGAGTATGTTTAAAAAACTGGCGATCGGCCGAGGTGGGCGGATATCCCCGCAACGCCTCGCCGAGAAAATTCTTCCGCCAGGTCTTCGTGTCGCCGAGCGCGTGCGACATGAGAAATCCGCCAGGTACTATGTCCATGCCGTCCTTCCCCACGATGCTTACCGGCCGCGGCGAAAACATCGCCGCGACGTTAAGCGCGTCCTGGTCCTGCTTGTCGAAGAGATGACGGCGATCCCGCAGATGAGCTTTCGGCAGGGTGCAGATCGCCGCTTCAGCCAGATCGAGCAGATGTTTCCACGTTTCGACAAATTCCCAATCAGCGCGTCCCACGCCGACAAAGCCGCCGTTGACGAAGACATCAAGATCTCGTGCGACAGTGTAGCCAGTCTGGGCGTAAAAGCGGCGCCACTTCGCCCGCAATGGGTGAGTCGATGGGAACGGCGAGTTAATGTCCTCACACAACGCGACTCCATAGGTTGTCCATTCCTCGAAGAAGGACCACTCGCACTTGAGGACGATGTCAGGATCGAAATAGAAGACTCTCTCCGCCTCCGGAAAAAAGCGCCGGCACGCGTCGATAAGAAAGTCCGGCTTGAAGTTGGTCAGTGCCCGCTCGGTCTCGAGCGCGACGAAATAAATCTTCAGACCTGGCGCTGCCTCGATACCTCTCCCGCCATCGAGCCTAACCGCCGTGCACGCCCACGGGGGGAGCGGCCCACGATAGCCGGCCCAGATCCCGCCCCGGTAGCCATACGCGTAGAGCGAGTTGACGAGCGCCGCGAGGCCGATGTGATAATCACCTTCAAAAAGAGTGCAGATAGCCGATGAGTTACCGGACATGGCTAAGTTCGTCCCGTTTCCTTGGCGGCATGATAAATGTTGTTCGCAGTAGAAGTCAGTGCCTGCAAACGAGAGTTTAGAAGCTTAGCATCGAGGGAGTTCCGAAGTAGTCTCCCCACCGGCGTTGACCAAAATGCGTCCCAATCAAGCGAATATGCTGCCAAGACTTCTGTCGATGAAAAATGAAACGAGGCCGTTGTTCTGCCCATCATGGTTCTGTTGATTGGTAACTACCCGGCTGATCAGCAGCAAAGCATGCAGCGATTTGCCACGATGATGATGCGCGGCCTCGCTGCCGCCGGCGTCCCGGCGGAAATAGTCGTCCCGCAGCCCTTTCTCGGCCGGATCCAATTTGCCGGCCGCTTCTTTGCCAAGTGGCTCGGGTACCTCGACAAATTCATTTTCTTCCCGCGAGTGCTAAAACGGAAGCTTTCCGCGGACTTCGACCTGGTCCACATCTGCGATCACTCCAACGCAATGTATCAGGCGCAGGTGCGGAATCGTCCCGTCGTCGTTACCTGCCATGATCTTCTTGCGGTCCGCGGTGCCCGCGAAGAAGACACCGATTGTCGCGCCTCGCCGGCCGGAAAATATTTGCAGCGCTGGATTGTCTCCGGATTGCGCAAAGCCAGCGCGGTGGCGTGCGCTTCGCCCGCGACCCTGCGCGACGCACAAAGAATCCTGGGGCAAAAGGAGGGCCGGCCGCAACTCTTGCTCGTCCAGCACGGTCTCAACTTTCCGTATCGCAAACAGGCTGCCGCCGTCGCTCGCACTCACCTCGCGCGCTTCGGGCGGCTTGATCTGGAGCGTCCCTTCGCGCTCCACGTCGGTTCCAATGCACGCATGAAGAATCGCGAGGGCGCGCTCCGCATTTTTGCCCTGACGAGAGATCGGTGGCCCGGGCAGATGGTTTTTGCCGGACAGAAACTGACTCCTGAATTGCGTTTGTTAGGCAAGGAGCTGGGCGTGCTCGGACGCATCGTCGAAATTGAAGACCCCTCTAACGAACTGCTCGAAGCCCTCTACAGTTCGGCCCTCGTCCTCCTTTACCCATCGCGCTTTGAAGGCTTTGGCTGGCCCATTATCGAAGCGCAGTCCTGCGCTTGCCCGGTCATTTGCGCCGATCGCGAACCAATGTCGGAAGTCGGCGGTGAAGCCGCCCTCACCGCCGACGTCGATGACGAAGCCGCCTTCGCGCGAGCCCTCTTGCGCCTGACCGACCCGAGCGAGCGCGCGCGTTGGAGCGAAAAAAGCCTGCGCAACGCGGAACGTTTTCAGGCCACGGAAATGATTGCGCGCTATCTCGCACTTTATCGTTCGTTAGGCGCGCGGGTTTAGCGAAACAATCGGCTGCACCGTCCGAATGAAAATTCTGCACTGCATTCATTCGCTCCACCCGTCGATCGGCGGTCCGCTCGAATTCGTCCGGCAAACTTCACTCGTCCTCGCGCGCCGCGGGCACGCCGTCGAGGTCGTTTCGCTCGATGCGCCGACCGATCCGTGGCTGGCAGAATTTCCCGTGACTGTCCGGGCGCTCGGGCGCGGGCAGGGCGGCTACGGTTACGCGCCGCAATTCGTCCCCTGGCTGCGGCAGAATCACGCCATCTACGACGCTGTCGTCGTGCACGGCGTCTGGCAATACAGCAGTTTCGGCGTCTGGCGCGCCCTCCACAAAACCGTGTCGCCGTATTTCGTTTTCCCGCATGGGATGCTCGACCCGTGGTTCAACCGCACCTACCCGCTCAAGCATTTGAAGAAATTACTTTACTGGCCGTGGGCGGAATACCGCGTCCTGCGCGACGCCGCCGCGGTCCTTTTTACCACGGAACAGGAACGGCTCCTGGCCCGCGAATCGTTCCGGCTCTACCGCTGTCGTGAAGTCGTGGTGAACTTCGGCACCGCCGCCCCAGACGTCGACGAGCAGAAAAGCCGCAAGGATTTTTACCACGCCTTCCCGCAGCTCCTCGGAAAAAACCTCCTCCTTTTTCTCGGTCGCCTCCACGAAAAGAAGGGCTGCGAAGAACTGATCCGCGCGCTGGCCACCGAACCGACATATCAGCTGGTCATCGCCGGTCCGTGCAGTGATGAAAATTACCTCGGCCGGCTCCGTCGCCTAACGAGCGAACTCGGATGTGCGGATCGCGTAATCTTCCCCGGGATGCTGACTGGAAACCTTAAATGGGGCGCCTTCGCCGCGGCGGAAGCGTTCGTCCTTCCTTCGCACCAGGAAAACTTCGGTATCGCGGTGGTTGAAGCCCTCGCCTGCGGCGTCCCCGTGCTCATCTCGAACCAGGTCAACATTTGGCGCGAGATCGTGGCTGACGGTTGCGGTTACGCGGAGGATGATAATCTCGCCGGCACCCCTCGTCTGCTCGAGCGCTGGCGCAAAACGTCGTCCGCGCAGCGCGCGGCGATGAGCGCAGCGGCGCGCCGCTCTTTCGCGCAACGCTTTGAAATCAACCAGGCGGTCGATTCTTTTCTCCAGGTGCTGGCAAATCGACCGCGCGCGCTATGAGAATCACGGTCGTGCTCGGCGCATTCTTTCCCGTCCCACCGCTCATGGGCGGCGCCGTCGAAAAGGTCTGGTTCGCGCTCGCGCCGGAATTCGTTAGGCGGGGTCATGCTGTGGTCCAGATTTCGCGCGCCCATCCCGATCTGCCGGCGACGGAAACTATCGCGGGCGTGCGCCACTTGCGGGTGCGTGGTGCAGCCCAGCCGCGCTCGATCCTCTGGTTGAAATGGCTCGACCTTCTTTACTCGCTCCGGGTGCGCCGGATTTTGCCGCCCGCCGACATTCTCGTCACGAACACTTTCTGGCTCCCAATTCTGACCCGCTCCGCCAAGCGCGGGCAGGTCTATGTGCATGTGCAACGCGCGCCGAAAGGGCAGATGCGTTGGTATGCGCATGTGGCACGGCTTCTCGCCGTCTCGCACGCGGTCGCCGACCAGATCGTAGCGGAAGCGCCGCAATTGCGCGCCAAGGTCCGCGTCATTCCCAACGCACTCCCTTTTCGAATGGATGCGACGCTTCGGAAGCTGCGCGAGCAGACAATTCTCTACGTCGGCCGCGTTCATCCGGAAAAGGGGATCGAATTGTTCCTCCGCGCCATGTCCCATCTTCCGGCGCAAATGCTGGCCGCCTGGAAAATAAGAATCGTCGGCCCACACGAAACGCACCTCGGGGGCGGCGGCGAAGCCTTCCTTCGCGAGATGCAGGCCCTCGGCCAACGGAGCGGTGCACGCGTCGAGTGGCCCGGGCAGATCTTCGATCCAGAGAAGCTGGCGGAAGAATATCGCAACTCGTTAGTCTTCGTTTATCCTTCGGTGGCCGAGACCGGTGAAGCCTTTGGGGTCGCGCCGATCGAAGCGATGGCGTACGGCTGCGCGCCGCTTGTCTCCAATCTCGCTTGTTTTCGTGATTTCATCGAGGATGGCGTGACGGGCTTCGTCTTTGATCAGCGGGCGGTCGAGCCTGAGAAAAAACTCGCCAGCCGTCTGGCGGATTTGTTAGGCATGGGTCCGGAGCAAATCATGCGCCTTGGCGCGCAGGCTCGCGCAAGAGTTGCTCAATTTGACCTTGCCACCGTCGCCCAACGCTACCTCAAAGATTTTGCCAGCCTCCTGCCTAAGCAATGACTGAGCCGCTTAAGAACGTTGATGCCCGCCAGGCCTCGCAATTTGCCTCGCCTTGGTCGATGAACGAGCGGATCCTGCGCATCCTCTGGGAGGTCTGCTGGTGTCTCCTTTGCGCTTGGACTCCGAAACCAGCCAATCCCTGGCGCCTCTTTTGGTTAGGCGTATTCGACGCCAAAATTCACGGCACCCCCTTCGTCCATCAACGTGCGCGGATCGCGATCCCGTGGAACCTGACCTTGCACGATCGCGCCTGCCTGGGCGATCGGGCCAACGCCTACAGTCTGGGCGAGATCGAAATCGGCGAACGCGCCGTGATCGCGCAGGAAGCCTACCTGAGCACCGGCAGCCATGATTTCTCCGAGCCCGCGCTGCCGCTTGTCGTTGCCAAGATCACCATCGGCGAGGACGCCTTTGTCGGGGCGCGCGCTTTTGTTCTGCCGGGCGTTACGATCGGCACGCGCGCGATCGTGGGAGCATGTTCTGTCGTCACCCATGATGTGCCCGCCAATGTGATCGCGGCCGGAAATCCCTGCCGCGTTCTGCGAACGCGCCCGTGACTTCGCCTCGAACAGTCCCTGTGCCCGTTTCGGTCATCGTACCGATCAAGAACGAGGCGGAGAATCTTCCGCGCTGTCTCGACTCGGTCGCGTGGGCCGATCAGATTTTTGTAGTCGATTCCCAGAGCGCCGACGGATCGCAACGCATTGCCGAAAAGCTGGGCGCGCGGGTCGTACAATTTGAGTTCAACGGCACCTGGCCGAAGAAGAAAAACTGGGCGCTCGAACATCTGCCCCTTCGCAACGATTGGGTCTTCATTCTCGACGCCGACGAAGTCTTGCCCGTGACAGCGGAGGCGGAGTTTCGCGCCGCGATCGCGAATGCCGGCGCGACCGTCGGCTATTGGATTAATCGCCGTTTCATGTTCATGGGGCGCTGGCTACGCCACGCCTACTATCCGAATTGGAATCTGCGCCTCTTCCGTCATTCGTTAGGCCGGTACGAAAAACTCACCGACGCCGCCACCGCCAGTGGCGACAACGAAGTTCACGAACACGTTGTCGTGCAGGGCCCGACCGGCCGCTTGCGCTGCGAGCTCGATCACTATGCTTTCCCGTCGGTCGAAGTCTTCGTCGAAAAACACAATCGTTATTCCAACTGGGAAGCGCGCGTCGCGGTCGCCTCCGAAGGCGCCGGAAACTCCGACCAGATACAAAGCTCCCGGGTCGCGCAACGCCGCCGACTTAAGCGCCTCTCACACTGCTTGCCGTTCCGTCCGCTCCTCCGCTTCCTCTACGTCTACCTTTGGCAGCGGGGCTTTCTCGACGGCCGCGAGGGTTATTACTTCGCGCGTATGCACGCCTTCTACGAATTCCTCTCCGTCGCAAAAACCTACGAACTGAAAAGGCGTTAGGGCGTTCCTGCTGGATTGAGGTCAGAACCTTGAATGTTAGGCGCGAACCCGACTTTGTTATCCGGCTGCTCAAACCTAACTCGCCGTGCGGTAGTAATCGGCAACCGGATACGCTCGGGCCACCAGGCCGAAGATGAGTGCGGCGGCAAAAGCGAAAACCGCAAAGAAAAACATCTGAAACGCCGTTACGCCGAAGCCGCTCGTCTTGATGAAATCGATTACCCGGGCGTTTTGCACGCCGGCATTCACCACCAGCACCCACAGATTGCCGATCGTGACGGAGAGACTCCAGAAAGCCATGATCGCACTCTTCATTGCGAGCGGCGCCTGGCTGTAGGCAAACTCCAGACCCGTTGCGGAGACGAGCACTTCGCCAAAGGTCAGGAACGCATAGGGCAGGACCTGCCACGTGATCGTAAAAACGGTGCCGTGATCGAGCACCAGTTGCATGATCCCGACGACGATCCAGGAAAGTCCGGAGAACGCGATCCCCAGGGTCATGCGACGCAGCGCCGTCATCTCATAACCGAAACGCCGGAGCGCCGGGTAAAGAACAAGGTTGTTGAATGGAATCAGCAACATGACGAGCGCGGGATTGAGCGCCTGCATTTGCGAGGATTGAAACCAGCTCGGCTTGCTCATCGCGTTGGCCTGCAGGACCCAAGTCGATGCTTTTTGATCGAAGAGCGACCAGAAGGGCGTGACTAGCGCAAAAAGCACGAGCACGCGCAGAACGGCGCGGACCCCGTTAATGGCGTCCTCCGGATGCCGGCCGCGTGCGCCGTCGAGTTGCAGCCAAACGGCGAGGCCGCCAAAGGCGATGATCGCGACCAACGCGAGGCAGGCGGCGATGACGAAACCCAATTTCGGGATGAGCAAGAACGAAACGATGGCTGTGATCGCTCCCATCGCGGCCAGCACTTGTCCGCGCACTCCCGAGGCGATCGCCGTCCGCGCGACGCGCAGGAAAGAATGTGGATTAGGCGGCGCCGGCGGCACCATGACGTAACGTTTGCGCCCCAGCCAAAGGATCACGGTGGAGACAAACATGAGCACGCCGGGCACACCAAAAGCAAAAGCGGGCCCGAGTTGCCGCAGAAAGATCGGCATCAAGAGCGAGGCGAAGAAGGAACCGAAGTTGATGATCCAGTAAAAGGAATCGAAGACCACTTTGGCGCGGTGTTTGTTGGTCTGGTCGAACTGATCGCCGACAAAGGCAGCGACGCACGGTTTAATTCCGCCCGAGCCGAGCGCGATCAGCCCGAGCCCGATGTAAAAGCCGGTGCGATTGGAAACGAACAGGGCCAGACAGGCCTGACCGACGCAATAAACCAGGCTGAGCCAAAAGATGGTGTGATATTTGCCGACAAACCGATCTGCCAGCCAGCCGCCGAGGAGCGGGAAAAAGTAAACGCCAATGACGAAAGTGTGGAAGACGTCCTTGGCCGCATGCTCACGGTCCGCTTCCGGCAAATAGAGGAGCAGCGACGAAACGAGAAAGACGGTGAGAATGTTCCGCATCCCGTAAAAGCTGAAGCGCTCGCAGCCTTCATTGCCGATGATGTAACGGATCTGTCGCGGGATGGGCGCATCCGGCTGGAGCGTCGCCAGGGTCGGAACCGGTGTGTTAATCACGGGACCTGCTTTCACATGGCCAAGCGTGCGGGGAACCAACCCGACGCGCAACGGCGAAATGCCGTCGGTGCTGGAGGACGCAGCTCTGCTCCCTGCGGGATTTGCGACTAGCACGTGTGCGCGCGCTTGCAAAATGCCGCTTGCACCCGGGCGCCCGGGTGCAAGACGACTTTGTTTTGCTGGTTCAGCGGATTTCTACCTTCTCGGCATTCGCTGACGCCGACCTCTTCACTGGATCGCCATTCCCCGTCGAGCGAGTGCCAGTGAATTGCCGGATGAAGTCCTCCAACGGTTTTGAGCTGGCGGTATTCTCCTGGAGGTTGATGCCCGCTTTCTCGCTCAGAATCAAGCTGAGCAAGGTCTCGAGGACGCTGCCACCAGTTTGGTTTTCTCCATCTTTGCCTCCGGCGTTGCTGATGAAGAGCCGGCTCGGCACCAACGGTTGAACGCTCTTCGAGAATTGGTCCGCGAAGACGTTCAACGCATAGAGACGCGGGTCACGATAGGCACCCACCTTTTGCAAGGTAACCGCCGCCTCGGCCAAGCCGACCTGCGCAATCCGCGACGATTCGCCCTTGCCGATCAGCTCTTTGGCCCGCGCTTCACCTTCGGCCAGCGTAACCTGTTTCTTGGCCAGTTGTTCTGCCTCGGCGAATTGTGCCTGGCCGCGATTGGCTGCGATCTCGACGGCAATGGCGCTTTGCGTCAGCTCGGTCTGGCGTTCGGCTTTCGCCCTGGCCTGATTGAGCGCGACCTGTTGTTGCGCCGCCTCTTCTTGCTTGGCAAAGGTAGCGCGTTGCTCGTCCGCCAATCGGCGCATGCGCAACTGGTCGAACAAGGTCGCAATCGGGTCCTCCTGCCCGGCCAAGGTTTCGCGCGATTCCGGCCGGCCAATGAGGACCGCGACCACGTTGATGTCGTACTTCTTGAAACGCTCGCCCAACTCTTCCGTAGCGCGTTTCTGGATTTCTTCGCGCTTCGTCAGCAGGTCGAGCATGTGCGATGTCTGTGCGACATCGCGGAAGTAGGCAGTGAGGATGGGATCGAGTGTCTGCGTTATCAGCCGCTTCACATCGCCGAACCGCTGCACCACCGACGGCGCCTTCTGATAGTCGATGTGCAAGACTAACGACAATCGGAGACGTGGCTCATAACCGTCGGCTGTGATCAAGTCGATACTGGTCAGGTCCTCGTCGTAATGATGCGCTTCGGTCTGCCAGCTGATCCAGCGCAGGACGAAGTTAATCGTGGGGACGAGTTCGACTTTCACGGCGTATGGATTGAGCGCGTATTTGCCCGTCGCCAGCGCCGAACGCCAGACACCACGCTGACCCGTTTCGACCTGCTCGCCGTATCGGAACGATTCGCCAGTGATGTCGGCTCCAGTACCGCCATGATAGGAAACAATCACCCCGACGTAACCAATCGGAATGAGAGTTTTGGCCTTGATCTCGACCGTGCCGAACCAGCGGTTGATGAAGAACGTCCCGTCGGTCAGCACTTGTAACTGTTTGCCGCGTTTTCCGCCGAGTTGCAGAAACGCTTCCGGATCCTGGAAGTAGTTATGATCTACCCCGGGAATCGGCTTCACCTCGGGCGCGATGATTTCACCCGATCCGATGGTCGGTCCGTCCTGGATGCTGACCACGCCAATGGAATCGGCGCTCGGATTGAACTCCGTTGCTTTCCTGGGCGAGGAAGGCGTTGCGCCGGCTTCGCTCGTGCTTGCGTCGGCGAGAGCCGCTTGGGGACGTGCGCCGCCGGCACCAATGACCACCGGGTCAAAGGCGCGCATGGAAGCCAGTTGCGTCCGCCACGATTCATAGCGGTCGGCGGATTCGCGCACCGGCCCGGAGAAGATACGTTCTTCGGTAATGATGACGAAGAGAGCCAGGTTAATGGCGTAAACACCTTCGCGCAGAATCGCGCGCTGCCGGCCTCGTTGTCCCTGCGCTTCGAGGAAGCGAATCGCGTCCTGAAAGTGATTGGAATCCACCGTGCGGCCGAGGGTTTGGATCGGCTCGAGCGGAACGCCGTCCCGCGCATAGACGTAGGCCATTTTGCCTTCCGCGACAGCGACAAGCGGTTCCCGATGAATGCGGTATTGCCACGGGTATAAGCCGAAGTGAATACCGCCGCGCAGGAATTTGGCCTGGAGGCCGGCCTCGCCGTTACGGGCAATGATCTGGCCCTCGCGAAGCGAACCTTTGCTACTCCAGATTTTCTCGATGACGCCGACCTGGGTGTGGGGGATGTACACAATCCCGAGCAAACGCGGCAGGCAAAACAAGGCTACAAGACCTCCGAGCCACCAACTCCACGTTTCAGCGACTGGAAATGAAAGAGCGGTGTTAGTCATAAGTAACTCCTTTTTTAACTGTCGCTCAATTAGACAGCGCGGAGCATTGCAGGTGCGGTGGCGTTCAACCAATTTTCACGAGTATATTTGCGCCATTGGCACGGCGATTGAGTACAATGGCCAGCGTCAAGGTGACATTCCTAATAATCGTTAGGCGAACTAAAGAATCATTGCGGGCGGCGCGCGATGTAATTTAGCTAACGAGGCGAGACCGCTGCTGCGGCTTCGAACCTAGTCCCGCGGGTGAGTCTGTTATCGAGATCCTTAGGCCTTCCTTCGAGACCCGCCGGACGGAATACCGTACGGCGTCAGAGTTGGGTTGCCGACTGATTTCCGGCATTCCTCATGATATCGCATATCCAGTCTTATCACCTTCTCAGGCGTCGACTTCGATGCTCAACCTTCCAACTTTTTCCGGACCTCTTCAGGCGGGCAATGCAAATCCGGTGAAGGCACTCACTGCCGGGACCTCCAGTTTCCTTGTCTCGGTGAATTGATGTTGGATCAGCGCTGACAACGTCGATCTGGAAGCCCTCCCGAATTCGGCTCTGCATTTGTTCGCCGATGTCTGGGATCGCTGGGTCTGAGAGCCGCACCATCGGGGATGTCTTGGCCTCTGAGTAATTGATAATCACGAACTGCACGTCGGGAAGGCGTGGAACTGAACGCCTCACCGGGGTGCAGACGTGGATCTCGTTTCCGTAGCAATCGAGTGCTAGGCCAGGCTCGACAACGATTTCTGTTGAACTTTGGGTCGACACGGTGAGCCCACTGACAACACCCCAACCGTGCATGTAGTGGTTGTGGCGTCGAAGTCTCGCCAGGAAATACTCCTGCTCAATCTGGAGATCGGAGGCCGAGAGAAGCTGGCCCTGAAAATAGTTGACGCGCTCGAGATTCCTCGCGCCCCATTCAAGGGCGAAGGCCTGTTCGAGCTTTTCTCTTCTCTTAGTCATGACCCGCCAACCTCAATTTCGGCTGCAAGGAGATTGCGGCGATAACTGCGGAGAAACAAGAATATTCCGCTTCTCGGAGAGTCAGTGTTTTGGAGTCAGTCCTTTTCTTGCCTTTCGTTGACGAGCGAAAATAAGTATTGGGGTCACATACCGTTGAAAAGTATTACAAAGGCAAGCTACAGTTGGTCAGCTAGACCGTGAGTTCCCGACTCGTTGTGATCGCTGTCGGCGACAGCGAGTCTGTTTGTTGTGGGTAAAGTCGCGCTACCAGGACCGTCGCCGCCAGATCGCCCGTCGCGTTCGTTACCGTGGCAAAAAGATCAGGGATCGCATCGACGGCGATCAGGATGCCGATACCTTCCAAGGGAAGTCCTATCGCCAGGAAGAGTGGCGCGAGCACCAGAAACGCGCCACGCGGCACTCCCGGCCCAGCGAATCCGAGAAAGATGGCAGCAAACGCAATCGTGAGATATTGCGGCATGTGCAGTTCCACCCCGTAGAACCAGGCGACAAAGAGCGAACCGATCGGCCACGCCATCGGTCCGGCGAACTTGAACATCGAGACGGCGAGCGGGAGCACAAATCCGATGACTTCCTTCGGCAGCTTTAGTTCCTGCTCCGCCCCTTCAACCAACGCAG
>Ga0157374_10000821_pt1 | contig 27224 bp, 22 predicted proteins | sample M25metaG_FD_115308 | JGI IMG/M metagenome (GOLD analysis project Ga0157374, IMG submission 115308) | Miscanthus rhizosphere microbial communities from Kellogg Biological Station, Michigan, USA - M2-5 metaG | ecosystem: Host-associated > Plants > Roots > Rhizosphere > Soil | place: USA: Michigan... | reverse complement strand
GAGCGCCAGACCATCATCGCTCTCCGCAATTCGCAAGAGATCAACGACGAAGCGCTCCGCCGCATTCAGCGAGATCTCGATCTGGCCGAAGCACGGTTGACGGGCGTTTAACGCAGTCCAGAACTCAATCAGAGCCAGTCGTCGCAGCGCACAGAGGGCGCCGCGGGAAAGAGGAGGCTGGGGCCATTCCCGCCTCGATTTCCTCCCACCTTGGCGGTGACAGCGCACTGGAGGCAAATTTTCCGATTTGCTTTGTCAACCGAGTCGCGGCTCGTTATGAAAACCGCCGTCGCTGATTTTCGTTCGCATGACATCCGCCGAGACCACTCTGCCGCGCCGCTCGTTTGGCCAAACCATGCGGCCGGATCTTTGGTGGGTGCAGCCGCTTTTCGTCTTTTTGGGACTGGGGGCGTTTGTGGTGTACTCCACCTGGGCGGCCTTGCAGGGGCGCAATTATTATTTCGGCCCATATCTCTCGCCGTTTTATTCGCCGGAGGTTTTTGGCGCATCTCCGCATAGCTGGTTTGGACCAAAGCCCGGTTGGTGGCCAGCTTGGTTGCTGTTTTCGCCTGCGCTCCTCGTCCTCTGGGCACCGGGCGGTTTTCGGCTCACCTGTTATTATTACCGCGGCGCGTATTACAAAGCCTTTTGGGCCGACCCACCCGCCTGCACCGTCGGTGAGCCGCGCAAGACGTATCTCGGCGAGCGCTCCTTTCCGCTCATCATGCAGAATGTGCACCGCTATTTTCTCTATCTCGCCCTCCTCTTTATTCTCGTTCTCGCGCATGATGTCTGGAAGGCAATGTGGTTTGTCGATCCGGCGACAGGGAAGACCTCATTTGGGATCGGCGTGGGCACGCTCGTGCTCGCGGTCAATGTCGTTCTCCTCGGCGGCTACACTTTCGGTTGTCACTCCTTGCGCCATCTCGCCGGCGGTTTCCTCGATCAATTTTCGAAATCACCCACTTGTTATCGCGCCTATTCTTGCGTTGGCTGCCTCAATCGCCGGCACATGCTCTGGGCCTGGATGAGTTTGTTCTGGGTCGGATTCTCGGATGTCTACGTCCGGCTCTGCTCGTTAGGGGTGTGGCACGACTGGCGGTTTTTCTAAAAGCGGCGCCACATGCCCGAATTCGAAACTATCACCCACGACGTTCTCGTCATCGGCACAGGCGGGGCCGGATTGCGCGCGGCGATTGAGGCATCGGCGGCCGGGGTTTCCGTCGGCATGGTTTCGAAATGTCTGCTTGGTAAGGCCCACACGGTCATGGCTGAGGGCGGCATCGCGGCCGCGCTCGCCAACGTGGATGACCGTGACAACTGGAAAGTGCATTTCGCCGACACGATGCGTGGGGGTCAATACGTCAACAATTGGCGGATGGCCGAGCTGCATGCACGCGAGGCGCCAGATAGAGTGCGCGAACTCGAGGCTTGGGGCGCGGTCTTCGATCGCACCAAGGATGGACGGATTTTGCAGAGGAATTTCGGTGGCCACAAATATCCGCGCCTGGCGCATGTCGGCGATCGAACCGGATTGGAAATGATCCGCACCTTGCAGGATCACGGGATCCATCGCGGGATCGAAGTGCACATGGAAGTCTGCGTGCTCGCGTTGCTGAAGGACGGCGCGCGCGTCTGCGCAGCGTTCGGCTACGATCGCGAGCGCGGCCGGTTTAGGATTTTCCGGGCGAAGGCGGTCATTCTCGCCACTGGCGGGATCGGCAAGGCCTACAAGATTACGAGTAACAGCTGGGATTGCACCGGCGACGGCCACGCGCTTGCCTACCACGCGGGGGCGGAGCTGATCGACATGGAGTACATCCAGTTTCATCCCACCGGGATGGTCTGGCCGCCGAGCGTGCGGGGCATGCTCGTGACTGAGGGCGTGCGCGGCGAAGGCGGCATCCTGACGAACAAGGATGGTGAGCGCTTCATGTTCGATTTCATTCCGGATAACTACAAGGCGCAAACGGCCGACAACGAAGAAGAAGGCTGGCGTTATACGCAGGGCGACAAAAACGCACGCCGCCCCCCGGAGTTGCTGACGCGCGATCATGTGGCGCGTTGTATCGTGCGCGAGATCAAGGAAGGGCGCGGGACACCGCACGGCGGCGTCTTCCTCGATATTTCCTGGATCAAGAAACGTTTGCCTAACGCCGAGGAACACATTCGGCGCAAGCTGCCGAGCATGTATCACCAGTTCAAACAACTGGGCGACATCGACATCACCCGCGAAGCGATGGAGGTTGGGCCGACCACTCATTACATCATGGGTGGCGTGCGGGTCGATGCCGACACCCAGATGTCGACCGTCCCGGGACTTTTCGCTGCGGGAGAATGTGCCGCCGGAATCAATGGCGCCAATCGCCTTGGCGGCAACTCGCTTTCCGATTTGCTCGTTTTTGGAAAGCGGGCAGGCGAATTCGCGGCCAAATTTGCCCGCGAGAACTCGTTAGGCGGAATCGACCCGAAGGCGACCGAAGCTCTCGCTCAGGAATCGCTTCGACCCTTCGAGCATGACGATGGGGAAAACCCTTACCTGGTCCAGCGCGAATTGCAGGAAGTCATGCAGCACAACGTCGGGATCGTGCGCGAGGAGAAGGAAATGGAAGCCGCGCTCGAACACCTTGAAATGCTCTGGGAACGCGCGGGCAAGGTCGGCGTGGGCGGGACGCGTGATTTCAACCCCGGCTGGCACACCGCGCTCGATCTCAAAAACCTGCTCACTGTCTCCGAAGCGATCACTCGCGCGGCGCTGGAAAGAAAAGAAAGTCGCGGAGCGCAGTTTCGAGAGGACTACCCCGAGAAGAGCGCGGAATTTGCCAAGGTAAACACGATCGTGTGGAAAGCCGAGGACGGCGGGATGCAGATTCGGCGCGAAGCCATCCCGGAACTGCGTGCGGATCTTAAGCAGGTGATTGAGGAGATGGGATGAATACGGTTACCTTCAGAATCTGGCGTGGCGATGGCGGCGGCGGTGAATTTTGCGATTACGAAGCCGGCGTTGCCGAAGGAATGGTCGTGCTCGATGCCGTGCACGACATCCAGGCGCATCAGGCGAATGACCTCGCCTGCCGCTGGAATTGCAAGGCGGGCAAATGCGGCTCCTGCTCCGCCGAAGTCAATGGCATGCCCAAGCTAATGTGCATGACGCGTCTAAGCGATCTGCCCCTCGATCGCCCGATTACGATCGAACCGATGAAAGCGTTCCCGCGCGTGAAAGATTTGATCACGGATGTTTCGTGGAATTTCACGGTCAAGAAGCGGATCAAGAAGTTCAAACCGCGCCCGCCCGATGCGTCAGACGGGACTTGGCGGATGGCTCAGGAGGACATCGATCGGGTGCAGGAATTCCGGAAATGTATCGAGTGCTTCCTTTGCCAGGACGTATGCCACGTCCTGCGCGATCATCACAAGCACGATCAATTCATCGGCCCGCGTTTTCTCGTTTACACCGCGGCGCTTGAGATGCACCCCCTCGACACCGAGGATCGGACCACGGAATTGCGTGAGGCGCAGGGAATCGGGTTTTGCAACATCACCAAGTGCTGCACCAAAGTCTGCCCGGAAGACATTCAGATTACGGACAATGCTATCATCCCCTTGAAGGAGCGGGTGGTGGACGATTACTATGATCCGCTCGGCTGGCTCTGGAAAAAGATTCGGCAGAAGAACGAGCGCGCTCCCGAGCCGCCGCTGGCCTAACGAATATGCCTCAGTTCAAATCATTGTCGCGCCAAGCCATCCCGGCCGCCCTGGAAAAGGCGGAGCGTTATCGCCTCCTCAATGAACCGGGCGAAGCGGAAAGCATTTGCCTCGATATCCTCGCGGCGGACCCGGACAACCAGTCGGCCATCATTACGCTGCTTCTTGCTCTGACCGATCGCTTCAGCAAGGGCTACGGGGTGAGCGACACACCGGCGAATCAGTTGCTCGCGCGGATCAAAGGCGAGTACGAGCGCGCCTATTACGCGGGCATTTTGGCCGAGCGCCGAGCCAAGGCGAAGCTGGCGCAGGGCAGCCCGGGCGCAGCGCATTACGCCTATCACGAACTCTGTCTGGCGATGGAGCAATTTGAGAAAGCTGAAAAGATTCGTCCCCCCGGCAACGATGACGCTCTCCTGCGCTGGAACACCTGCGTCCGCATGATCGAGAAAAACAAACTCACCGCGCGCGAAGAAGATCGGAGCGAACCGGTCCTCGAATAGAGGGTTCGGGGCAGGGAAGCTTTGTCACTCCGATCCGGCGTAGGGCGGAGAGGAACCCACAGTTGCAAGTCACGCTTTCCTTTGCTTGGAGAACGCCAATGGCAGACGAGAGGTCCCTCTCCGTCCTGCGGCGGACCGGAATGACATGTTCGGAGCGGGGCGTGAGATCAGGAAAAATTCGCGGCAGTCGCAGACCTCCGCTAACACAAGCGAAATGAATCGTTTCTCGAGCGCGGGCGAGCGCGATCCGGAGCAGGTCCGGGCCATGTTTGGGCAGGTCGCGCGGCGCTATGATCTGGCCAATCATCTCCTTAGCGGTGGACTCGATTTTTGGTGGCGGCGGCGCGCTTCCGACATCGTCCGGCCATGGCAGCCGCGGCGCGTGCTCGATCTCGCGACTGGGAGCGGCGATCTTGCCCTAACGATCGCGCGCAAACTGCCGCAAGCCGAGATGACGGGCGCGGATTTTTCGCCCGAGATGCTGGCCGTGGCGCGGGCCAAAGGCCTGACGAACACGGTTGTGGCCGATGCACTGCAGTTGCCGTTTGCGGATGCCAGTTTCGACGTCGTGACAGTGGCGTTCGGTTTGCGCAACATGGCGAATTGGGGCGCGGCTCTGGCGGAGATGGCGCGGGTTCTTGCGCCCGGCGGTCACGTTTTGGTGCTTGATTTTTCCTTGCCGTCTGGTCGTTGGCGTCCGCTTTATCGCGCTTACTTACATCACGGTCTGCCCTGGCTGGCCGGTCTCATCACCGGGCAAAAAGAGGCCTACGATTATCTCGGTGATTCGATCGAGAAATTCCCGAGCGGTCAACCGATGTGTGCGCTGATCGAGGCGAACGGCTTCCAAGACGCGAGCGCCGAGCCACTCAGCGGCGGGATTGTCACGATCTACTGCGCAACCCGCTCCTGTAGCCGGAGGCGGTGACCCCGTCAGGGGTTGGGGAACCCTGTTCCAGAGCGGCCGGGGTCAGCGCCCCCCCTGGCTACAACTTTGGCGACGGCGCAACCACTGGCGAGGTAACGCCGTTCGGCGTCGGCGACGGTGTGGCCGCTTCTTTCCCTAAGGGCAATTTTAGCGCGGTGAAATCCGGATTACTGACCAGGAAAGTGCCATCGCGCCCATCGATTTTCGCGAACCACATGCCCTCCTCGGAACGATTGCCGATCGTGAGTTTATGGAACGCCTTGTCGTCGGGCGACGTCGTAAAAGTCACAACCAGCTGCGGTCGCTCCAAGCCCTGCGCCGCGGTCGTCGCGCCAAGCCAGCGCACCGCGCGCAACGACGAAAGCGTGTTGAGCAACGATTCCAGATCGTTCGTATCGATTGCGCCCTGGCCCTTAATCCATTTCCAATCCTTCGGACCGTTGCGGCCCAGCGATTCCTCCCGCTCGCTCACACGCGAGAGCCGATGAATCTCGTTAGGCTTGAATTTGAAGATCGCCAGCTCCTGCCATTGCAACGGATCGGTCCAAATCTTGCCCAGCAACTCATGATTGACCGCGACGATGAAAGGCTCCTCGCCGACGCGGGCATAGACTTCGTTGCCCTCGATTTTTCCAAAAGTGAGAGTGAGGAAGGGATGCTCGCCGGCGCCGGTCTCGGCAGTGTTTTCGGAGGCGAAAGAACTGAAGGTGAGGCGCAGTTGCGGCTGGTCGAGCCCATACTTCGCCAGATCCGAAGCGGTGTCGGCGACGAACTTCGTGACCTGCTCCTGGTTCAAGGTATCAAGCAGGCGCCGCACTTCGTCGCCGTTGGCCGGCTGGTTGTCGCGACTCGCGACCGTCCAGTTCTGATCTTTGCGCGCGAGCACGAGTTTGGGCTGCCCGCTCGCTTCGAGGTTGATGCGGTCGAGATTGTTGATGTCCAGCCTAACGAGATGACGATCGCGCAGATCGTTGGGACGCGCGTTCAAGATCTCCTCCGTTTTCTTGGGCAGGGCATAAACGGCGCTCCGCGGCACGTAGCGCACGTAAACTGCGTCTTTGATTTTTTCCGCCCCGGCGCCAATCTGGAGTGTCCGACCTGTCTTGTCGTCCGCTCCATAAATCGTGATCGAGCCACGCGGTTCGGAAAGGCCGTAGGCGTGAAGGTCGCCGCTGTCGTCCGCGACAAATTCCTGGACGCGCGCATTCGCGACCTGGGCGAGCAGATCGCCAATCTTCTGGTCATCGCCACGTGCCTGCAGGGGTTTAGCGATTTCCCAGTGCTCGTTCTTCTTCGCGAGTTCGATCTCCCCAGCCGAACTTTTCAGGACCGCGCGCGTCACTTGCGCAGTGGTCAGATCGGTCAGCTTGCGATCGCGAAAATCATCCGGCTTTTTGGAGATATCGTTCCGCACCGTTTGCGCGGCCAAAATCACCTCCTTCGAGTCGGCGAAGCGCACGTACATGGTCCCTTGGAAAGCACTGTCTTTGCCGAGGAAGATTTCGGCCGGAGCGCCGGGGCCGAGCAGACGCAGCCGGAATTTCGGCTGGACGAGGCCGAACTCGTTCATCCGGCCTTTGTCGGCCGTGATTTCCCGGGCCGGAATGGTGCCTTCCCGGCGCCAGTTTTCGAGGTCGCTGAGGAGGTTGTCGACCGCAGCCCCATCAGCCTGGTCTTTGACCGGTTCGGCAAGGCGCCATTTTCCCTGCTCACGGCGCAGCGCGATTCTGTCTTCACCGCTTTGAATCGCAATACCCTCGAGTTTGTCGCGATCGAAGTTCAGGACATTGCCGGCCTGGCGTTCCGACTCGACCGTGTTCGGCTTCTTGCTTTCGACGAACTTGATCCAAAGGCCGAGCGCGACGGCGAGGAGAAGGAGAAGGAGCGTAGTTCGTGTCTTCATCTTCGCAATCGTCAGGCGCGCCGCCGCCACCAGACGAACAGCCCCAGAATCGCCGGCACGAGCGGGAACAAGACGAGAATGATCCAGCGCAGATTGCGCAGAGCCTTTTCGTCGAGGCTGAAAGTGAGCGTCTGCGGAATTTTCGGCGCGATCCCGATCATTTGTTCGCGACTGAGGAGCCAATTGAGGCTGGCGGAAACGAAATCAAGTCCCTGTTGATCCTGGGTGAGCGCATTGTCCTGGATGAAAGTGGAATTAGCCACTACCACGAGGCGGGCGGAATTGATCTGGACGCGTTCATCGGCGCTGCCGCCTTTTTCGACCGAGGCCGCGATCGTGAGGGGATCGCCATGATCTCTCTTTGAATCGAACTGGAGCAGCCCCTCGTCCGAGGAGTTGTAATCGGTCTCGCCCCAATAACCCTTCTCGGGTTGAGCGAGGGACGCGAGATGAATGTTCGCGCCCGCGACCCGCTGCGCCTCGAGGGTGAGCGAACTGGTCTGGCCAAAGAACGGTGCGCGCACGTCGGCCAGTCGCTTCGTGACCGGGCTGTCCGGCATAAAATGCGCGACGACGTCACGGACGCGCGCGACCTCTTCGATCCCGGTCTTGACCATCGCCATGAGGCGGTCGTCATCCACCTTGACCCCGAGGTCGTTGAGAAAAGCGAGCAGCCGGGGTGTTTCCGCGGCCGGATCGAGCAGGACAAGGATGCGGCCGTCCTTGTTCCAGAAATCGCGCAGCAACTTCATCTCGCGCTCGGAGAGATCGTACTGCGGTCCGGCGATAACTACTGCCTTCAAGTCGGCCGGAATCGCCGGCACGTCGAAGAGATTCAGCTCCTGCAACTTGATGTTTTCGTTCTCGACAAACGTCTTCAAAACGGAAACCGGGCTGCCTTCAGCGAGCGGTGGTTCCTTGTGTCCGACGATCCAGCCGACGGTATTTTTCTTTCCTTCCACGACGTCGATGAGCGCGCTAGTGATCGCCTGTTCGCCTTTGAAGGCGGTCACCCGGGGTTGTTCGCCTAACATTGGATTGCCCTGGTCCATCTCGGCCATTTCCGACGACTTGACCGTCTTGTTGCGGCCCTGGTAGTCGACGATCAGGACGCTTTCGTCGGTCACGACTTTGTATTTATCGAAAAGCTCTTTCGCCCGGGTCAGGTTGCGCTCCGGGTCGACGTATTCGACGTCGATTTTGCCGCGGGAGGCATATTGATATTCGGTCAGCAGATTTTGCACGTCGCCGAGGATGGGATTTTGCGCGCCAAAGAAAACGGTCACGCGCACCTTGCCCTTGATGCTGTCGAAGAAGTGCTTGGTTTTGTCGGAGAGAGCGTATTTCTTGTCGCGCGACAGATCCCAGCGCCGGTAATGCTCGAAGCCGAGATAATTCACCATCGCGGCGAGGACAATGATGATCGCGACCTGCACCAGCACGTTCAGACCGATCTGAAAACGGTGGATCTTTTGCGGTTTGGCTGTGCTCTCGCTGGCTTCGTTTGGCATCATTTACTGGCAGCCACGAATTGACCCGGATGAAACACGGGTGGGGCAGAGAGAAAACCCTTCGCTCCCGGTGTTTATCCGTGTTTCATCCCGGTTCATCCGTGGCCAAGAAAAACTAGAATCTCCATTTCCGCGTTTGGAAGGCCTGGTAGGTGAAAGTCAGCATCACGATCGTCATGCTGAGATAAAGGACCATCGGGCGGGTATCGATTTGGCCGCGTGAAAGCATCCCCATCTGCTCGATCGCGGAGAAGTAGCCAAGTAATTGTCGCGTCTCGGAGCTGACATCGAGCAGAATGAACGAAACGAGCCCGAGAAAGAAAAGCAGCGTGATGGTGGCGAAGGAGATGATCGCGGCAACGATCTGGTTCCTGGTCAGAACCGAAGCGAAACAACCGATCGAAAGATAAAACATTCCAAGGAGCAGGATCATGAGATAACCGCCGAGATAGGCGCCGGTGGAGCTGGCCGCGGGCTCGTGTGTGATCGCCTGGAAGATGACAAAATAGAGAAGGGTCGGGAGCCAGAGGATGACGTAAAAAAAGAGCGCACCGAAATATTTCGAGAGCACAACCTGCCAGTCGCGCACCGGCGCGGTCATGAGCGGCTCGATCGTGCCGAGCTTAAATTCCTCCGCGAAAAGTCGCATCGTGATGAGCGGGAAGATGAGGACGAAGGCGAACCAGAAAAAGACGGAATTAAAAAACGCTTCCTGGACCGAGTAGGGAACTGGTCGCTGGTTCATGAACGAGATCTGGAAATAAAAATCGACCCCGCTGACGAGGAGAAAAAAGACGAGAACGATGTAGGCGATGGGCGAGTAGAAATAACTGCGAAGCTCGCGCGAGAGGAGAGTGAAGAATTTTCTCATGATTTTTTGGCGCGACGCCCGCCCAGGCTGTCATCCCGATCCGCTGCAGGAGGGAAAGGGACCTCGCAAGTTACGCTTGGCGCCGCTTGCGAAAGGACATTGCACGGCCGGCTGTGAGATCCTTCGCTGCGCTCAAGAAGACAAGGTGGGTGGGAGCGTTTCATGACTTGTCTCACGCTTCATCCGGATGCGTGATCTCCACGAACACATCTTCGAGCGTGGCCTTGCGCTGCGACAGCTCGCGCACCGTCCAGCGACGCTCACTCGCGAGGCGGAAAACCTCCGGCCGAATCTCCGCTTCCGCTTCGGCGCGGAGCGAAAAAATCTGCCAGTCGCCGTCAATCGTTAGGCTAACGTCTTTCACACCGGCGATTTTTTTCAGCTCATCGACGCCGTTGTCCGCGCCGGTCTTTGCTTCGAGGGTTACGCCGGTCGCGGTCCGCATCTGGCTCAACAGGTTTTCCGGCGTATCGCAGGCTTCGATGCGCCCTTTATTAATAATGATGACGCGGCTGCAGGTCATCTCGACTTCCGGCAGGATGTGGGTTGAAAGCAAAATCGTGTGCTGCCGTCCGAGGTTTTTGATCAGATCACGCACCTGGCGGATTTGATTCGGATCGAGGCCGCTCGTGGGCTCGTCGAGAATCAAGAGATCGGGCTCGTGCACGAGCGCGTCGGCCAGTCCGACGCGTTGCCGGTAACCCTTGGAAAGCGCGCCGATCAACTTCTTCTCAACCTCCTTCAACCCGCAAAGTTCCTTCACGTCACCGACGCGTTCGTTGATGCGCAGATGCGGGACACCCTTGAGCGCGGCACGATAATCGAGGTACTCCGTCACGCGCATATCGTTATAAAGCGGGACGTTTTCCGGCATATAACCGAGGTGGGCGCGGGCCTGGAGCGATTGGTCGAAAATGTCGAAGCCGGCCACCGAGGCGCGTCCGGAAGTGGGCGGCATGAAGCTGGAGAGGATGCGCATGGTCGTGCTCTTGCCCGCGCCGTTGGGCCCGAGAAAGCCCATGATTTCTCCTTTGCCGACCTCGAAGCTGAGGTTGTCGATCGCGGTCTGACCAGCGTAGCGCTTGGTGAGGTTTTCGACTTTGATCATGCGGTGGTGAGGTCTTACTGACTACACGAACGTTGCGGGCGTTGGAAATTTTTCCGAGAAATTTTCAGCGCGCCTCGAGGTTCACCGTCTCGACGCGGCGGCCGCGCCCGCGGCTGCCAATGATGCCCACCGCAAAATCCACGCTCGAGCCGGTATCGGCGGGCGCGAGCACCCGCTCCACGTCTTTAACCGAATTGACGTCGTATTTTCCGATCCGGTAAATCACCAGTCCGCGCTCGAAGCCGGCCTGATCGGCGGGGCTGCCGGGCTCGACCGCGCTGACCAGAACGCCTCTGCCGCTGGCGTAGCCGAGAGCAGCGGCAAGGTCGTTCGTCAGGTCCTGCAATTGCAATCCAAACATGCGATCCGCCCGCCCCAGGCTGGTTTCTTCGACCGTCGCTCCGGGTTTGGGTGTGGGTTGTTTTTCGGCGATTTTTTTGAACTCCTCGACATTTTGCCTAACGATGTCGGCGGGGATGGCAAAGCCGAGCCCCTGGGTCGGCACGCCCTGCGGCGTAAAAGCCATTTTCGCGGAACTGATCCCAACCAGCCGGCCGGAAAGATCGACTAATGGTCCGCCGCTGTTGCCGGGATTGATCGCGGCGTCGGTCTGGATGAGGTCGTGATAATCGATGTTGCCGATCGTGATCTCGCGTTTCACGCCACTGAGCACCCCGCGACTGATCGAGCTGCCATAACCGAGCGCGTTGCCGACTACGATGACCGTTTGGCCAAGGAGATTGGGCGAGATGTCGTGCAGATTGACGAAGGGCAGCGGCTTATCGCTTTCGATTTTGATGAAGGCCAGGTCCTTCTTTGGATCGCCCGTGATGTAGCGCGCCTTGTAACTCTTGTTGTCGTTCGTGATCACCTCGATTTTCAGATCGGCGGCGCGCTCGACCACGTGTTCGTTGGTGACAATAAAGCCGGCGGGATCGACCAGAAATCCAGTCCCAAGACTTTGCAGCGTCTGGCGGATCTCGTGCGGGCGATTGCGGTAAGCACCAAAAAATTGCGCCGCAAAATCATCGAACGGATCGCGCACCTGTCGCCGGACGACGCGCTCGGTATTGATGTTAACGACCGCCGGCAGGACCTTTGCGACGGCCAGGACCGCGGGTTCGGAGGCGGGATCATTCTGGGCAAAGGTGGTCGAGGCGAGGGCGGCAATCCAGGCGATCGAAAACCAGAGCGCGCTGCGCGTGCGCTTCCTGGAAGCCGCGGCGATCCGCGCGATGGTTTTGTCAACTGCCTCTGCTTTCATTTTGCCCTCCGAACATCGAAGCCACTTTGGCACTGTCAACTTGCCCGCCGGGCAAACGCCGCCAGAGTACCAGGACATGCGTCCGTCATTTGCGACTCGCTTCAATCTCGACCTGATCGATGAAAATTATCAGCGTTGGGAAAAAGATCCGGAGTCGGTGGATGCGACCTGGCGCGCGTTTTTTGAGGGCTTTGAGCTCGGCAACACCCCGCCACGCAATGGCGCCGCCACGGTGGCCGCGTCGCCGCGCGCCAAGGCTTCGGAAAGTCCGCTCCAGACCCGAGTCGATGGTTTGGTTTACGCTTATCGCACGCTCGGGCACACGATCGCGCGGGTGAATCCGCTCGCTGATACGCGGCCGGAGAATCCGCTCCTCACACTGCGCGAACTCGGTTTCAGTGAGAAGGATTTGGATCTCCAGGTCTCGTCCAAATTCTTTCTCAAGGATAAAAAAATGACGCTGCGCGGGATGATCGCGGTGCTCGAGGAGATTTACGCCGACGCTATTGGAACTGAATTTCAGCACATCCAGAATCCGCGCATTCGCAATTGGGTGCGTGACCGGATCGAGTCACGGCCGGCCAAACATCAGGCCTCCACCCAGGTGGAGATCGCGCTCCTGCGGCTGCTCCTCGAATCGGAAGCGTTCGAGGTTTTCCTGCACACCCGCTACGTCGGCCAGAAGCGTTTTTCCCTGCAGGGCGCGGAGTCGCTCATGGTCATTCTCGATACCATCCTCCATCGCTGTCCGAAGGCCGGGATCGAGGAAATCTGCATGGGAATGGCCCATCGCGGCAGGCTCAATGTACTCGCGAATTTTCTCCAAAAATCCCTCGGAGTAATCTTCACCGAGTTCAACACCAACTACATCCCGGAGCTGGTCGCGGGTGACGGCGACGTCAAATATCATCTCGGTTATCGTACCATACGGAAGCTCGCGTCCGGCGCCCAGATCGAGATCCGCCTTGCGGCTAACCCGAGCCATCTCGAAGCGGTCGATCCGGTAGTTGAAGGAATCGCGCGCGCCCGGCAGCGCATGCGTCGCGATACCGAGCATCGGCGCAAAGTTTTGCCGCTGCTCGTGCATGGGGACGCGGCTTTTGCCGGCCAGGGCATCGTCGCGGAAACGCTCAACATGTCGCAACTACACGGCTACAGCACGGGCGGCACGGTCCACGTGGTGGTCAATAATCAGATCGGTTTCACCACTCTGCCGGAAGACGCGCGCTCCTCCATGTATGCGACCGACATTGCGAAGATGATCGAGGTGCCGATTTTCCACGTCAACGGCGACGACCCAATCGCGGTCCGGTTTGTGACCGAGACGGCGCTCGATTTTCGCCAGGAATTTGGACGCGACGTCGTCATCGACATGTATTGCTATCGCCGCTACGGGCATAACGAGGGCGACGAACCGCTCTTCACTCAGCCCGATCTTTACGCCAAAATCGCGAAACGCCCATCGGTGGCGCAACTTTACAAACGTCAGCTCCTCGAAGCCAGTGTCCTGAGCGAAGATGATGCGGCCTCGCTCGAAGCCGAACTCGATCTGCGCCTGGAGATGACGCTCGAAGAAGTGAAGGCGCTCGAAAAAGCGCCTACCGACCAGCGCAACCCCTTTCACGAATCGACCGCGGTTTTTCAACCGAAATACTCTCTCCAATCGCGCCCGACAGCGATCAGCCCGGAAATGCTGCAGCAGATCGTCACCGGCTTAACGACCGTGCCGGACGATTTCAACGTCCAGCCCAAGGTGAAGCGCATTACGATCGATCGGCAGCGCGACGTTTACGCAGCCGGCGGACCCTACGACTGGGGATTTGCCGAGGCCCTCGCGTTCGGTTCGCTCCTGCTCGAAGGGGTGCCGGTGCGCCTCTCAGGCCAGGACAGCCGGCGTGGCACTTTCAGTCATCGGCACGCGTTTCTTTACGATGCGAAAACCGGCAAACCTTACCTGCCGCTGCTTCATCTCGCACCGGAGCAGGCGCGCATTTGCATCTACAACAGCCTCCTTTCGGAAGCGGCCGTGCTCGGATTCGACTACGGCTACTCGCTCGACTACCCCAACATGCTCTGCCTCTGGGAGGCGCAGTTCGGCGATTTCGCGAATGGCGCGCAGACCATCATCGACCAGTTCATCGTCTCGGCGGAATCGAAATGGCAGCGTCCCAGCGGCATTGTGCTTTTACTCCCGCACGGTTACGAAGGCCAGGGTCCGGAGCATTCCAGCGCGCGGCTGGAGCGGTTTCTCCAGGCCTGCGCGGAAGACAACATTCAGGTCTGCAATCTCACGACCGCGGCACAATATTTTCACGTGCTGCGCCGGCAGATGAAGCGGGATTTCGTCAAGCCGCTCGTCATCATGACGCCGAAGAGCCTGCTCCGCTCCGAACTGGCTTCATCGCGCACGGAGGACTTTACGACCGGGAGTTTTTCGGAAATTCTGCCTGCGCCGGAAGTGGCGTCGCCGGACAAGATCGAACGCGTCATCCTTTGCTCCGGCAAAGTCTATTACGATCTCCTGACTCACCGGGAGACGGAGAAAAGCACTAGCGCTGCGATCGTTAGGCTGGAGCAGCTCTACCCTTTGGCCCAGGAAAAGCTGCGCGCCCTGCTCGCGCCGTGGACGCAGGCGCAAAAGATCGTCTGGTGCCAGGAGGAATCGCAAAACATGGGTGCCTGGAGTTACATCGAGCCGCGGCTGCGGGTATTGTTAGGCCGGGAGATCATTTACGCGGGCCGCAACGCCAGCGCGAGCCCGGCGGTGGGCGCGCTCGCCATTCACAAGCGCGAACAGGCCTGCGTCATCAACGACGCCTTTACGCTCTAGGGCGACGAAATCGAGCCCGCGGGCGTGCGCTCCTGGTAGTAAGGCGACCAGAACGCCTCATTCGCAACGTCGGAAAGCGCGCGCCAGGTAGCGGTCGGGACGAGCGGGAGGGAGTCGACCGCGAAGGCCCCGAAATCATTCCCGAAAATATCCCGGCCGGTGTTGTTGAGCGTGCTGCTCTGCTTCAGATAGGGTTGCAAGTCCGCAAAGGTAACCTCCGTTCCGGTCGTTTTGTTGTTATCGATCGCGAATTGTGCAAGGGCCGCGTCGAGCAAGCGGAGGTCGTTCAAAACAAGGGTGGCTTCGGCGCGTTTACGGGCCCGGAGAAAACTGGGGACGACGATCGCCGCGAGCAAGGCGATGACCGAGACCACGATCATGATCTCAACCAGAGTGAAGCCGTGACGACGGCTACGGGAGAGTTGCATCTTTTTGTGTTACTGGAACGCTATTAGCAACTTCCTCGCCACGGGCATCCTCAAAATTGCGTTATGGCTTACGCCGCGTTGGGTTGGGCGCGGCTTTTGCCCCAAATTGAAACTCCGCGGCATGCTCGGCGAGCAAACGTCTCCAGTTGCGTCGCAACCAGAGTTGGCGGTTGTTTCTGGGTATGAGTACGGCCGGTCATACCTTCACTCTCGGGATCGAGGAGGAATTCCAGATCATCGATCCGGAGACGCGCGAATTGCGTTCGCATATCCAGCAGATCCTTGGCGAAGGCAAGGTGACGCTGAAGGAACAGATCAAGCCCGAGATGCACCAATCGGTGGTCGAACTCGGGACCGACGTCTGCGGCGACATCCACGATGCGCGAGAGCAAGTCATTCGGTTACGCAGCGAGCTGGCGACGATGGCTGGCCAGGGCGGGCTCAAGATCGCTTCGGCCGGAACTCATCCCTTTTCGCACTGGTTCGACCAGCACATTACGGAAGGGGAACGCTACGCCGAAATCGTGAAGGACATGCAGCAGGTGGCGCGGGCCAATCTCATTTTCGGCCTGCACGTTCATGTGGGCATTCCCGATCGCGCGGTGGCGATCCACGTCATGAATCAGGCGCGTTACTTTCTGCCCCATCTCTACGCGCTCTCGACCAACTCACCTTTCTGGGTCGGCCGCAACACTGGCCTGAAAGGTTATCGCCTCAAAGTTTTCGAGCGCTTTCCGCGCACCGGCACACCCGACGCTTTCGAAAGCCTTTCCGAGTACGAGGATTTTCTCAAGTTGTTGATCAAAACCGGCTGTGTCGATAACGCCAAGAAAATCTGGTGGGACATTCGGCTTCATCCTTTTTTCGATACCCTCGAAGTCCGGATCTGCGATGCGCAATCGCGCGTCGACGACACGCTCGGCCTCGCCGCCGTTATCCAGGCGATTGTGGCCAAGCTGCACAAGTTACTCCACAACAATACGACCTTCCGCGTTTATCGCCGGCGGCTGATCGACGAAAATCGCTGGCGCGCCTCGCGCTATGGGCTCGATGGCAGGCTGATTGATTTCGGCCGCGAAACCGAAGTCGACACCCGCGCCTTGCTCAACGAACTGCTCGATTTTATTGCCACCGAAGTGGACGAACTCGGCAGTCGGCAGGAGATCGAGCACGTCGAAAAAATTATGCGGGAAGGAACCGGCGCTGATCGCCAGATTGCGGCCTGGGAACACCAGCACAACATGCACGACGTGGTCGACCTGATCGTCGCGGAGACCTACGAGCGCCTGACCCTGGCGTCACCGGTTGCATTGGCGCCGTAGCAATTTTTGCCCAGAAAAAATCAAGCAACGACCAGCACCGCCGCAGGCGAGCCGCTAGTCTTGGAAGATGGCGCCGCACGTTTTTACCCTAGGCATCGAGGAAGAATTTCAGATCATTGATCCGGTCACGCGCGAGCTGCGTTCCTACATCGAGCAGTTTATGGCCGATGGGAAAATGCTGCTCAAGGAACACGTCAAACCGGAGATGCATCAATCGGTCGTCGAACTCGGGACCGAGATTTGCGCCGACATCTGCTGCGCGCGGCAAGAGGTGCTCAAGTTGCGCAGTCAACTGGCCGGCCTCGCGGCGCGGAGCGGACTTCAGATCGCCTCTGCCGGCACGCATCCGTTTTCGCACTGGATGGATCAATTGATCACCGCCGACGAGCGCTACGCCACGATCGTGAAAGACATGCAGCAGATCGCGCGCATCAATCTTATTTTTGGGCTGCACGTGCACGTCGGCATTCCCGATCGCGAGGAGGCGATCGATGTCATGAATCAGGCGCGCTATTTTTTGCCGCACCTCTATGCGCTCTCGGTCAATTCCCCCTTTTGGTTAGGCCAAAACACTGGCCTCAAGGCTTATCGCCAGATGATTTTCGAGCGTTTCCCGCGGACCGGGATTCCGGATGCCTTTGAGAGCCTTTCCGAGTACGAGGATTACCTCAAGCTGCTTGTCTCGACCAACTGCATCGACAACGCGAAAAAGATCTGGTGGGACATTCGCCTTCATCCATTCTTCAACACCATCGAGTTCCGGATTTGCGATGCACAGTCGCGCGTTGACGACACGATCGCGCTAGCCGCGCTCATGCAGGCGGTAGTGATGAAGCTGCAAAAGCTGCGTCGCCAAAACGTCAGCTTCCGCAATTATCCGCGCCGGTTGATCGACGAAAATCGCTGGCGCGCCTCGCGCTACGGGATTGACGGTAAGATGATCGATTTCGGGCGCAAAATCGAAGTCGACGAGCGCGAGTTGCTGCATGAAATGATCGAGTTCATCGCGCCGGAAATGGACGAGCTGGGCAGTGCCGGCGAGCTGGCCCATGTCGAAAAAATTCTGCGCGAAGGAACGGGGGCGGATCGGCAACTGGCGGTCTGGGAACAGACGCAAGACTTCAAGGCCGTGGTCGATCACATCGTGGCCGAGACTTACCAAGGTTTGAGTGTACCTGCGCGAGCGGTGGGGGCGGCGTCGCTCGTGTCCTAAGTCGCTTCGACCTGCATGGCGTTGGCCAGGTCGCGCGCAGGATCGATTTTCCAGCGTCCGGCGACAGCCTCAAGTTCCGCGTCGAGTGGCCAACGATCAGGCAAAGGGTCGCCGCGGTGCTCGGCGCTCCCGCCTTTGAGGCTCATGCAATTGGTGTTGTCGCCGATTCCGGCGATCTGCGCGCATTCATCAGCGCCTAGAGTCACCTCCGGGAGAGAAGCGAGTTCCTCGACCTTCGTCTCGATCCGCTTCGCGTTTGCCCCCAATTCCTGAATCAACGTCGGGACGACACTTTCTACCGGAGCCTGCTGGAGATTCCAAAGGCAGGCCAGCTGCAGCATCGTTAGGCCATGGGCTCCGGCGATGGCGCGCATCCTTTCCATTTTCTCCGCGCCCGCTTCGACCCAGCCAGCGGGACGAAAGGCCCGGTGATCGCGGGGCGCGAATTGGTGTCCTGGTTTGACGTCATCGTGAAAAAGTCCGCCGTAATCGACCACTCGAGTCAGGATCCTGGTGCCGGTCTTGCACGCGGCAGGAAGACAAAGGCGACCCGGCCACGGCTCGAGCGGATTGAGGATGATCATGGCCCAATCGATCAATCCCTGGAATCGCTCCAGGCAAAGAATGAGATCGAGGGTAAATCCGTTCGCCGGTCCTGGCGCGAGGCCGAGCTGATTCGTTAGGCCAGCATCCTTTAATCTCGACATCCCGTTCCAGACCGCGTCGGCTGTGTAACCGATCGAATCCGGATTATGGAGCAGGAGCAGATCGAAGCGATCCGCGCGGCAGCGGGCGAGCGACTTCTCCGCCGCCGAACGCAGATAGCTCGCATACTCGCTCGGTTTGCGCAGGGCCGGGCTGGTGAAGCGCGGAAAGCCTTTCGAGCCATCGCGCTGCCCATGATAAAAATCGTGTCCGACCGCGCCGACGAGGCAATAGCTGTCGCGCGGAATTCCCTCCAGCGCCCGGCCGAGAAGTGTGTCGGCTTCGCCCGCGCCATAGACATCGGCGGTCAGGAAGGTGCGGATTCCTTCCTCGTAGGCGCGACGTATGAGATCGATAAAGCGATCGTCCGGCAACGGCTCACCAAAGTGCATGAAACGTCCGCCACTCCACATTCCGAAAGCGGTCTTGGTCAGTTGCATTGGTATATAGCGAGCAGGCTAGCGCATCATAGCATTCCCATTGCACTGATCACAAACGCGCATGATCTCCCGCCGGAGGACAATTCGCTTTTCGCAGGAGAACTAGTTGCAGCAGGTAATAGAAAAAAGCAACGCAGCAAATGGACGCACCAAAGACGAGCAACGCATACAGCAGGTCAGAGTGCCGGCCAATCCAGTCGCTCTCGCCCGCCGCCACTTTGAGGGCCGCGTCAATCTCGCGACCGGAATAATTGTTTCCATAGATCACTTTTGCGATGCGCAGCTTGCCATCCAGGAAGACCAGCATGTTGGGATGAATGAATTCGTTGCCGGCCCGACCGTATTGGTATCCAATCGACTCGAGCAACGCCGCGCTATCTTTCTCGGACGCAGTTCCGACCGACCAACCCAGCGGAATTTTCTCGTTCGCCCGATAGCGGGCCAGGACGGCGGGACCATCGGTGGGATCGAATGAGAAGAGTAAGACACGGAACTGCGTAGGATCGGCCGCTGCACCTTCCAGTGCTGTTATTAACCGGCCAGCATTCGTGACACAAGCCGTCCGACAACGGGTATAAACCGGGAGCAGAATGATGGGATGGCCAGCGAAGTCCGAAAGACGATGAATGCTGCCGGTCTCGTCGGTCCAACTAACCAGCGCGGCCGATCGACCGAGCAGGGGCGAGACCTTTTCAACGAGGCCGGCGGAAAGATTTGTCGAAAGGATCAGCGTAAAGATGAGAGTGGTAAACGGACCTCTCATAGCAAGTGCTACCGGCCTGGCGCGGCCTTAAGCGGTAACGGACTTTGCGGCGAATAAGCCGGGGCCCCCGGGAAGCGGCTGCGGATGGTTTGCGTAATAGGTGGCGCATAAGCGATCACCAGCAAAAGCGCGGCCCCGGCCAGCCAGGGAGTAAAACTCTGCACCGCCGGGACACGTTCATCGTGATAGGGCTCCGAAACAATCAGCTCCAGCACGCCTTCTTTCGTAGCTTTGCCAAAAAGCGTGGCGAAGAAAATAATGAAAAACAAGAGAGCTCCGATGGTCATGATAACGCCTCCGGTGCTGCCAAGAAGCCGGGGGATCTGCCAATCGGCATGATAAAGTGGGGAGTGCGGGTCGGCATAACTGACACCCAGGTTGGTGCGGCGCGGTTCGCCGCCCGCGCCGGAGATGAATCCGCCGCTGGAGAAGACCATGATGCCGAGCGTCCAGATATAAGGCACCCAGACGTTGCATCTTGGCAGCTTGACCGCTTTGCCGGTCAGTTGCACAAGCAAATACAGGCTCATCCCGATGAAGGATAGAAAGACTGGCCCGGCTACAGTTTGATGAAAATGCGCAGGCAGCCAGCTCGTGTTGTGAACGACGTTGTTCAGATTGTAAGAAGCGTTGATGATTCCCGTAATGCCGCCAAAGATGAAGATGACCAGGCCGGCAAAGAGATAGGAGAACAACCAGCGGTCCTGATCGAGATAAGGCAGCTTCTTCCACCAGCCTAGCAGGCCATGGCCGCCCTTCTGCCGGGCGCCGTGCTCCATCGACGCGGCCATCGTGAAGGCAGTCGCAAAGCTCGGGACCGCCACGAGCATGGTAAAGAAAGCATGCACGAACTTCCAGGTGTCACTAATCCCAGGTTCGGTAAACTGATGGTGAATTCCGACCGGAGCGGAATAGAGAACGAGCCAGAGAAAGGTGAGGCGCCCGGCGAAGTCGGAAAAGAGCTTCCCGCCGCATAGCCTGGGCAACATCGTGTAATACATGACATAGGTCGGGAGCAACCAAAAATAGACGAGCGGATGGCCGAAGAACCAGAAGAGCATGCGCGCGAGTGGCACGTTAACGGTGGGGACCCAGCCCATCGACCAGGGGATGAGGAGGAACAGAATTTCGATCGCCACCGGGGTGGTCGCGATCAGCCAGACGATGAAGGTGGCGAAAATACCCACGACGGCGAGCGGCACCTTTTCGCCGCGGTGCTCACGCTTCCAGGCAAAGTAGGGAGGCAGCCAATTGAAAAACGCCAGCCATGAACCAACCACCACTAGGACAAGACCAATATAGAACGCGGGATGAGCGCGCAAAGGCGGGTAGAAAGTATAAAGGACAGTCGCCTGACCCGAAAGAATGGCAGCGGCCGTGAGCACCGTGCCGATGACCATGAGCGCGCAAGAAAGCCAGGCTACCTTCAGGTTGAGAGGCCGGCGCAAGTGGAAACGAATTACCGCGTAACCAAACGCCACCGCGAAAAAAGTCGTGAAGACGATTGCGTTCACAACGCCGTGGAGGGTAAGTCCCTGGAAATACTCGAGACCGAGGACCTCGGACCTGTGAATGATTCCGGCTCGATAGAGCGTCTGCATCAGGCCGTGATAGATGCCGAGAATTAAAAGGACCATCGGGAAGATGATCTCGAGCAGAAGCAATCGACGCAGGCCCGGCTCGACCACAAGCGCTTGTTCGTCGGGTTCCATCATCGTTACTTGGTCGTCTTCAGATAGCGGATGATCTCTTCCACTTCCTCGTCGGTAAGAGTTGGTTCTGGCATGAGATCGTCGTAGCCATCAACAATTTTTGCGCTCGGATGAACAATACTTTCGCGCAGATAACTGTCGTCACTCGTGACCACGGAGCCGTCACTCAGTTTCTGCTTGCGTCCAAAAATGCCCTTGAAGGAGGGAGCGAGGTCTGCGTCTGCCGTGAAAGTATGACAGCTCAAACATTCCTTAGTCTCAAGCAGCCGGTAGGCCGGATCCGTCGGTGCCTGCGCAATCGGCGCAACCGGCGGCGGATGGTAGGTAGCCGCATCGACCACGCGCAGACTGGCCGCCATGCGGTCATGACCGAGGCCGCAATATTCATGACAGAGGAGTTGATAATCGTGCGGTCGATCGAATTTCACCCTCGAATAATTCACAACCCCGGGCACGGCCATGAGGTTGAGGTCCGTGCCTAATAAAATCAGGCCATGGGTCACGTCAGCGGTACTCACGTAGATATCCACGGTTGATCCTGCCGGGACCGTGACCTCGCTGGGTTCGAATCGCCACATGCGCGCGACGTAATGCAGCTCGTAGTGGGTAGGAGAGTGAGTGATGAGTTCGCCCTTTTGAAACGGCTTTACGTCCGTCAGGCAGGTGGGCAGACCGACGTGAAAAAGATTCACCGCCAGCGCGGCGAAGCCAAAGAGCAGCATGACGAACAAAAGGGCGACCCAAAAGATTCGTTTCTCCAGCTGCGTAATAGTCATCGCCGTCAGCTCCGCGCGATCATGATCCAGTAGATCACGAACCAAAGAGCGGCATAAAAGAGGAGCAGTAAGACGAAGAAAAATATCGCGCCACTCGGGAAAAACCGCTGTTCTGATTCGCGATCCTTCATCGTTCCTCAAGTATCTTATCGAGCTTTGATTCCGAAAAGCACAAAAGCGAAGTCGTAACCGCTATTTTTCGAGTCGGCGAAGTTTCATGTAAAGCGCCAGCATCAAAAGCCCGATCCAGGCGATGCTCACCGCCAGCCCGACTTGACGATATTTATATTCCTCGCGCGCTTTCTTTACCAGAACGCCGGTTTGCTTAACGGCCTCCTCGCCCGGCTGCGCCGCCTGTTGAAAAGTATCGTGACTGAACGAATGCACGTAGGTTCGTGACTTCTTCAGGGTGTCCGTCAGTTCGGTTAGCTGGTTGTCGATCGGCTCGGTATCCAGGCCCTTGGCGGCGAGCTTTTCCGCGACGGCGGTGAATGTCTTCTGGGCGTCGTACATTTTCGTGATCGTTTGGTGAAAATAGTTGGCCGTCTCGATGCACTTGGGATCGTCCTTTGCGTATTGCCGATGACAATCGCCACACAAAGAGCCCGGCTTGGTCGCCAGCATCGCGTCATTGGTCTTGGCGATGGCATGGTTACCGTGGCACTTACTGCATTCAGGCCAGTTATGCTGATCGAAGGCTTGCTTATGTTTACTGCCTTCAAAGAGGCTCGCATTTGACGAATGGCAAAGGCTACAGCTATGACTCACGCTCGCCACACCCGGTGGAGCGGGACCGTGATTGCCGTGACAATCATTGCAGGCCGGCGCGCCGAGATCGCCGCGTTCGAGCAGCGCGCGGCCGTGGACGCTGGTCCGATATTCAGCCAGCTGATTGGTCGGGAGCGGAGCGCCATTCGGCTGGGTGAACCCGGCCATGGTTGCGGAGTTGGAATGACACGCGCCGCAGGTCGCCGGCACCCGCGGGGCAAAGACCTTCGATTGCGGATCCTTGGCCGGACGAATGCCGTGAACGCCATGGCAACTTACGCATGTGGGCGCGCGATCGTCGTGTTTCACAAGCAGCACTTGTCCGTGCGGACTATCCTTAAACTTGGCTAACTGGTCGGTCGGCAATGAGGCATTGAACTGACGCATAAAGGAAGGGTCGGAATGACAGCGGGCACAAAACTCAACGACCCAGGCCCGATTCTTGATTCGACCTTTCTCCGGCCATTCCTTGACGAATTCGTGACCGACGTCAGCGGTGGGATCGCCGCCGTGACAACCCGCACAGGAGAGGCCGGAGCGAAAATGAACGTCCTCCACGAGGTCTTTCAGATTCATGTGCGCGGGCGAACTTTGTGGATTGGACGCGAGAGAGAATAGGTCTTCCGGTGTTTGGACCTCCGAGTCGCTGTGGCAAAGGACACAATTGTTTTGCAGCAGTAACTCCATCTTTTGTGGGCGCAATTGCAGCGCCAGTAGAATCCCCAGATGCTCCGGTCGAGTAATAACGTCCTTTTGCACGGCGTGGCTGAGCAATTCCTTCAAATGGTCGTTGAGGCTGTCGAAATAGGTCCGCTCATCCTGAGTGATGATTGTTTTACCGCTCTTGTCTTTGGCCTCGAGCATCGCGGCCAGCTTCGGATCGGTCGTGGCGGTCGCCTGTTCTGCGGCCAAGACGGCCGCGGCCAGGAAGCCGACGGCGGCGATGTTCAAGGTCATCCTCAACTTGAACGCCGCTCCTCAGGAGTTGAGCCCATGAAATAGGAAACGGCAATGGCAATCGCCGCCAGCACCAGCGAGATCGTAGCGGCGACCAGATAAGAGAGTCCCATCAACCCGTGCAACGTTACTTGTAATAGGACTGCCCCGGTTAAGACGAACCAGCGATGCTGGAATCGCCAATATCGAACAACGACGACCACCGCGGCCGCGGCCACAGTCCACCATGCGCAGACCCGCGCCACGTTGTGCATCGCGGTCAGTTCTTCACCGGCTCCGCCCGCCCCAATATCCCAGCCCATCAGTGTGAGAAAGGTCAGAAACAAGAGCGCAGCCCAAGCGAGATCAGTGAAACCAGGTGACCATCGGTCACGGTAGGCACGCCGGTCCAGCCAGGGGATGGCGGCCCAGATGCCGAACAGAATGCCAATCACAAACAGGCAGACCTGGGGACCTTCCAGACCAAAAAGATGCGGCGGAAATTCCTTCAGTAGTTGATATTCCCAGAGAAAGTACCACTCCGGCTTTATGCCGGCATAGGCGGGTGCGAATGGGTCTGCTTTCTGACCCAGCTCCCAATCCATTCCCGGAATGCCCGGTCCGTAGGGAAGAAAGACGGCAAGGGTTCCGAGCACCATCAGGCAGGCCAGCCATAATAAGACGTCGCGCAGGGCGAAGCTGGGAAAGAATTTCATGCCGCGCGGCGCGGCTTTTGCACCCAGAGGGGGTGCCATGCCTTGGCGTTGAATTAAGATGACATGCAAAACGATCACGCCCACGAAAGCCAGTGGAAGCAGGACCACGTGAGCGGCAAAGAAGCGGTAGAGCGTATTGATAGAGACGTCCTGTCCTCCGCGTAGGACTTGCAACAACCAGTTACCTAACAGCGGGATCGAGCGTACGATGTTCGTGCCTACCGTGGTTGCGAAGTAAGCCAGCTTGTTCCATGGCAGAAGATAACCGGAGAAACCGAAGCCCATGGTCAGGAGAAACAAAAGGTAGCCGGAGACCCATGTGACTTCGCGCGGCGGACGATAAGCCTTAAGCATCATGGTGCTAAACATGTGGAGCAGCAGCGCAATGATCATCAGGTGGGCGCTCCAGCTATGGATGGAACGGATCAGCCAACCGAACGGCACCTTTGTCGTTAGGAAATGAATGCTCTCGTAAGCCGTGGCTTCCCCCGGCTGGTAGTACATAAGTAGAAGCGCGCCGGTGATCACCTGGACGATAAAAAAGAACATCGTTACACCGCCAAGATAGTACCAACCCATCCAGTGAGATCCCAGTGGGACCTCCTTGTGTTGCAAAAACTCGAAGAGCGGAGTCAGTTGATAACGCCGGTCCAGCCAGCCGCGTAACCCTCGCGGCTGTTCTCCACCTTTCTCGGGGTCGTTCATGTCAGGCCTTTTCTTCGGAGATGACAATGCCACCGTCCGGTTGGCGTTGAGCCAGGTATTTGGTCAATGGCTGCGGCGGCGGCCCTGATATCACGTGGCCATTGAGATCGAAGCGACCATCGTGGCACGGACACCAGATGACTGACTGCCCTGGCTGATAGGTAACCGTACAACCTTCGTGCGTGCATTTCGCGCTCAAGGCGCAGAGTTGATCCTGAGATTGGAAGACGATCACGCGCTGACTACTTACCGGCACAATGACGAACTTATTTTGTTCCAGCTTGGAAGCTTCATCGCGGGTCAAATGGGTCGGCCCAGTGGGACCAGTTTGGGGCAGTGGCTTGAGATACCGAATTACTGGATAAGCAATGCTGGCCAGCCAGCCCAGGATGCTTGCGCCTAAAACAAGATCGAGAAAATGCCGGCGTGAAGTTTTTGAACTGGTAACTGGTCCGGCCTGTTTCTCCATTGTGGTTTTTTATTGGCTGCTAGAATTTGTGACAAGCCTTTATTCGTTCAGGAACAAGCAGGTTTTTCCAAGAACAAATACCTGTGCAGGGCCGCAGCTGCTTTGCGACCATCGCGCACCGCGCGCACGACCAAATCGGGGCCGCGGACAAGATCTCCGCCTGCGAAGACTCCCGGTACCGTTGTCATTTGATTGGAATCGACGACTACTCCGCCCCAATGATTGACTTCGATCTGGTCGAAATTGCCGGCCGCGAAAATCGGTGCGGGATCGAAGCCGTAGGAAACGAGCACGACATCGACAGGCACCGTGAATTCCGAGCCCTCGATTGCTCGAGGCTTGCGACGCCCTTTCGCATCCGGCTCGTCCAATTGCATCCGCACGCAGCGCACCTGGGCGACCGCGCCTTTCTCATTGCCTAACAATGCAGTCGGGTTGGTAAGAAACATGAAGCGCGCGCCTTCCTCGGTTGCGTTGAGGTACTCGCGGCGGCTTCCCGGCATGTTTTCGAGATCACGTCGATAAATGCAGACTGCTTCCCGTGCGCCGCTACGGAGGGCGGTGCGCAAACAATCCATCGCGGTGTCGCCGCCCCCCAGCACTGCGACGCGTTTCCCTTTCACATTGATGAGCGAGCCCTCCGTGCTGTCGCCCAGATTCATCTGGATCAGAAACGGCAGCGCATGAAAAATTCCGCGCAGCTCCGCGCCCGGAATGTCGAGCTCCCTGGGTTTTTGTGCCCCGATCGCCAGATAAACCGCATCGAACTGGCTACGCAACATCGACAAGGAAATGTCGCGCCCAATCTTGACCCCGCACCGGATTTCCACGCCGCGGCGGCGCAAGAGGTCGAGGCGACGCTCCACGACCGTCTTTTCGAGTTTGAAGGAAGGAATACCGTTAACGAGAAGCCCGCCGGCGCGGTTTTGCGCCTCAAATATCGTGACGGCGTAACCGCGCTTCGCTAATTCATCGGCGCATGTAATTCCGCCGGGGCCGCTCCCGACGACAGCCACGCTTTGCTCGTTAGGCGAGGCGACGGCTGCATCGATTGTTTCATGTCCAAAGGAGTATTCGTTGATGAACTTTTCCAGCGCACCGATGGAAACCGGATCCGAAACCGCATTCAGAATACAACCGCCTTCGCATAAGCGGTCCTGCGGACAAACACGGCTGCAAATTTCCGGCATGTTGCTGGTCGAACGCGATAGCTCGGCGGCATCCAGGAAACGTCCGTCCGCCACGAGTGCGAGCCATTCGGGGATTCGATTTCCGAGCGGGCAGCACTGTGCGCAGAGCGGGTCGGGGCAGTTGATGCAGCGGCTGGCCTGTTCGCGCGCAGTGGCTTCATCGAACAAGCCATAGATCTCGTCGAAGTCGCAGATTCGTTCGGTCGCGTCGCGTTTCGGCGGGGTATTGCGTGGGATTTCGCGCCAGTTGTGTTTCGCGGGCCAAGGAACGTTTTCGCTTCCCATCGCAGCCTAATTTTCACACGTGCTGCCGGGATGCCTGCGCAAGAACTGGCAAAAGCTGTGCATTTATTGGCCGGCGACGAGAACGGGCAAAATCTCTTTTCGGTGCGGATGAGGAACAGCGGCAGGCACCGGACGTAAGCTTCGCCAGCGCGCGAGCGGTCGGGCTGCGATGG
>Ga0157374_10000818_pt1 | contig 27312 bp, 22 predicted proteins | sample M25metaG_FD_115308 | JGI IMG/M metagenome (GOLD analysis project Ga0157374, IMG submission 115308) | Miscanthus rhizosphere microbial communities from Kellogg Biological Station, Michigan, USA - M2-5 metaG | ecosystem: Host-associated > Plants > Roots > Rhizosphere > Soil | place: USA: Michigan... | reverse complement strand
CCAAGCAGGATCGCATCCAGCTGATGCGTAGCACCCTGTGCAATCTCAGTCAAATTTTCATGATTTATGGCGACCCAAGCCGCACTTTGGAAAATCTGCTATACAACCCGGATATGAAGTCAGCCTGGGCGGAAGCCACCGATGCGGATGGCGTAATCCACCGGTTTAAAGCGGTCACGGATAGCAACGCCATCCATAAAATCCAGACTCTCCTGCAGAATAAGCCCCTGCTGATTGCGGATGGGCATCACCGTTACGAAACGGCGCTTTCCTACAAGAGGGAAGTCCGTGAGCAACTGAAGGCCAAAACCGGCCAAGAGCCGCCCGAAGGCAGTCTGCTTTCCGATTACGGCATGATTTTTATTACCAATATGGACGATCCGGGCCTGAAGGTATACCCGACCCACCGGATTTTATACCATTGGCCGCAAGGTTGGGACGCCGAGCGCTTTGAAACGGAATTGTTCAAGCGCTTCGATATCGTGGAGGAAGGAGAAACATTCAGCTACCGTCGCCCCGGCATTGGTAACATGATTAAACTCCGCATCAAGCCGGAAGCCCAACCCAAAAACCTGCCTGCGCTGTTGGATAGCTATGATGCCGCCCTGCTGGAGGAAACTATCTTCAAGGGCATCTTCAACCAATCCGGCGAAACTTTGAAACAAGCGCATTTACTGGGCTTCTACCGCAACGATGACGAGATTGAAGCCTTGTGGAACAACAACGAAGTAGTCGGCGGGTTCTTTCTAGCCGCTCCATCCGTCAAACTGGTTCACCAGATCTGCGAGAGCGGCCAGCGCATGCCGCAAAAGTCCACCTACTTCTATCCCAAAATTCTCAGCGGCTTAGTGATCTATCCTTATCGCGCCTTTACCCAGGCGGAAGGCCATCCCCTCAGTGGCATCATTCCCCAAGCCCAGCCGCTCCATGCCGAAGATTTTAAGACTCAGGAACTGGCTTTCAGTCAGCGGCCTTATTAACCAAAAGTGGAGACACATAACTTGAATGAAGGTCCTGGTGGCACTTCTGCTATAGCTCCCACCGATACAAAATCTCGTAGGCAGTTTTTAGAGGCACTCAATACAAAAGAAGCATTGCAATGGATTTCTGATGGAGCTACCTCTATTCAAGTTACACTTGCATTGCAATGGCTAACAATGAGGGTTCACTCAACAAGCAATAATTGTTCAGATAAAATAAATGAATCAGAGAAAAACTGAGCGGACTTAACACTTCTAACATCATATTATGGACTCTTGTGATTGCTTTAATCGTCTTGATCTTAGGCTTTTACATTACTCATTTTACTCATGGCTCTTAAACTTTCCCTTGATTGTCAATAGATGCTTTTCATAAGATAAGAGACAAATTCTTCCCGCCTAACCTAAGGAGTGGCAATCGCATTATGGCCTCAACCCAAACCCTGACACCCGCTGAAAAGCACCGCCGCGCCCAATTGTACGCCCGCATTACCTATGGTGGCATTATCCTGGTTTTCCTGAGCGTCTGCGCCATTGCGGTTGTGGCTACCATGTATACCGAATCCCACAAAGAGACTTTCCGGGCCATCCATGTGACCAAGCCCATTTCCGGCTTTGATACCACCTACCTGGACAAAAAGCCTACCCCCAAACAATAGGACTATTTGCTCTTTTTATCCTTGGGTTTCTGCATGAGGAAGACATACTCGTGCTTAAAGATATAGAAACCCCCGACCAAAGCGCGGTAACGCCATAAGTTACTCATGCGCCCCTTGGCTTTCTCGTTGCCGGCAATATTTTTCACGATGATGCTCTTGGTTTTGAAGCCAACCCGGTTCATTCGCTCCATGCAGTAGAAGCCCAAGGGAATCAATTCGCCCTCGGCGTACTTATCACCAATCACCAAGCCAGCAAAGCGGCCCGGTTCCAGCATGTCATAACCCAATTGGCAGACCTGCTCGAACAGTTCCAGAAACGCTTCGGTGCTATCTGCGTTGGATAAGTCGCTTTCGGAATCCGAGAACCGGATAATATCCGCATACGGGGGATGCAGGAACAAGAATTGCGCATTGTCCCGGTCAAATTTTTTCAAAGCCCGCTGAATAGACCGCCCTGTCCACTTGGCATTACTGCTATCGCCATTTATAATGACCACTTGCTCCGCTTTGCCTTGTTCTTCCAGTTTGCCCCGGACATAATCCGCCATGTCCTGCTTGAGCTCAACCCCGATCGCATTGCGACCCAGATTAACCGCCTCGATTGCCGAAGTGCCGGAACCCAGGAACAAGTCCAAAACGATTTCTTCTTGTTTAGTATAGCGGGTTAAAAGCTGAGTCAGGATTTGCGGCACGCAATTGCCATGATAATCCAGTTGATGCCCATTCTGACGATCCCGACCGTTGATCATCCACAAGCTGCCGGTTTCCACATGCTCGTAATCACGCCAGCGGTTGACATCAATATCGCTATAGGGCAGGATTTTCGGCGGTGGCTCCAGCCCGGCGGGTTCAATGGCAATAGCCCGAACCGAGGCCGCTTGTGAGCTAGCACGTTTTTTGGACGCCCGCTTTTTCTTTACATCAGGATCGCTCATACCCTCATCCTAGAGGGTGTATCTTCGGAAGCACTTCCTTTGAACAACGGAGCTTCTTAAAATCAAACTTAAAATAAAAACAATTTTAAGAGACTGCACTCTTCCGGTTGGCAGATGGTCGATCTAAAATATGAATTGAAAATGGAAGCGTGAACCCATGCAAGTCTATCGTACCGTACATGACCTATCCTTAACGGCCTCTGCCTGTGCCATTGGCATGTTCGACGGAATCCACGTGGGCCATGTCATGGTCCTGGAAAACGCGCTACGGGAGGCTCGGCTACTGAATGTGCCCAGCGTGGTGGTCAGCTTTGCCAATCATCCCCAGTTTTTAATCAGCCAAACGCCCACCCAGTTGCTCTCCACCTTGGAGGAGCGATTAAAGTCCTTTGAAACGATGGGGTTTGATTATGCATTGATCCTGGATTTTGACGAATGGCTAAAGAATTTGCCTGCCGAAGAGTTTATTCAGGGGATTTTGCTTAAACATCTCGGCGTAAAAAGCGTAACAGTCGGCTATGACCATCGTTTTGGGAAAAACCGGGTTGGCGACGGCGCCATGTTGCAACAAGCCGGTCAACAATGGGACTTCGACGTGCAGATTATTGACCCGGTGCGCATCAAACCGGACGCAACGGAAGGCGGCGGACAGATTGTGAGCAGTACGCTGATCCGGAAGCTCCTGGCGTTCGGGGATATTGAACAAGCTAATCAACTGCTGGGCAGACCCTACCATCTGACCGGGATTGTGGAAAAAGGCTTACAGCGTGGCCGTGAGCTTGGCTTCCCCACCGCAAACATCGCTGTTGAAACCCATCGGCTGATTCCAGCCAATGGAACCTATGGCGGTTATGCCATCCTGAACGGGAAGCAATATCTGGCCGTCTGCAATATCGGCATCTGTCCTACCTTTGGGGATCAGGCCCTAAAGCGGGTGGAAGTTCATTTGCTCGGTTACGAAGGCCCGGCTTTCTACGATGAAAGCTTGCAAATGACGTTCCTGCAAAAGATTCGGGACGAACTGAAGTTTCCCAGCGTGGATGCGTTGGTCCAGCAGATCCGGAAAGATTGCCAATCCGTCCGGGAGCATGCCGTCGTCTCCTGCACGAGTGTTTCATAGGCAGATTATACTTATAATCCCACTACATCTTAAATTTGCTGATACATCAGCGTTTGATTGGAAGAAACGATGCAAGTTCATGTGGAAGAGACTAAAAAGCTTCGTCGCGCCTCGGCCAGCATTCGGGACGGGGGAATTATCCACGTCAAAGTGCCTCGTCACTGGCCGCGTGAGGTAAAACGCAGCACCGTGGATGAACTGGTTTCCCGCATCCGCAAAAAGGATGCCCAGGAACGGGCATTGCTAGATAAAGCATCTCACCAAAACCGAATTAGTATCGAGACACAACCGGAGCTGGAACGTTACGTACGCCAAATTAACGCGGAAACTTTTAATGTCCCGCTCGGCAAGGTGCAAATCGGGTACTCCCGATACAACCATTTGGCGCAAGTGAATCTCCGTACCAAAACGATGACGGTTTCCAAGTATTGCCTGCAAAACGCCCCGGCGGAAGCGTTGCGATATCTAATCATCCATGAGTTGTCCCACTATTTTGAAAGTGGGCATGGCCCCAAGTTCTGGGCTTTGGTGGGACAGCATGTAGCTAATTACCGGCTGCAATCCAGAATTATGAAGGCATTTCATCATCAGGCCGTTATTAGCGAAGAGATTTCAGAAGCCGAAAACACTGCCTTGGCGCAAACCACTGTCGTCCCGGCAAACCCGCCAGATTCTAAAAACAATTATGCCAGCAAGCCCCACCATACGCCCATATCCAACAATAAGCACGCCTCAGAAGTTGACCAGCCGGAAAAAAAGGGATTGGTACCGGAATTTATCCATCAATTGCTGCTTTGGGGTGGAGTTAAACAGTTTTAAATGACTGAAGGAGGACTATATCTGGCTCAGCATTCGTTAGTCAACAGACCTCCCTTTATTTCATTTATATATAAATTACAGTATCCCGCATAAATTTATAATTTCTTGTTTTAATTTCAATAGTATTTCATCTGCATAATCCAATAATAGGATTGGGACATGAGTGTTTTAAACCAGACAGCTTCAGCTTTCCGCCAGACAGCCAGATCTATCTTCAAGTCCAGAAATAAAGTATTTACCCCCAACCTAACATCTGGAACGGATAAAGTGATTCTTTCGACCACTAAAAAACCCAAAAAGCTCAATCCCTCACAAGGTAATAATTCAAAAACTTTAACTTCAACCCAACCACGCGTAGTACCCGATAAGAACGGCTTGTTTCACTATCCCCAAAAGATCAATCTGATTTGGACTGGCGGAAACATGTCACTTCGCTATCAACAATACGTTGCGCGCATTGCTCAAGGCTCTGGAAAAGGCGGGCCAAAAGTCCAACTGTTTGTAGATGACCCTAAGGCATTTAACCGCCATTGGCAAAAGACAGCTAATGGAGCCTCAAAAGTTAAACCTTCTGACAAAGAACATTTTACATCCAGTGAAAGATACGACTTACCACACTTACCCACAAGTCTTGGGCTAACAATCAGATCATTTGATGAAATCCCGGAAGCAACCTCTATTGAACATTTTCTCGGTCACATGGCAAGAACCGATCGAATGCTCGAAGGACGTAACAAAGCCGTTGCCGCTGCTGATATTCGCAAATGCCAAGTAGCCGATGCAGAAGGAGGTCTGACCATAGATATCCGTTCTGCACTGCCTGCTCGCCAGTACTGGGCTTCTCCAAAAAATCGAGCACAAATTCTAAAACAATGTCGTGAAAATGGGATTCCTATTGCTGAGGATCCAGAAACCGATGCATTCTGGATTCATGAAGATTTATCAAAGTTGCCACAAGCTATGAGGCGGAAAAAATATGCACTATTTAGTGCCATTACCTTTAAAAAAGCCTTAAACTTCTCTCCAATTCCAAAGTTGTATGGCCTACTGCAACCGTCAAAATTTGAAATTTTGGCTGAGCAGACAAAGGGTTTCGGCGATATGATTATTAGCGTCCCGCACTCTGATGCAACTAAAGCAATGATAGCGGCTCTGGTTAAACGGCAAATAACTGCAATGACAACTCCTCTTGAAAAGTTTAGTTTGTATCATGCTAATGCCCGTATACCAAACACTCCCTCTTGTGCTGATGTTCAGATGGAATACCAACACCCATTACAGTATCAAAGCAACTTTGACGCTAATTCAAAGAAAATAAGTTGGTATGCAGCGGAACGACTGCCTGATTCAGGTAAAGAATTGCTGGACGCTGAATTATTAGATGAACTAGTTGCCAATGGAGCAATAATAGGCGACGAATTATTACAGAATGGTTTAGAAGAATCAACGATTATCAGCACACAGGTGATGAATCGTACCGGTAATGTAACCAATGATATGAAGAGATATTATTCGGAAGAAGTACGACAAGAGATTTCTGAACTCGCTGGTAAAGCAAGGAAAGACGTTTTGCATAATCCACAAGGGCCTTATAGTGAAGGTGCATGGATGAAAGCAAAACCTTTTCCATTGGCACAAGATGACACAAAATTCGCTATACCGATCAAGCTTCCAGTAAGAACCTGCAGAAAAAAATGGCATCAACGCTTTTCAAAATATTTGAAGGGTTGTAATTTTATTAAAAATTTAAAAAAACCGGACTAAGAGAAGTTAGTCCGGTTTTCAGTTCATAAAAAGTGTTCGCGTTAGCCTACTGAGGCGTTGCGTCCTGTTTTTTGGCCACCGAGGAATTACTTTGCTTCAGCTTGCTTTCCGCGGCGGATTTAGCACTGGTCTGCAAGGCAATCTGCTGATTGATGATATCGGTCACAGTTTTCCCTTTAATCATCTCTTCCATCACGCTAATCGCTCTGGTCAATTGCGGATCTTTCTTGGCCTTGGCGTCGTCTTCGGTCAATTCCACCGGGATATCCGGCTCAATGCCTTTTTTATTGATATCGGTGTCATTGGGAGTTAGGTAACGCTGCGTTGTAATATTCACCCCGGAACCGCCCGGCAACTGGTTGATTTCCTGCACCAGACCTTTACCGAAACTCCGCTCGCCAATTAAGACGGCACGTTTGTTATCTTTCAAGGCTCCACTCAGAATTTCGCTGGCGCTGGCGCTACCGCCATTGATCAGCAGAACCAGCGGCTTGTTCGTCAACACCGAAGGCGTAGAGTACCGAACTTCTTTGTAGCCATCCCGATCCACCGTACTCACGATCGAGCCATCTTCCAGGAAGAAGTCTGCAATACGGATGGCATTGGAGAGCAAGCCGCCCGGATTGGAACGCAAGTCCAGGATATAGCCGCTCTTGTTATTTTCGTCTTTCAAAGCGTTTTGCACTTCCTGGGAAGCGTTACTGCTAAGGAAGGTCGATAATTTGATGTAGCCGATATTCGAAGGTACGGTCATACCGAAGGGATTGGTCAGGGATACCGATTTCAGCTTGATTTCGTCCCGAACAATGTCATACATCTTGGGTGATTTGTCACCGCGCTTAATTTCCAGGTGGACCTTGGTGCCCTTTTCACCGCGGATCAGGTCAGCGGCTTCCTTGACGGACATGCCCTTGGTATTTTTTCCGTCAATTTCCATAATCTCGTCGTTGGCTTTCAAACCGGCCTTATCGGCTGGGGTGTCGTCGATTGGCGCAATCACCACCAGTTTGTCCTCACGGACACCGATTTGAATCCCGATTCCATACAAGGTCGCCTTGATGGAACGGCCTTCCTCGGCAAATTCGTCTTTATCCAAAAAGCGGGTATACCGATCGTTCAAGCTGGCCAGCATGGTTTCAATGGCCACGTTGGCGTCCTGTTCGTCCTTCATCTGGTTATCGAAACGGTGACGCCAGATTTTCCAATCCTGACCGTTTTTGTCATCATTGACAAACCGGGCGTTGATCAGTTTCCAAACCTCATCGTAGAGGGTCTGGGGAGTATAGGCAAAACTCCGTTGCACGGGAACCGCTAAAGACAGAGTAATCAGCAAGGCTCCCAGAAATTTCTTTTTATTCATTGGCGTCCCATCCAAGTTAGTCGGCATACAACACACCAGCTTGCGCATGACATTCATTATAACGGATTTATAGCAGGTCTTACAGAGACGGTATTATTCCCAAACTGAAATGAGCCACTTTCCAGACCATCAGCTCGGCCAGCGCAAACAGTTTGCCACCCAAGCCCAGGACCAAGAACAGTACAATCAGAATGAAAAAACCATACTGACTCAAACTAAAGGAGTATCGACGGAGAATAGGAACGAATGTTTCCAGGATGTGGAAACCATCCAGTGGCGGGACAGGAAGCATGTTGAGCAGAAACAAAACCGCGTTCAACAAGGCGGCCAACCAGAGAAAATCGATGGTTGCGCCTTGCCAAATTGCCAAACCCGCTGGAATTTTAGCGGAGAAATGCTTCAACAGCAGGACTCCCCAGATCGAAACAACCATGAGCAACAAATTGGCCAATGGTCCGGCAAAACTTACCCAGGCACGACCCAAAGATGTCTTTATTTTTGATTCCTTCACCGGGGTCGATCCCCAAGCGATGCCGAATAGCATCAGCAGGATCAACGCGCTTTGACTGATATGGGCTCGGGGATCCAGTGTAATCCGACCGGCAAGCGCAGCGGTATCATCCCCTTGAGACAATGCGCCTAATGCATGAAACAACTCATGAACCGTAATGGAAATGATGACAATGACCACCACGCTGATAAAGTAAGCAGGGTCTTGAAACAGATGAAAGATAAACAAGCCTATAAACTCCCCACTTCCAATCGAATCTGATCTACAGTAATGCCGGTCTGGGGCTGATACCGGTTGAGCGCCTCTTTCAACGCAGGGACTTGAAAACCCATTTCCGACGCCAAAGTCGCATGCACCACTTTCACGAATAGGCAGATCTTATCACCCTGCTTGGCCAGTCGGACAGCGCGGGAATTTTCCGCCGCTATCTTCCCGCAGATGCCTTCCACTTGTTTGGGCCATAAGGCCAGAAACGCCATCTCGTTGATCTTCCGATCCAACTGCAAACCATCGCAAACTCCAGGCAACACTTGGGCAAAGGAAGCTAAAGAGCCAGTCCGTTTGGGCTTTGTACTTTTTTTAGCATAGGGCTTAGCATCACTCATACGCGAGCGCTCCATTCAGCATTGGTCGTTAGTTCACCCTGTCGCACCTGGAAAACAGCCATCCCATTCTGAGTATCTGCCCCTGGTTGGTGCTCCAGCAAAGATTGCCAGGAACTACTGGGGTGCGTGGTGGTAATAAACACCTGACTCTCCGGGTGGATATGCTCCACCAGCAAGCGCTGGCGATCCGGATCCAGTTCCGCCATCACGTCGTCTAGCAAGAGTACGGGCGGTTCCTGCAACTTGGCGGTTAAACATTTCAACTCGGTTAACTTCAGAGCCAGCACGATACTGCGCTGCTGTCCCTGACTGCCGAAAGCCTCCGCTTCCAACTCGCTCAGGAAGAATCGAATGTCATCCCGATGCGGCCCGATCAACGAGGTTCCTCGCCGGATCTCATCGGATATTTTGGCTTCCAACTGTTGACTCATCGCAGCCTCAAGCTCCAGCGCGTCCAGTCCCTGTTTACCTGCTGAAAAACCTTCCAACACGGAACTCTGATAGGTCATGCCCAGATGCTCCCGCCCATCGCTCAACTCCAGATAGGTAACAGCGGCCAAGTCCTCAATCATGGAAAGATACGTCAGGCGAGAGGCCATGACTTTCGCGCCGGTGGCCGCAAACTGCACATTCCAGGCAGAGAGATGATCACGGGAAATCAATTCCGGCGGGCCTTTCAGTAGCCGATTCTTCTGCTGGCGGACCTTTTGGAACTCACTCAAATACGTCAGGTGCCGCTTATCGTACTGCACAATCGCGGCATCCAGCCATTTTCGGCGATCTTCCGGTGAGCCGCGCAACAAGAGCAGATCCGGCAGAAAAAAAGAAACCGTCGGTAAATGCCCCAGCAATTCCGAACGACTGCGCAACGGGTGGGCATTCACCTTAAAGATAGTGCGTAAACGCTCATCCTCCAGCTTAATCTGGGCCTCCACCTGAACCCGACCTTCATAGTGATGGTTTTCCAACAAGGCATGAACCCGGGCAAACGGTTCACCGGTACGAATCAGCTCGCGATCCGAACTCGTCCGGTGGGAGCGGGCATGACTCAGAAAGTGGAGCGCTTCCAACAGGTTGGTTTTACCTTGGCCGTTGTTACCCAGAAAAATGTTCTTACCCGATGAAAAAGCAACGTCCAGCGTTGAGTAGTTCCGAAAATTAGTCAGTTGCAAGGATTGAACGCGCATTTTACCGCCTGTCGGTTATAGCCGAGTGTTATACCGACTCAGTCATCGATACCAGTCGATACCAAAGGAATGGGTTGATTTGTTGACAGCCGTCTGATTTTAGCACCGAAACCGACAGAAAAGCCGCTACTTCACCTGAACCGGCATGACTAAGCACAGGTAGCCATTTTCTTCCTTGCCCTTAAAAATGGTCGGCGAAAGCGGCCCGTTGGTTTCCATGCGCACATCGTCGGATTCAATCACTTTCAGGGCATCGATCACATACTTGTAGTTGAAAGCGATGTTCAGCGTGTCACCGTCATAGTTGATATCCATCGTATCCTTGGAATCGCCCACATCCGGGGTTTGGGCGGCCAGACTGAGGTTGTTCTTGTCGAACACCAGTTTCACGATGTTGGTGCGCTCGTTGGCCATAACTGCGGTTCTTTCCAGGGAATCAATAAAGGTTTTCTTGTTGGCAAAGGCCACAATCTTGTTTTCGGCAGGGATGAGCTGGTTGTACTTGGGGTACTGCCCGTCCAAGAGGCGAGAAAGCACATAATAACGCGGTGTGCGGAAAGAAATCTGCCCATCCAGAATGGCCAAACGGACCGGTTGCTCGCTGACATCCGCCGCGCAGAGCTTCAGGAATTCTTGCAGGGTTTTGGCGGGAATGATCGCGGAAACGTTCAGGTTTGCGGCGCTGCCGTCCTTTACGGATTCCACCCGGCGAGCCAGACGCGAACCGTCTGTCGCGGCCATTTCCAAGCCCTGACTGTTCAATTGGAAATAAACGCCACCTAACACGTTGTTGGCGTCATAGCTGGCCGCGGCGAAAGCGGTCTGGTTAATGGCACGAACAAAGGCTTTGCCGTCTACTTCCAGGAAATCCTGAGTATCAATCTGTTTAATAACCGGGAATTCATCGGCAGGCAGGGTACGCATATCGAACAGGGCCGTACCGCACTGAATGCGCGCTGTTTGCACGGATTCTTCAATCTCAAAGGCGATTTCCCGGTTATTGGGCAACTTGCTGATGATTTCGGAGAGCTTTTTAGCGGAAAGTGTCGTGCGACCTTCTACCAAAATTTGGGCAGGAATGGTGGTTTCGATGGCAAAATCCAGATCCGTAGCGGACAGTTTCAGGGTATTCGGCCCTTGGCTTTCGATCAGAATATTGGAAAGAATGGGTTGGATGACCCGGGTAGCGGTTGCTCTTTGCACAGCAGCCACGGCCTGATGAATGTCTTCGCGTTGGGCAGAAAATTTCATGATCCCAGATCTCCTTACCTTCCAGTTGCCATATGCATTTAATTATAGAGTACACAATTCCGAGAAGCTTCTTCAAGCCTTCCAAGCTTCAGCTTAACAATGTGCCCGATCGACTCAAACTCCCAAACCGCTGTTTACGAGATCGCTAAGATCAGTGATCGTTTTTATAAAAGATCATAGTCATACTTAGAGGATTCCAAAACCTGTAGAAAACTCTTGAAAACCCAGTATTAGTCTTTATTGTGGCATGTTCAAAACTTGTGTAAATGCTGTCGGTGTTTTGATCAGTTATGGACAGATCCAGGTTTTCTACTGATTTTGATCACCGTCTTTGCAGATCGCTTTAACAGGTTTTGAACAGATCAGGGCGTGGAAGATCCGCTCCAATGTGACGAAATGATCCGGATCATAACGTTTTGTGATCGTTCTGAGCGGCTTTGCTGGATCAGGAAGCGGCTTTTGGGCTTTCGGGATCCCGAAAAGGTTGCGAAGAAGAAAAAGTGGCCCGGGATGATGAGAATAAGCCTGTAGAAAACTTAAAAGAGAGCAAGGATAACTTGATCCTGCTCTCTTTGGTTAATTTCAAGGACAGTTTTCTACAGATCGATCTCATAGCGCGATTGTTAAGCTGACTTTTGGATCCAATCGATCCGGTTGAGCGGTTAAACGGGTTGTAATCTTGGATTATTCACGTAATCCGGCTCATTTTGAATGATTTCCCGAAGCTGCATGCAGGTTTTCAGCATGGGTTCCACCCAAGCCAGGGGTAGCATGTTGCTGGCGTCACTGAGGCCCTTCTCCGGCTCAGGGTGGGTCTCGAAAAATAGCCCATCGCAGCCTGCGGAAACCGCACACTTGGCCAACAAAGGAGCATACTCCCGGTTGCCGCCCGTTGTTTCTCCGGCGCCACCGGGGAGCTGGACGCTGTGAGTGGCATCAAAAATCAAGGGCAAACCCAGCGAATGGATCATAGGGATGGCACGCATGTCCACCACCAGGTTGTTGTACCCGAAGGTGCTGCCGCGTTCGGTAATGTAGACCTGATCGTTGCCCATGCTTTTGACTTTACTGGCTGCGTGGCGGGTGTCCAGCGGGGCCATAAACTGGCCCTTCTTGATGTTGACCGGTACTTTGGTGCGTCCGGCTTCCAGCAAAAGGTCGGTTTGACGGCACAGGAAGGCCGGGATCTGGAGCATGTCCACCACTTCACCGGCGGGCATGACTTGTTCCACGCTATGCACGTCCGTCAGGATGGGGACGCCAACAGTTTCCTTGATTTCTTTCAGAATAGCCAGACCTTCGGTTAGTCCTGGACCACGGTAGGAGTTGATGGAGGAGCGATTAGCCTTGTCAAACGAGCTTTTGAAGTAGAATTTAACCTGGGGAAACTGGCTGGTGATGGCTTTAAGCTGGCGAGCTACTTCAAAGTTCACTTCACCCCGGTTGTTTTCCAGGATGCAGGGTCCGGCAATCACAATAAACGGTTTTGGGTTGGCTTGGGTCATGGGAATTCTCGCTTGTAGAAAGTCGCTAATGTCTTACTATCAAACCATTTCCAGTGGCCGGGTTCAAGCCCGACAGGAGAGATGGGCGTTTTGAGAGAGTTTTTCTGTTTGGATTAAAAACGAAAATACAGTGGTTTGGGCTAGACATGCTGTCATTCATGATGGGTGCTGTTATTGAACGTTTGGAACATCTGATTTATGGCTTGCGGTGCAGTTTGAACAAAAAATAAAGGACTGTTGAATTAATGATTGTAGAGTTAGGCTTGGAACAACCTTCCTGGGCAAAGTCAGACTGTTTTCTAGCTGAAGAGCAGGTAAGGAAAGAGTTAGAAGACGGGTTAGAAAAGGATGCGCTTTATCTGGAGTCTTTCGCCCGGATTGAAGGGATAGGACGACAGACCCTGGCGCAATTGCTGCAAAAAGCGGGTAGTCCTCAGGCACTTTGGGAGGCGGACGATAGTTTTCTACAGGATTATTTGACTGAGAAAAAACGGCAGGCTTTTCTGAAGGCCCGTGATTCAGGCTTACAAGAGCAGGTTTTGAGTCGAATTCGAGAACTGGGTGTGCAGTTGTTGGCCTGTACTCACCCTTTGTATCCAAAATTGTTGAAGGAAATCCACAATGCGCCTGCTTTCTTATATGTGAGAGGTAATTTATCCGCTTTAACCGGACAAACGGTGGGTGTGGTGGGAACACGCAAGGCCAGTGAATATGGACGACAGGTTACGGAAAAACTGGTGGGAGAGCTGAGCGCCTCGCAAACGACGATTGTGAGTGGCTTGGCCGCTGGCATTGATACTGCGGCGCATTGGGCGGCTTTAAAACATCATCTTCCGACAGTGGCGGTTTTTGGTTGTGGCGTGGATGTGATCTTCCCTAGCTCTAACCGGAAATTAAGTGAAGCTATTTTGGCTGAAGGCGGGGTATTGATCAGTGAATATCCCTTGGGGATGCCGCCAACGCAATACACATTTCCACAGAGAAATCGCATTGTGGCTGGCTTATCGCAAGGCTTGCTGGTTGTGGAGGGCGACTTGAAAAGTGGCGCCTTAATTACGGCTCGACTGGCATTGGAAGAGAATCGCACCGTGTTTGCGGTGCCGGGCAATATTTTTAACCCAGGCCATCAGGGACCATTCAGCCTTATCCAAAGCGGAGCCATACCGGTGGCTAATGGCGAGGATATCTTACGAGAAATGAACTGGGGTAAAAAAGAAGTTATGGAGAGAAAGGCGACGTTGGATTTCGAACGGTCAAAATCCGCTGTTCAAAAAGTGGAGTCTCTTTTTCCTGTTCCCGATGATCTGTCTTCTCAAGAACGGTTAGTTTTGCAGGCAATTAGCCACGATCCGGTTTCCGTGGATGAACTTCAGCAGACGACCGGCCTGCCTTCTGCTAAAATCAATGGCAGCCTCACACTCTTGGAGTTGGAAGGCTTAATTGTTTTATTATCAGGGGCAAAAGTTTGTCGCAAATCAATATGCTAGAAACCACCTCGGAACCTTCAGAAAAAAGTGTTGGAAAAAATAAAGAAGGAATGCCAAAAACCCTAATTTTGATCGATGGTCATTCCTTGGCCTACCGCATGTATTTTGCATTGGAACGCACCGGGATGCGAACCAGTGATGGTACTCCGACTTGGGCGGTATACGGTTTTTACAACGCCTTGTTTATGCTCCTGAAAAAAATCAAGCCTGATGCCATCGCGGTTTCGTTCGATATGGGGCGTATTACCTTTCGGAATGACATGTACCCCGAGTATAAGGCGCATCGGGACTCCATGCCGGATGACATGAAAGCCCAGATGGGCTTGGTTCGGCGTGGCGTAGAGCTTTTGGGCATCCCGATTTATGAAAAGCAGAACTACGAAGCGGACGATGTCATTGGGACCTTGGCTTGCAAGGCGGCCCATGAAGGCTTCTGGGTGCAGATTCTGACCGGAGATCAGGATGCGTTTCAGTTGGTGGATGATCTGGATCCGACCAACCCGGACAAAATGCATGCGGGTAAAATCGAGGTGTTAATTCCGCCCCGTATGCCTCGAGAGGAAATGAAAACCTACGATCGTCAAGCCGTTTTCGAGAAGTGGGGCATCTATCCGGAACAAGTGATTGATTTTAAAGGCTTAAAAGGTGATACCTCGGACAATATTCCCGGTGTGCCTGGCGTTGGCGATAAGACTGCCGTCAAGTTTTTGACCGAGTATGGCACTTTAGACAATCTCTACGAGCATATTCAGGATTTGCCGGCCAACAAAATGCGGGAAAAACTGGAAACGTATCGAGATCAGGCATTTTTGAGCAAGCAGTTGGCCACCATTGATCGACAGGTGCCCTTAGCGGTGAACTGGGATGATTGCCATCTGTCCATTCCGGATTTTGAGGCACTGAAAGAGTTTTTGGTCGAGATGGAGTTTAAGTCCATCATTCGTCAGGCGACTGACTTATTGGCTCCTTTTATGGAGGAGCAGGCTAGTGAAGGTGCTAAAGCGGCCTCCTCTGCAAGCCAGAATAAGAGTGACGATGCGGAAGATGGAACTGCTGAAGTGCAAACCAGATTGATGAGTCTGGATGAGACGTTGCGGGTGGAACACACCATAGTAACCACTGCTGCTCAGCTTCAGGAGCTAACTACGCTCATACAGCAAGCTGGTGTTTTTGCACTGGATGTGGAAACCACCGGCTTGGACGTGCATACGGTGGACTTGGCGGGAATCGCCATTTCCGTTGCGGATGTGTTTGAACGATACCAACGTCCGGCCACTAACGTGCTTCACCTGAAAGATTATCCTAAGCAGTTTGCGGCGATTCGCTTAAAAAGCGGCGTTCCGGAAACGCCTGTACAGAACTTCTATATTCCGATTCGACAGGCAGGGTTGGAGACTGAGCTTACGGAGCCTGCCGTCCTGAAGGCATTAAAGCCCTTCCTGGCGTCTTCGGATGTGACCAAATTGGTGCATAACACCAAGTTTGAGGATAACATTTTCCGGCGACTGGATTACCCAATTGAAGGCCCGGTGTTTGATACCATGGTTGCCAGCTATGTGCATAACCCGGATCGTCGGCATGGCCTGAAATCCCTGACTGAGGAAGTGCTGGGAACGCCCATGCAGGAGATTAAAGAGCTGATTGGTACGGGCAAGAAGATGATTCCGTTTACCGAGGTTCCTCTGGAAGCTGCGGCGGCTTATGCGTCCTGCGATACCTTTGCCACTCTGGAACTGGCCCGCTATTTTCTCTCTGTATTGGATGAAAAGCAGTTAACGCTGTTTTATGAGATTGAGATGCCCTTGGCGCATGTTCTGGCGGAAGTGGAATGGACCGGTGTGGCGCTGGACACGGATTACCTGAAAAGCCTGAGCCATCAATTGGATGAGCGTTTGAAGATTCTGGAAAAAGAGATCTGCGGCTTGTCCGGCTGTGATTTCAACCTGAATTCCCCCAAGCAGGTGGCGGGAGTCCTGTTTGAACGGATGGGCATCGCGCCTTCCAAAAAGACCAAGGGGAAGACCGGCTACAGTACGGATGTCAAAGTGCTGGAGCAACTGGCGGAAGAGCACGAAGTGGTTCGCAAGATCCTGGAGTATCGGCAGCTCTTCAAGCTGAAATCCACTTATATCGATGCTTTGCCGGAGTTGATTAATCCTAAAACCCATCGGATTCACACCAGCTTTAACCAAACGGTCACTGCGACAGGGCGCTTGTCCAGTAGTAACCCCAACTTGCAGAATATTCCCATCCGTTCGGAATTGGGGCGCCAAATCCGTCAGGCGTTTGTGCCTGGCCATAAAGGCTGGTCGCTGCTTTCAGCGGATTATTCCCAGATCGAGTTGCGTTTATTGGCCCATTTCTCGGAAGATCCGCATCTGATTGAGGCGTTTAATAGCGGGCAGGACATTCACACGGCCACGGCGGCCCTTGTGTTTGGCATGTCTCTCGATAAAATCACCAAGGAGCAACGCTACCGGGCCAAAACGGTTAACTTCGGGGTGATTTACGGACAGTCACCCTTTGGTTTGGCCCAGCAGTTGAATATTCCCACCGGCGAGGCATCTCAGTTCATTCAGCTTTATTTTTCCCGCTACGGCAAGGTGAAGCAGTGTATCGACCGCATCAAGGCTGAGGCCCACATGACCGGGAAAGTGGAAACACTGGCGGGTCGTTACCGGGATTTGAGCCGTGATTTACAGAACAGTAACCGTAATATCAGAGAGTTTGCCGAACGAGCCGCATTTAATACGCCGCTGCAAGGCTCTGCGGCGGACTTGATGAAAGTGGCCATGATTCGCTTACAGCGCAAACTGGATGAGTTGGGGCTACAGACCCGCATGATTCTGCAAGTTCATGACGAGATGGTACTAGAAGTGCCTGACGAGGAACTGGAACAAGTGAAAGGGCTGGTGCATTGGGCTATGGAGCTGGATCAACCTCTGAAAGTGCCGTTGGTGGTTGATATCTACGTTGGCCCGACTTGGATGGAGTAAAATAAGCCTGTGCATTTTCGAGGGAGCAATCGAGTTTTGCAGGGCAATCCATATACTGTCTCAGCGAAGCGATGGAAAAGGACAACATGCTGAAACATATTACGCTGGTTCAAAATTTAAGCACCGATCCGGATAGCTATTATGCGAATCAAGTCTTGGATTTCTTTACTCAGCATGGCGTTCAGGTTTCTTTTTTGCAGGTGCTGGGCAAGAGTTGCCCGGATGTCCCACCAGAGGCTGCCAACCCGGACTTGGTGGTTGTGCTGGGTGGTGATGGCACATTTTTACGGGCTGCTCGGCGTTTTGTCAGCCAACAAGTTCCATTGGTTGGGGTTAATACCGGTACATTGGGCTTTTTGGCGCATATTGACGCCAATCTTCTGCCGGAGTATTTGAATTTACTCTTAAACGGCCAGTATGCGCTGGAAGAGCGTGTCATGCTGTCTATCCAAAGTTGCGGCCAGGATAATCTGGTTTCAAGACAATTGGAAGCGGAAGAGGTGGCCTTAAATGATGTGGTGGTTAAAAATGCCAACCCCAGCCAGCTGTGCAGATTACACTTGTATGTCAACGATAATTTGGTGGCGGTTTATGATTCAGACGGCCTGATTTTATCCACGCCAAGCGGGACAACGGCGTATACCATGGCGGCGGGCGGCCCGGTTATTTCACCGGAAGTAGACGCGATTTCCATTACCCCGATTTGTCCGCATAGTTTCTCGGCAAAAGCGGTTGTGGTGCCTATTAATAAAGAGTTTCGGATCCTGTCTGACCCTAAAAACCAGGATGTGGTTTTCGCCTTGGATGGTTTGGAATGTGGCGTGCTGAAACCGGGTGAGTCCTTGGTTGTGGTTCGTTCGGAAATTCCCTTTAAAATGGTCAATTTCCAACGGGAAACGGATGATTTTTATTCCCTGCTCAAGCGTAAGCTGCACTGGTCGATGAATCCAAGATGGCAATCCCAGGAAGAACGAGCGGCTACCCGGCAAATGGAGTTTCCTCCCAGATCTCAGCCGAAGTGATTGGCTGACTCTGAGACTGCACTAGGGCGTATTACCAATTGGGGCTCCGAGGCAGGAGGAGAGAAGACATGGAGCGTACTGAGCTACGGGACGAAGGCGAAATCTGAATCCTTTGCGAGCGCTAGTGAGCATTAGGAGACAGATTCCCAGTGGGTCACCGCAGTAACGAAATAGGCGCAATTGGTAACACGTCCTAAGCCGGGAATCTGGTACAATCGGGAATATATGCTCAAACAGCTTCTGATTAAAAATATTGCGATCATTGAGACGCTGGAATTACAGTTTCAGCAAGGTTTAACGGTAATCACCGGGGAAAGTGGTTCTGGAAAAAGCATTTTGCTGGACGCCATCGCGCTGGCCTTTGGTGCGCGCGTTTCGCCACGGGAAATTTTACGTTCCGGCTGTGAGCGGGGCCAAGTAGAGCTGATTTTTGATACGGGCAATCTGATGGATCAGGCTGCGTTTCGTGGCTTTATGGCCGAACAGGGCGTTGAGCTGTTGCCGGAAGAAACCGAATTGCTGCTGTCCAGGGAATTCACCTCGACCGGCAGTCGTTCCCGGATTAATGGTATCCCGGTCATACGGGAGATGTTGGAGCGTTTGCGCCCCTGGTTGATTGATCTGCATGGCCAACATGAGCTGACCAGCCTGTTCCAGCGGGATAAGCAACGAGTGTATTTGGATGCAACGGGCGGCAGTGCTGTGTTGGCGCTAAAACGCCGGGTGGCTGAGGCTTATGAGGCTTGGGCCCAACTGAAAAGCCAGTTGGACAAATACAACCGAAACCGGCAGGAGTTGGAACGGCAGCGGGATTTCCTGATTTTCCAGTTGACTGAACTGAATGAGGCCCGCTTATCCTCTGACGATGAGGATGTCCAGTGCCGGCAAGAGTTAGATATTCTAAGCCATGCGGAGAAATTGATTCGGGTTTCAGCTCAGGGTTCCGCTTTGTTAATCGAAGGCGAGGTTCATGCTCCCGCCGTCTTGGATCAATTAGCCGCTCTGCAAAAGACCCTGTCTGAGGGGGCGGCGTACGATCCTGAGCTTGAAAGTATTTTGGAGCGTTTGCAATCCGCTTATGCGGAACTGCAAGCGATTGGCAGTGATTTGAGCCGTTACTCCGAACGGGTGGAGGCGAATCCGCAACGAATTTCCGAACTAGCCGATCGTTTGGACTTACTAGAAAAATTAAAACGGAAGTACGGTGCTAGCTTGGGTGAGGTCATCGTCAAGCGGGAGCAGTTGACCCAGGATTTGGATGCGCTGGAATCCGGTGAGCAAAATTTAGAGGCTTTGGAGTTGGCGATTGCCGAGAAGGAGCAAATTCTCGCTCGGGTATCGGATGAACTTAGCGCCATGCGGCAGTCCTTAGCCGAAGATTTAAAGCAAAATTTACTGGAGCAATTGCAGGGGCTGACCATGCCAGGCGTATCGTTTGGGGTGTTGTTTATCCCGGGGCACTATAGCCGCGAAGGTCAAGAGGAAGTCGAATTCCTTTTTTCCGCCAATCCGGGCGAGAGTTTGAAACCATTGGCCAAAGTGGCCAGTGGCGGCGAGTTATCCCGGTTTTTACTGGCCATGAAAGTATTGACTGCCGGTAGTGATGGCCTGCTGACGCTGGTGTTTGATGAAATCGACAGCGGTATTAGCGGTCCCACTGCAAAAGCCGTTGCGGAGAAGCTGGCGGGACTTTCTCATGACTTGCAGGTGCTGACGATTACCCATCAGCCGATGATTGCGGCTATTGGCCTGCAGCATCTCCATGTAGAAAAACAGGTTTTACAGGCTCCGGATGGCAAGGAAAGCGTCTTGGTGCAAGTGGAAGCCCTTGAACAGGATGAGAATCGACGCTTAACCGTATTGGCTCGACTGGTTGGCGGACAGGATACGCAAGATGAAGCGGCGCGCAGATTTATCCGAAAATTGCGCCAGCAGGCTGCCCAGTATTATAAAAAGCGCGATCCAAAAGGCTTGCCTGTGTTACAGGATAGCCTTGGCTAGATCTAGATTAGGTGGTTTGGATCGGAGGCATTCAAGCGCCAAGTTCCCACGCTTCGTATGGATGGCCTTATAGCTAGCCATAGATAGGCGGCAAATCAGCGATAAGTATTAATCATCTCCTGAATGCAATTTTAGCTGCCGCTGGAAGAATCCAGAGGGACCGAGCTTGGCGCGTTTTTATAGGTGGTGGATGATTTACTGCTGCTGGATTGACTCTGATCGTTATTACTTTGTGCTGAGGTACCGCCCGCTTCATGATAGGTCTTTTCAGCGCCAAATAGAATGGGTTGTAATCTACTTTTCTCATAGCTCAGCGGATCGGTATTATCCTGCGAATTGCTGGCCTGGGTGCCTGTTTCCCGGTTGACCATGTTTTGCAGTGGCGCAATATTTAACAGACTGGCCATCCGTAAATCGGTCGGTGAATCTGAAGGTCCATAGCCGTTCTGACCATAACCGCCACCCTGCATAGGGCCGATTATGGGTGGGCCTTCGTTGTATCCGTATCCATTCGTTCTTGGAGCGGAGGGATAACCGAAGTTTGAGTAGTTAGCGCCATAGTAATTACCGGCTTGGTTCGAGCCGACACTGTTGAAATTGTTGCTATAGTAGCTTGGTACCATGGTGAGATTTTCCTCCCGTAATTTTTTTGCACAATCCAAAGTACGCTAACCGGTTATTGTTTAGGTCAAGCGATATGTGTGCTGGCTTGCTTTAGGCGAAACCCAGACCATTCCGTCCATAGATCAGGCTTTGTAAGTTGTTGACGTCCTGAAACTCGAAATTGAGGTTAGGATCAGTTGTTAAACCGCTAGCGTATTGACCGTTATAGAACGGATTATACTGAAAAGCTGGAGAAGCATTGATTGCTGGTGTCCCCGGGTGAGGTGGAATACCCATAAAGGGCATCCCTACTGGCGACATACCCATCGGATTGCCATAACCCATTGGCATGCCCATACCCATAGGATAGCCATAGCCCATTGGCGGTACTTGTGACATAACTATTTCCCCCATTGTGTACTGCTTGTATTAATCTGTCCCACATCCCCTAACTAGACAACATCCCAAAGTGCTGAATGCAGCCTATACCCATATAAAAACCATAGACCCTATTTTATTGCTAATTTTGTCGTAAATAGACTGAATTGCTTAAAAGATTATTACATTTTAAAAATATTTAAAGAAAACCTGACCCTGACCGATAGACTGTATAGTCCTGCTTTCCTGATGAAAGGAACAGAATGCGGTTGGCGAGAGTTTTAACCAGTCAGTTGTGCCAGTGGATGCTGGTAGGAACTGCATCTATCATTTTTATTCCCGTTGTTTTTGCCGAGGCTTCGGGGTCTCAACCCGTATTGACGGGTGCGTCATTATATACCGTAGGGGTAACGGCCTATCGTCATGGCGATTACGAAAAGGCCTTACATTACTTTCGCCAAGTGTTGAAGAATGATTTGAGCAATGTCAATGCGCATTACTATCTGGCGCTTAGCCTGGATAACTTAGGGCAGGCTATCGACGCGGTTTCGGACTATCAGTTTGTGATTAGTCACGGTACTGAGCCTGCTCTGGTGGAATATGCCAAAAATCGTCTGAGTCTGATTCAGCCAATCCCGGCTAAAGGCACGGATATTGCGCTGATTGCCGCTGGCAATCAGGTTGGGCCTGTGCTTTATGGCGGGGTGGCCAAGCAGGTGGCTGTTCCGTTAAAAACCAATAAAAACGCCCTGATTGTCGATGCGGTGCTAAACCAGGATGGTCGCCGAGCGGATGGGGTGTTTATTATTGATACCGGAGCGACTTATACTTCCATCTCCCAGGCGATGGCGGACCAGTTGGGCGTGGACTTGGCGCACTGCGAGACCGTTTACATTACAACCGCGAACGGACGGATCGAAGTGCCGAAAGTGACTTTGCAAAAGCTCAATGTGAATGGTTTGGAAGCCTACAACATAGAGGCGACGGTGATTCCCCTGCGTAAGGAATCCAGTTTTTCCGGCTTATTGGGCTTAAGTTTTATCCGTCAATTCGTACTGACCATCGACCCTCAGGCCAATCAGCTTATTTTCCGCAGAAATTAGTCTGTAGTAGGTCCATCTACTCGGTGTTACGGGTTCATTAGGCCAAACCAGGAAGATAGAGCAACGGGATTCAGGAGCAAACCTGCCTGTAATCTCATGTTCCGGCGGCAGTTTGGTGGAAAATCCGGTTTTATCTATAATGAAAGTGATGATAAAAAAGGACTCATCCCAATGACAACTCAGAATCCACCCAAGCAAAGTTCGCTGAAAAAACCAGCTCATCGTTTAACCAAACTCCCAACCTATGTGTTTGCGGAACTGGATGAACTGAAAGCGGCGGCGCGAGCACGGGGCGCGGATTTGATCGATTTGGGCATGGGCAATCCCGATCGCCCTACGCCACCTGCCATTGTGAAAGCTTTGCAAACGGCAGTGGCCGATCCTGCCAATCATGGATATCCGGACTTCAAAGGCAAGCCTGCTTTCCGGGAGGCGGTGTCGGAGTGGATGAAGCGTCGTTATGACGTGGAGATCAATCCGGAAAATGAGATTCAGCCATTGATTGGTTCCAAGGAAGGTTTGGCGCACCTGACCTTTGCCTATATCGATGAAGGCGACTACAGTATCGTTGCTTCACCATATTATCCGGTGCACAGCCGGGCGACTTGGATAGCCGGAGGAGAGGTACACCATGTGCCTTTAACGCCGGAGCGTAACTTTCTGCCGGATTTGGACAGTATTCCGGAAGAAGTGGCGCAGAAAGCCAAGTTGTTCTTCGTGAACTACCCCAACAATCCGACTGCGGGAGTCGCCGATTTGGCCTTCTATGAAAAACTCGTGGCCTTCTGCCGGAAGTACGGCATAGTATTGGTTAGCGATTTGGCCTACGGGGAAATCTGCTTCGATGGTTATAAACCGCCTAGCGTTCTCGCCGTACCAGGGGCTAAGGACGTTGCCATCGAGTTTCATTCGTTTACCAAGAGCTTTAACATGGCTGGTTGGCGGATTGGCTTTGCGGTAGGCAATGAGGAAATCATCAGGGCGCTTTACTCCATGAAGACCAACCTGGATTATGGCGTAAGTTCTGCCGTCCAGGACGGCGCCATTGAAGCGCTGAGACACGGGGAAGCTTACTTGCCCGAGATCGTACAGACTTATCAGGAGCGTCGCGATGTCGCTGTAAAAGGTTTTCGTGAGTTGGGTTGGAACATTGAGCCGCCCAAGGCGACCTTGTATGTATGGCTACCCATTCCACCCTCCTTTAAGGATTCCAAGTCCTGGTGCCGTCATTTAATCGATGTGGCGGATGTGGTGGTGACACCCGGCATTGCCTTTGGGGATGCCGGTGATCGGTTCTTCCGAATTTCGTTGGTTTCGCCGAAGGAAACCATTCAAAAGGCGTTGGATCGCTTGAAAGAGAAAGGAATCCGATACCAATCATGAGTTACGGTTACGCGGGCAAAACCTATCTAGTGACTGGCGGGGCTGGCTTTATCGGTTCGCACCTCACCCGTACCCTGTTGGAGCAGGGCGCCAATGTGATTGTGGTGGATGAGTTTAACGATTTTTACGATCCGGCCATTAAAGAACATAATATTGCGCCGTTTGCCAATAATCCCCGTTTCCGGCTTTATCGCCAGGATATTCGCGAGTTTATCGGAATGCGGGATATCTTTGAGCATCATGGGCGCGGCTTGCGGAATGGTGGCATTATTCACTTGGCGGCGCGAGCGGGAGTTCGTCCTTCCTTGAAAGAGCCACGGGTTTATTTGGAAACCAACGTGACCGGAACGTTGAATCTGGCGGAATTGGCCCGAGAGTTCAAGGTGCCGAAATTTGTCTTTGCCTCTTCCAGTTCGGTTTATGGCGATAGTCCCCAGCATGTGCCATTTCAGGAAGATCAGGATATCTCAAAACCAATTTCTCCCTATGCTTCCACCAAGATTATGGGAGAAAATCTGTTATACACCTACAGCCATTTGTACGACTTGCAAGTGGTAGCGCTGCGCTTTTTTACAGTTTATGGCGCGGGTCAACGTCCGGACTTGGCGATTCATAAGTTCACTCGTCTGATTGATGAGGGTAAACCGGTGCCTATGTTTGGGGATGGTTCAACTCGCCGGGACTATACTTATATTGATGACATTATTCAAGGGGTTATGGCGGCCATCGCTTTTGAACGCTCATCCTATGAGATTTTTAACCTGGGCGAATCCCAAACCACCGAATTGCACCGATTGATTACTTTAATCGAAGAAGGATTGGGCAAAAAGGCCAAAATCGAGCGTCAACCCATGCAGCCTGGGGATGTTTCCGTTACCTATGCCGATATTTCCAAAGCCAGATTATTGCTGGGGTATAATCCGAAGACTCAGATTGCGGAAGGTCTGCCCAAATTTATTGAATGGTACATGAATTGGAAAGAAATGCGCGCCTTGTTACCGGTGTAACTAGAGTTGCATGAGTCAAAATGACCAAAACACTAGAGACAATTTTAAATTTCTTTCGTTTTCATAGTGATATCTAGAGATTTTATTCTGGCTTGATCACACCTTGTTAAAGAAGTTTCCTTATGCGTTCTGTTATCTTTTCCGGTAAAAATTCTTTTAATCCACTATTGGCTCAGTTTGCAGGTTTAAATTCATATCAAAAAAAGAGGCAAGAAACTCCTCTTGGCCAAACTGATACTTTTTATCGTAAATCGCAGATTCTTTTTTCAGGCAAACGGAAGCGGTCTACCCAAAAGGAAGACGCGTTAACGGCAAAGTCAGGTCCCTCTGATTCAATGAAAACAGGGCTACATCTCTCTTTGGATCCCGAATGGATGATGAAGGTTGCTGCCAAAACTGAGCCGAAAATTGAACGATTTGAAGACGTTCGGTCGCTGGATGATTTCTCAGAGCTTTCCGCATTTTTACGTCAGCTTCGAGCTACCAATTCCCGTACAGGAGAATATTTAATCTCTAAGACCGAGTTGCTCAACAGAAGAGGGTTAATATTCGATAAATGGTTAAAAATGAAACCAAAAATACAAGAATGGCGTAAAAAATCAGCGTTTTCTCCTTACGATCCGGAATATCCAAAAAATAGGTTGTTTTATTCGGAGTATAAATATGCCGAAGCTTGTTATCACCTGATCGATTTGGAACTGGACCGCCGTGATGGAAAGCATTTAAGTGCGCAGGATTTGGAGAAACTGAAAAAGCAAGTACCTGGCTGGTTGAATAATATTAATACCTATAACGAAATAAGTAGGCAACCCATACCCTGGACACCGAATACGAAAAATCCATATTTGCTCGATCTGGAAAAATTATCGGATGAACAATTAAGGCAAGAGCAAGTAGTGTTGGGCGATCAGCTAAACGATCTGGAGAAGTCTGGTACTCAATCAAAAGATGTTATGGATGAGAAAAAGGTCAATAAGTATAGACGATTAAAAGCTAAGTATGACGTGGTGGATTGTTTATTAGATAGGCGTGTACGTAGTGCAAATGGCAAATACCAGTCAAATCCTGATTTAGAAGCTGAAGAAGCTGAGGAGTTGGCCAGCAAATTATCCGTAATCGATGGATCAACTCAACTACATTCACACTTACGCTTTCTCAAGAGTTTAACTCCTGAAGCGTTAGATAATAGACTATTAAATTTATCGCGTAAAATTCATGAGTATCGTACAGCCCTGCCTCAAGATCCTAACCAGGATAGTCACCAACAGTGGTTAATACGATGGGATCTCGCCAGATATCAGGCTGAGCAAAAACTGGGGTTGCTGGAGGAGGAACGGCGTAATAAGCATCAATCTATGGACTTGGAAGCTTACTGGTCGCAATGTCAACAGGAAGTAGAAACCCCTTTGAGAACGCTTCATGATTATTGGAAGCAAAAAAAGGAACCAGGGCAACTTTCTGAGGATTCTCTGCAATTTCTTGCCAAAGGGGCGTCATCATTTTTTGACGCAGCACCCGCCGGGCAAATAGAAAAAGAAGAGATTCGGTTTATAAGAGAGTTTATAAGTGATATAGAAGATGAAACAAAATACCCGCTTCATCGGTTAGTGGCTTTAGCTGCAAGTAAGAAGCAGCAGCTCGATCAAATAAAGACAGGCATACAACAAGCTGTTAGTCAGTCCAATACAAGTTACCAGGAATTTTTAAGCACTACGGATATGGTTTTGCCGGAATTTGATGAGTTCAGTACCGAAACACCCAATCGGTCAACGAGAAAGAAATCAAACTTGAATATGTATCTGGAGCATTTGGGCAGACAAGGTTGGGCAAATGCTGGTGTGGAGGTCGTTCCCGATAAAAGGAATTTGAATACCGCGATAGAGGATACACTTCAAGAGCCTGCAGATAAGCATAAACCTTTGACAAGACCAGTGATGGGACGTAGCCTCTTTCAAGATCAGCAACTTCAAAAAAAAGTAGTAAACGAGATGCGGAAGCTTCGGGCGGTATTGTATGTGATTAAGAATGAACTTTGTCGCAGAGAAATGCGAAATGGGCAGGTGGATCTTTCTGAAAAGAACGTAGCAAAGGCTTTAAATACGGTAAGTGATTATTGGGCTGACCTGCTGACGTAGAGATGCAGGCTGATATCTAATGGGAATGAAGCTTCTAAATTTGGATCCAAAATTTATGCCAAGGTTCTGAAGAGCATTTTCTAGTACTGTAAATAGATATTAAGCTAATCAAACGTCATTTGGATATGTTTAGGCAAGTTTGGATTTCAGCTTGCGTTACAATAATCATATAATCCTCTTACTCTCCTCTCAACCAAAATATGGAGTTTATAGCGTGAAAGTTTGCGTCGTTGGAACCGGATATGTCGGCTTAGTGGCCGGAACTTGTCTTGCCGAAATGGGCAATGACGTTATATGTGTAGATAACAACCCTGCCAAAGTTGAAGCATTACAGAAGGGCCATGTGCCTATCTATGAACCTGGCTTGGAAGAACTGATTCGTTCCAATACCAAGGAAGGCCGTCTCTTTTTTACCTCGGATTTGGAACGCGCGGTTCACGGCTCTTTGATCTGTATCATTGCCGTTGGAACACCGGAGCGGGAGGATGGTTCCGCGGATCT
>Ga0157374_10000817_pt1 | contig 27316 bp, 18 predicted proteins | sample M25metaG_FD_115308 | JGI IMG/M metagenome (GOLD analysis project Ga0157374, IMG submission 115308) | Miscanthus rhizosphere microbial communities from Kellogg Biological Station, Michigan, USA - M2-5 metaG | ecosystem: Host-associated > Plants > Roots > Rhizosphere > Soil | place: USA: Michigan... | reverse complement strand
TGTGTCCGCTCGCCACACCCTGGCGATTACGCCCGTGCGAGTCGTAGCGGATCACGCGGACCGTCGTGTGAACGCTGTCCGGATGCACCTTCTGGCTCGACGAGATCGAATACATGCGCGGCGTCAGCCGCTGCAGCACGTTGAACAGCTGCTGTGGGTCGGTGATCACACCGGGAAAATCCGTCGCGAGATCGACAAACTCGCGGCCCCAGCAATACTCCTCGGCACGTGCGCGGTTGTCCGGCCCGGTAAGGACCTTCAGGCCCTCGACCTCAGGAGCGAGCTTCGCATACTGTCCCACGCTGCCACGTGCCAGCTTGCCGATTCCGAGACGCGTGCGCAGCGCCTCTTCGAGAGAAATCTCGACCTTATAGTGATCGAGCACGCGCTCGTCACCCTTGTAACCCAGCGCCTTCAGCGCATCCGCAACTGCCTCTGGCCGGTTCTCCGGAATGATGCCCACCGCATCGCCCGGCGTGTAGGCCATGCCCTCTTCAAGGGCCAGTTCAACGTGGCGCGTCTCCTTCTCCGAGCCTTCCGCCGTCAGGAGATAGTTGACGTTCACATTGGAAAGATACGGACTGTTTCGCGTGTACTTATGGGCGTGCCCCGCCCCTGATTTGGCTTCCTGTTCCAGAACTTCGCTCATCCTTCTATGGTAAAACGCCCGACCGCAAATTGCATGCCGCAGAGGCTTCAAATCATCAGATCTGCCAACTCCGCAACCTTCCACTAAACGCGGACAAGATTGTTGAACTCGTCCAGAATCTTACGGTTCTCGGGTCAAACGAACTCCTGAAACCGCCTCGCCACAACCTCAACAATCGCATCCGCAGGCTGTGCCCAAAGCGCTTCGTTGAAAATCTCAACCTCAATCGGTCCCGTATAACCGGCCTTCTCTACCGCCTCGCGAAGACGGCTGATCTCAATCACACCATCACCCATCACTCCGCGACCCATCAGCATATCGGGGGTCGGAACGATCCAGTCCGAGACATGAAACGCGAATATCCTGTCACCTGCCCGAGCAATCTCCACATACACCTGCGGATCCCACCAGATGTGATACACATCCACGACCAGCCCCACACGCTGCGCATCGAACTGGGCCGCGATATCGTTCGCTCCACCCATGGTCACCACAACGCTGCGATCAGCGGCGAACATCGGATGCAGAGGTTCCACACCTAGCCTCACGCCGCACTTCCCCGCGTGATCGACAATCGCGGCGATTCCGTCCACAACCATCTGCCGCGCTCCATCGATATCTCGCCCCGGAGCGGGGCCATTCACCAAAACAAGGAGGTCGGTGCCAAGCGCCACGGCTTCATCGATCGCCCGCAGGTTGTCCTCGATCTTTTTCCGTCGCTCCTCATGAGTCGCAGCTGGAAACATGCCACCTCGACACAGGCTCGACACGCGAAGGCCAGCCTCCCGAATCAACCACCCTGCGCCCGCCGGATCTTCAGCAACCGCATGACGCCACGGCCCGATCCACTCCACGCCATGCTTTACGCAGGCATCCACGATCTCGCCCAGCGTGGCCTTGCCAGCCGTCATCTGGTTGAAACTGAGACGCGAAAGCGGGGCCACTAAGCCTCCACTCCTGCGAGTTGCAGGACCAGCCGCATCCGGTGAACCGCAAGCTCGGGATCAGCCAGCAAGCGCGCCTGATCCGCCAACACAAACAGCTCGGCAAGGTGAACAATGGAGCGCGCGCTCTGCTGGCCTCCGAGCATCTGAAAGTGCCTCTGGTGTCCATTCAGATAGGCCAGAAACACAAGCCCGGTCTTATAGAAGTAGGTCGGCGCCTGGAATATGTGGCGCGAAAGCGGCACAGTAGGCGCCAGAAGCTCCTCATATCGCGACAAATCATTGACGTCCAACGCTCGCAACGCTAGAGCCGCAGCCGGTGCAATTCCATCGAAGATACCGAGCAGCGCATCGCTGTGGCCCTGCTCATCGCCGCGAATCAACTCCGCATAGTCGAAGTCGTCGCCCGTGTACATTCGCACGCCCTCGGGCAGCTTCCTGCGCATTATGATTTCTTGCTGCTTGTCGAGCAGCGATATCTTAATGCCATCGACCTTAGCGCGGTTATCGCGAATCACCCCCAGGCACGTCGTCATCGCCTCCGCAACATTCTCACTGCCCCAATAGCCCTTCAACTGTGGATCGAACGCATCGCCAAGCCAATGGAGAATCGCCGGCTGTCGGAGTTCGGCGAGCAGCCTGTTATATACGCGTGCGTAGTCTTCCGGTCCTTTGGCACACCGAACGAGTGCCCGGCTTGCCATCAGGATGACTCTGCCGCCGGCTGCTTCGATCACTTCGCACTGTTCCTCGTAAGCCCTAACAACCTCATCGATGGTCGCTGGCTTCCCTGCCTCCAACTGATCCGTATTCGCCCCGCAGGCTATTGCGCCATTGCGTTCAGCTGAGGACACCCTAATCAGCTCACGAGCGGTAGACCAGTCCAGTCCCATCCCTCGCTGAGCGGTATCCATCGCCTCGGCAACACCGAAGCCGAGCGACCACAGGTGTCGCCGGAAGGCCATCGTAGCTTCCATGTCCAGCACGTGAGGCAGCAGTGGATCAACAACAACGTGCGCCGCAGCGTACGCGATGCGAAAAACCGCCGGTGGTCCAACAACCATTGACAATGGTCCAGCTTCGTTGAGTCTGTACGGTGTCGACCCACCTGCAAGTGGAAGTCTGATCGCTGTCATTCGTTTTTCGGTCCTCGAGAGTTACAAATTGGCCTTAGATTAGCCGAGCTTCAGTTCCGGTATTTCGACCCACCGTCGCTCAGCCCAGGACTCTAGACCAGCCTCCGCGAGTTGCACGCCTTTCGCCGCCTCAAGGAACCCATGCGGGAATGGAGCGTCCTCAAGCACATGGCGCAAGAACATCTCCCACTGGATCTTGAAGGCGTTCTCCTCGGCTACCGTGGTCGGCACTGTTTGCCAGCCAGCAGCAAAATTAATTGGATTCGGAATATCCGGATTCCACACGGCCTTCGGCGTCCCTACGCGCGGCTGCACCTTGCACTCACGCAACCCTGCGACTGCACTGCCCTCCGTACCATCGACGTGCAACTCCAAAAGTTCGGCGCGATTTACGCGTGTTACCCAGGACGAATTGATGTGCGCAATCGCACCGCTCTCAAGCTCGAAGGTCGCATATGCGGCATCGTCTGCAGTACACGCATAGGTCTTGCCTGCTTCATCCACGCGTTCAGGAATCGTAATCCTGGCGATGCAGCTGACAGCCGTAACGCGGCCAAACAGATTTTCCAGCACATACTGCCAGTGCGGGAACATGTCGAGAATGATGCCGCCACCCTCATCTTTTCTGTAGTTCCACGACGGCCGTTGCGCGGGCGGCATGGGTCCTTCGAAGACCCAATAGCCAAACTCTCCGCGGATGGAAAGCACCTTTCCCAAAAAACCGCTGGCGATCACATGTTTCAGCTTCAGAAGTCCAGGCAGAAACAACTTGTCTTGCACCACTCCATTCTTCACTCCTGCAGATTCGGCTGCCCGAGCCAGTTCCAGACTCTCCTCAAGCGTCCCCGCTATAGGTTTTTCGCAATAGACATGCTTGCCTGCCTTGAGAGCCTGCTTCACGCTTTCGGCGCGAAGCAGTGTCGACTGAGCGTCAAAGTAGATGACGTTCTCTTCATTGGTCAGGCACGCGACGAGATCGGTGGACCACCGCTCGACACCCCACTCCCTCGCCAATCTCTCGAGCTTGGCCGCATTTCGTCCCACCAGAACCGGCTCTGGCATCACCATCGTCTTGTCCCGTAGTTCTAGTCCGCCATGCTTTCGAATCGCCGCAATCGACCGCCCAAGGTGCTGATTTGTTCCCATGCGTCCCGTGACGCCGTTCATGATGATGCCGATCTTCCGCATCCCTGCACTCCCCCTAAAAAGACTTGGCTTTGATAAGAAATTTGATCCCGCAATGTTTCATGAACAGGGACACACGAGAAATAACCTTCAGGGGATGATAATGAACGATAGGAAACGGTGGCAATTTTGATTGCGAATTCGGGTCTGCGAGTCTCAAGAAGCAAAATTGGCTTTTGTTTCGGCGCGGCAGTAGTTCTGAGCTGCGTGCTCTCCTTTGCACAGACTTCGAGAATCGTCGGGCCCGGCGGCGGCGGAGCAATGTTTCACGTCACCATCAACCCGCGTGACCCCAACGAAGTACTGCTCTCCTGCGATATGACAGGCGCCTACATCAGCCACGACGCCGGCCACCACTGGCGGATGTTCAATCTTCGCGGCACCGTGCGCTTCTTCGCATTCGACCCCGTCACTCCGCACACCGTCTACGCCGCCACCAACGTTCTATGGCGCAGCACCAATGATGGCGCCACCTGGCGCCTCCTCTGGCCGCGTCCATCCACCGTCAAAGCGATCGATATGGACTCCGATCACGCAGACGAAACGGTCATCGCCAAACCCAACCGAATCGGCCAGATCGTCGCGCTTGCCATTGATCCCGCCAACTCGCGCGTTCTCTATGCCGCCACCACCAAAGACGCCAGTACTGCCCTGGTCCTCTCTCGCGATGGCGGCCTGACCTGGCGTCGCCTTGGTCCATTACCTGAGGCTCCCCTACACATCTGGATCGATCCCAACTCTCCGCAAACCTCGCGTGATCTCTACATTGCCGACTCCCGCACAATACATGTCCGTCAGCATGGCGCATGGCAGCGTCGCAGTGTGCCTCCTGGGGCTACCTTAACTGATGTCTCGATCGGCTTTAATCCAAAGGCCGCGCCAACGTTCTACGCGGTCTCACAGCTAGGCCAGTCAAACTCTGGATTAGTCGTCTCGACAGATGGTGGCCAGGCATGGACTGCCTCGGCGCTTCCCGGGACTGGGGCGCAGGTTCGCGCTGTTGCCACCAGCGCTCACCACCCGGAGATCGCCTACGCCTCGTACTCGCGCCTCCAACTTGAAGGTCGGCCCCTGCAAGGCATTGCCCGCACCACCGACAGCGGTCTGCACTGGACTCTTGTATGGCGTTCCACCTCCAGCACCGAGGCCGCTAATGTCCACGACGCATGGATCGCTAGCGAAATGACGCCGGAATGGGCCGAGGAACCGCTCAGCCTTACTGTCGATAACAACGATCCCAATCTCGCCTACGCCACCGATCTCGGACGCACCATCGCCACGACTGACGGCGGTACCAAATGGACTGCTCGTTACTCGGAGCGTATCTCATCAAGGTCCGAAAAAAAACCCACGTGGACGACGTCAGGACTCGATGTCACCACGACATATGGATATCTCTTCGACCCTTTCGACACACGACACCGTTTTATCCTCACGACCGATATCGGTCTCTTCCGCAGCGAAGACTCCGGGCGCTCATGGAGCCGCTCCGTCACTGGCGTTCCAGACCGCTGGCGAAACACTACGTACTCGCTCGCGTTTGATCCCTCGATACATGGAAAGATGTGGGCTGCGATGAGCGACATTCATGACCTGCCCAGGCCGAAGATGTGGCGGCGAATGCCCACCTCCTCCTACATCGGTGGCATCTGTATAAGCACCGACGGAGGCCGCACGTGGCAGCCCTCCAGTGAAGGCCTGCCTCCTACCGCGCCCACACATATCATCCTTGACCCAACAAGCCTACCCGGTCACCGCACCCTTTGGATCGCGACGATGGGGTACGGCATCTTTCGCTCCGTCGACGACGGTCACTCGTGGACGGCCATCAACCAGGGCATCAGTGGAACGAATCCTCTTGCGTGGCGTGTGGCTCTTGCCTCAGATGGCACACTCTACGCACTTATTGCGCGTAGGAGTGAAGACGGAAGCATTGGCAACACCGGAGATGGAGCGCTGTATCGGTCAACAGATCGCGGCGACTCCTGGTCACGCATCATGCTCCCGACCGGAGCTAACGCTCCAAACGGGATTGCAATCGACCCTGCTGATCCACAGCGTCTTTATCTCGCGTTGTGGGCCCGCGCCACTCCTCTGCCATCTTCGCCAAATTCTCTTCTCTACGACAGAAAGAAATTCACACCGCATCACCCGGCTGTCCTGAACGGCAACGCTGGAGGCATTGCACTATCGATTGATGGAGGGCGCACGTGGCGTTGGGTTCTCGACCGCGATCGTCACATCTACGACGTCACTATCGATTCTCAGAATCCCAATGTGCTTTACGCAGCCGGTTTCGAGTCGTCTGCCTGGATCTCCCATGACCGAGGCGAACATTGGACACGCATCCCCGGCTACAACTTCAAATGGGGTCACCGCGTTGCACCCGATCCCGAAGACTCGGGCAAGGTTTACATCGCCACCTTTGGCGGAGGTGTCTGGCATATTTCGCTCAATGCACCTTCGACTCGAGATATCGAATCTCCCGAACTCGACCCATAATCGACGCCGTTGTCCCCACAACGATGCGGTTCGGTCCCATTGAGCGAAGTAGACCCTCCCTTCCGTAGAATATTTTCAAAAGATGTATAGACAAGCATCGGACATTGCAGTTAGAAACAGTGTTTGAGGTAAGCAAGCTGCCGGCCGGTGTCTGCAAATATTGACATGAACGATGCCTCTTTCTCCGAGTAACATGCACGATTTGAATGGGGGCGAAGTAAGGTGCTGGTAACGGTTAGGAGTTGAAAATAAGTGCCGAAAGTCCGGGTTCATCCACCCACAGCCACACATGCGCTCGATAAGAATGGCTTTATCCCGCTCTACTATCAGATTCAGCGCGTGCTGATGGAAAAGATTCAATCTGGCGCCCTCTCCGAGGGAGATTTGCTTGCTTCGGAAGAGGAACTGGCCCGCGTCTATCAGGTGAGCAGAATGACCGCCCGGCAGGCTCTCCAAGGTCTCAAGGCGCGTGGCTATGCCCTGAGCCAGAAAGGCCGTGGCACATTCGTGACGAGACCGAAGCTCGAAAAGAACATCATGCACCTCCGCGGTTTCACTGAGGACATGAAACAGCGCGGCATGGTCCCAAGTTCGCAACTGCTCGAACAGACGGTTGTAAAGGCCTCGGAAGAGATCGCGGAAAGCCTGAAGATCGAGCCAGAAACTGCGGTGATGAAGCTTCGTCGTCTGCGCCTCGCCGATGGGACACCGATGGCACTCGAGGCATCGCACATTCCGTTGAGACCATTCCCAGGCCTTGAGCGAATCAACTTCGCCAAACAGTCCCTTTACTACATTCTTCGCGAAAACTACGGCGTCCGTGTCGCTTGGGCTGATGAGACAATCGAGGCCCTTCCGGCAACCCGCGAAGAATCCGAACTTCTGACCATTCCCAGACGAGCCAGTGTGCTCTCGATATCCCGCGTCATCATCACCACCGAACAAATTCCTATCGAGATAGCCTGCTCCCGATACCGTGGCGATCGCTACCGCGCCCTGATTCGCGTTCCCACTACCCCGATTGAGTAAATCAGGAATCAGTTGAAGACGGCTGAATCAACAAACTCTCCAGGCGGCCTGCCGCTCAGCGGTGGAAACAATGTACGCAGGCCTAATGCATTTATGCCTGAAGCGAATCGAACTAAGTAGAGTCATTTTACGCTAACGATGCAGGTGCATCGGCCACTGAAGATACTTTTCGCCCGCCTCTCTCACCGCTTCGGCCACATGGGAGAAGTTGGCAGCAACGTGATGCTCGAATCCGTTCTCACAGATATAACGAAGAAGCTGCTGCATATTCGCAATCTCGACCACGCCTGCGCCGCCAAACGTTACCAACGAGTCGTCAGTGAAGCTTCCTTCTCCGACGTAGCCGCGAATCGTACCGCTGAACTCGTCCGTGGAAAACCGCACAAAGCTCATCGGACCAGATTTAACCCGTCCATCTAACGTGCCAAACGTGTTCTCTTTCCCCACGGTTCCCGCAATAATCTGCTGGAAGTCCATCTTCACGCCCTCGCGGAAAAAGTGCTTGGGAAGATTTGAACAGTGGAAACAAACGGCCTTATCCGGATTGCCACCATAGTTATTGTTCCAGTCCAGCAACGCGGATGGTGTCTCGCTGGCCAGCGACAGCGCGTGCATCGACAAAGTGCCCATTGTGTCGACTTCGCAGGCACTCGGCAGCAGCTTCTCGCTCATCATACTCATCACCGTGCAAGGTACGACGCCGAAGAACTCCTCCATTGACGTCCAGCACTGGACAGAAGTTATGTCCAGTGCATTCGACTGCATCCAGTTATCAATTACCACCCCAAGCTTCGACATCTTCAGCAGAGCGTCTTCCGGGGTATTGTTGATCGGAAGGTAGCTCTTGATAGCTTGCAGCTTTGCCTGGACGGTGCTGTCGTTATCGGTCAGGCGTCGGATGCGGCCAAAGACTTCGCTGAGATCCAAGGTATCAACGGTAATGCCGCTCTTTTCCAGCAGCTTCTCGGAGTAGCGCACCGTGTTGAATGCCGCGGGTCGAGCTCCGATTGCGCCAATCCGAAGATTTCTGAAGCCTCGCACGATGCGACAGGTCGCAGCGAAAGTTTCGAGATCCTTCGCGAACTCTTGTGAATCCGGCGCCTCCGTGTGCAGCGTGGTCAGCGTGAATGGAATTCCGTACTGTCGCAGGTTATTGCAGATCGACATCTTGCCGCAGAAACTGTCACGGCGAAACGCAATACTCATCTTGCTCGCATCGTCCGGAGTCGCCTGAATCAAGATCGGAACCTGAAGGTTTGCCAGCCGAATGGCATCTGCAATGCCGCGCTCCTCGCCAAAGTTGGGCAGCGTGACGATAATGCCGTCAATCTCCTCTGCATGCCGTTTGAACAACTCAGCACACGTCATTGCCTCCTTGTAAGTCTCAACAGCGCCAAATGCAGTCTCCTCCGGAGAGGTCACGATTGCCTTGTGCCCCTGCTTTTCAACGGCCGCAATCATCTCAGTGCGGCCCGTGGCGGCCAAGTGGCTGGGAAAAAATCCGCGGTTGCCAACAATGACGCCAAACTTCATCTGCCTGCCCATACTTCCTCCAAACCCTGCTGATCCAAATCAGCCCTTTCCCGGTCGAAAACGAATTACATAAAACGCGCCAAACAACAGCAACAGTAGTCCCCACCACATGGTGGGATGAAGCTGATTCAAGACCGTCGGAGCTTCATGCCCCATAGCCTCCCATACTCCGTAGGGAAATAGGACCAGCCCGTACAACAACGGCAGCAGCCCCACAAAGAACCAGATTGAGAGCCTCTCACCACGTCCGGTACCTTCAGCCATCGTTCACCCTCCTACCAGAAGACGATGTTCAATATAAAGAAAACTACGCTCACCAAAATGGCCCAAAATATCGGCTTCTGCCACACCGTGACCGCGCCATCATCCGGAATTACCGTCGCGCCATACACCAGCCCGTTCAACTCCGCATCGCTCTTGGGTTTGGTCATATAGCTCACGATCACCGTCACTCCTACGCAGATCAGCCAACTCCACAGCGCGCGATACATGTTCTCCGCCATTGGTTGGGCGTCGGGCGAAAGTGCAATTCGTGCCAGCGCCGCAGCCTTATGCTCCGCCGTGCCGAAGGTCGTATAAACCCACATACCTATCGAACTCACCGTTCCCGCCAGCAACCCGAGGAAGCCGCCAGCAGAGGTAGCGCGCTTCCAAAGCATCCCCGAAATCACCGTACCAAAGAGCGGCGCAATAAAGAAGCTGAACAGCGCCTGCACGTAATCCATAATCGAAGCCGCGTTCGCCACAAGATATGCCGTGGCAATCGCAAGCAACATGCCCACCACCGTCGACATGCGTCCCATGAACACATAATGCGAATCAGACGCCTTCTTGTTTACATATGCGCCGTAGAGATCATACGTCCACACGGTAGAAAATGCGCTCACATTGCCGGCCATGCCGCTCATAAATCCCGCGACCAACGCCGTAATGCCAAGCCCCAGCAGACCTGGTCCGCAGTAACGAATCAACATCAGTGGCAGCACCTGGTCATAGGTATGCTGCCCCGTCGTCTTTGCCACTTCGGCCGGAACAAGATGCATGATGCTGCCGTCAGGATTCTTCAACACCGCCAAAGCCAGCAATCCCGGCACAATCACGATCAGAGGCACGGCCATCTTGAACGCCGCGCCAATGATGGGAGCCATCTTCGCCGAACGCAGGTTATTGGCTGAGAGCACACGCTGCACCACGAGGAAGTCTGTCGTCCAATATCCGAAGCTGATGATCATGCCCAGGCCAAACACAATGCCCGTCCAATGAATTCCCATCGGATTGCCCTTGAAAGTGCCCAGCGTAGACCACAGATGCGTATAAGTATTCGACTGCACATTTACCGCAATCTGCGCCTTCAGATTCGTCCAGCCACCGGCTTCAATCAATCCAAGAATCGGGATCAACGCTGCGCCGGCCCAGATCAGCACGAACTGCAGCACTTCATTAATAATGGCCGATCGCAACCCACCCAACATCACGTAGATCGCCACCGTAACCGCGCCCACCCAGATAGAAAACGTAATATTCCATCCAAGCACGGTCTGCATTACAACCGCCATGGCGTACATGTTCACGCCGCTCATAAGGATGGTCATAAAAGCGAAGGATGCCGCGCTCAAACCGCGTGCACCTTCACCAAAGCGCAACTGCAGATATCCCGGAACTGAATGCGTCTTTGAGATGTAGTAAAACGGCATCATCACAATGCCGAGAAACAGCATTGCCGGAATCGCGCCGATCCAGTACCAGTGGGTCGCAAGAATCCCGTACTGATAAGCGGCTCCCGCCCATCCCATCAGTTCTAACGATCCCAGGTTCGCCGAAACAAAGCTGAGACCCGCAATCCACGCCGTCATCTCACGGCCTGCGAGGAAGAACTCCTCACTGGTCTTCGTAGCGCCCTTCACATAAAACCCAATGAAAAGCACCAGCACGAAGTACAGCACCAGCACCACGATATCGATCGGCGCTAAAGCCGTTAATTGGCGTGTAGGAAGGGCTAGGCCGAGCGCTGCGAAAGATAGCATCAAGTTGAAACCGTAGAAAGCCGGAGTGTAGGTTTATTCTTAGTCGCGAAATAATATGGAGCAAGCATCAAATGTGTCAATCTCTTTGAAGATACAGTTCTTCAAGGGATTGTCGATAGTTTTCTCTCGCTTGCCTGTATCCATCCTGCCTCTCAGTTCGTGGCTGCTCCGCACCATTCTCCTGCACTCTCACACAACGATTTGAGATCGCCACAAACGTCTCCCGATTCCCTGAAGCGTGACTATGAGCATACATCGCCTGCATGGCAGCCCCCAGGCATCCGGCCTCTTCTTCGGCCGGCATCTGAATTGTGGCGCCCGTTGCATCGGCCAATAGTCGCCGCCATTCCCGGGATCGCGCTCCCCCTCCGATAACTTCTATGGTATTCGCTCGCTTCCCTTCCATGATGAGATCGAGCCCGTTCAGAATTCCAAAACTGACGCCCTCCACCAAGGCCCGTATCAAATTCGAAGTCGTAAAGTTATTTGCGGAGGCGCCCACGATTGATCCACGGGCCTGCGGTAGATCAGGCGTGCGTTCTCCATTAAGAAACGGGAAAAATGTTAGACCTTCCGCCCCCGGCTGCGTCGATTGAAGCGCCGCTTCAATATCTTCAACCCCTTTCCCCAGCGTGTTTAGCGTCTGCGTCACAACATTGGTCGCATTCATCGTGCAAACCAGCGGAAGCCACCCACCCGAAGACGAACAAAATGAAGCAACCGAGCCCGTTGAATCCGAGACAGGCTGACTACGGAAGGAATACACCGTCGAAGACGTCCCTAAACTTAGCGTTACGACGCCTTCCTTAACATTGCCCGTTCCAATAGCGCCCATCATATTGTCGCCGCCACCCACCGAAACGACACACTTTGGTGAAAAACCGAGTTCCTCTGCGATCCCAGCGCGAACCGTACCGACAATCTCCTCTGGCGTGAGTAGCTCCGGCAGCGCTTGGAATAGTTGACCTGTGTTGTCGATCGCCGCGAGCGCTTCCTTGGACCATCCTCGGCTCCGCACGTCAAAAAAAGCGGTCCCTGAGGCGTCTCCACACTCCGCGCACAGCCTTCCAGTTAGCCAGAAGTTCAGGTAATCGTGAGGCAGCAAGATATGGCGAATCCGCGCGAAATTCTCCGGTTCGCGCTCTTTCATCCAAAGTAGTTTTGAAGCTGTATACCCAGTCATCGGAATAATTCCGAATCGCTTTAAACATTCAGCTGCTCCGCCAAGCCTTTCGATAAGTTCCATATTCTGCGGTGCGGTCTCGGTATCGTTCCACAGTTTGGCTGGGCGAATCACGTGCATCCGTTCATCGAGAACTACCAACCCATGCTGCTGGCCGGAGACGCCAATGGCTACTACCTCTCCCTTAGGAGCCTGTGAGATGGCCTGCCTGATGGCGTTTCGGAGAGCCTCTACCCACCAGTGCGGCTCCTGCTCTCGCGCTCCATTTTCCCGCTCAATCAAGGCATGGCGAGCATATCCGCGTCCCAGAGCATGTCCGCTCTCATCAATAAGCAGCGCCTTGGTCCCTTGGGTTCCACAGTCGATCCCTAGATACATCTCCTCACCTCAAAAGACACCCATTGATCGATTATTTATGCCACACGAAATTATTACCAGTCCAGTGGGCTTCGGACGACGTCATCGGCGCCCCTTCCGCGCGCGAACAGGCTTCTCCGCCCGGGCAGCATGAGTCGAGCGATGATACCTGGAGTGACGCTGCAATAAGATTGCCGCCCCCCCGCTCAGCCGCGCCAAATATCCATCTCCGGCAGTTGCCAGCCGTGGCGCAGGCCCGGCCAACATGATGCCCTCCATCTCCTTTTGCACGATGGGTCCGAATCGCGTCCAGCACGACGTTATTTCGCCAGTAATAAGAATCAACTCGGGTGAAAGCGCCGCGGTAATCATCCTCAAACCCCTGCCTAGAGCAGTCGCCTGCGCCGAGACCGCCTTTACGCCTGCCGGATCTCCCTCTTCCGCCAGGCGCAAAAGCTCTTCAATCCCTCCAACCGCTGCCTTCGGGACCAGCTTACGGTACGCCTGCAGTGCTGCTCGCGACGATGCGAACATCTCCCAGCAACCTCTCTGCCCACATCCACACATGGGTCCGGACGGATCGATGGAGATATGGCCAAACTCCCCTGCCAATCCATTGAAGCCGGAATGGAGCTGTCCTCCTGTCAGAATTGCTGTTCCCAACCCCTCCGAAACTGCTACGAGAACAGCATCTTTGACTCCCTGCAATCTCCCGTACCACAGTTCTGATAGAAGACATGCATTCGCATCGTTGTCGATCTCAACCTGGAGATCGAGACCCTTCTCAAGAGCCGCCTTGATGTCAAAATCGTGCCATTTCAGGTTGGGCGCCAGCAGCAATCGCTGCGTCACCCGATCTACACGGCCCGGAACGCTCACACCAATTCCTTCAAATGTCTTGTCCGAATGTCTCTGCCGAAGCCGACGCATCCGCTCCACGATCTTCGCCATAGACGCCTCAGGATCAGCGACCGTAACGACTGTCTCATGTGAAAGAAATCGCCCGCTCAAGTCAACTACCGCAAGGATTGCCTGGTCTGGCCGAATGTCCAACGCCAGTGTCACCAGGTCTTCATTTACAGAAAGCATCGTCGAAGGCCGCCCGCGAGCCCCCCGCACGACGGCGCCTTCCCTTACCCATCCCTCTTCGATCAGTTCTTCAACGATCGCCGAGATTGTGCTCGGCTGGAGGCCCGACAGCCTCGACAGATCCACCCGCGAGACAGGCTGGCGAAATCGAATGAACTCCAGAACGATATCTCGGTTGATGTCGCGAGCCAACTCGCTCGAGGCCAATTGTGCCGAGGAGAGGTCGATTCGGCGCACACCATAAAGTTGTTCCGCAGAATTCGCTTCTTTTGTACCGCGTCGGGTCGTCGATTTCGTGCCCATCTTTTGACAACCATCTTACCGCCCAGTTCACCCAAGCCATAACATTAGGGCCTGAGAATACGGCGCGAGGCCGTCTCCAGCGCCAGATGGATTGCACCAATCAGTTGCGCATCTGATCCCAGAACGCTAGGCCTGATTTCCACCGCGACCCGATTCCCCCATTTGTCCAGTAGTTCCTTCGTGGATTTATGCAGGGCCGGATGCATCCCGACTCCGCCACCAAGGACAAACAATGGGCAATTGAGCACAAGCGACATGTTGTAGATGGCATAAGCCAGAATTCGCGCCGATTGATTGAGAATCGTGCCCGCCAAAGTGTCGCCACGTACGGCGCCATCGAAGATCTCGGTTGCCCTTAGCACTTGTGGCAGAGGAGTGCTATCTGCTCGCCAAAGGCGCTGCCATTGGGCCTTGATCCCCTCTCCGCCGATCAACTCTTCCAGAGCCCCCGGCTTCCCGCGACCGGCGGGCTCGTCCTGTGCTCCTGGAACAAACATGTATCCGACTTCTCCGGCGGACCAGGCCATTCCTCGAAAAGGCTGACCGTTCAAAACGATACCCGACCCCACACCCGTCCCAATGGCGAGGAAGACGAAGTCCTTGACTCCGATAGCTGTGCCTGACCGGCTCTCTCCAAAGGCGGCGAGGTTCACATCGTTATCCACTGTCGCGGGTATTTCAAAGGAGATTTCCAGAAGTTCTCTCAGAGGAACATCCCGCCAACCGAGAAGATACGACGTTGCAATCACGACACCCGCATCCACATCAGTTACACCGGGCACGCCCACGGCAAGTGCACGCAGTGCGCTGCGCGGCACTGAGGTTTGCTTGAGAACCTGACCGACGCCACCGCGAATCAAATGAACTACGGCATCGGCGCTGCGGCTCTCGTAAGTCGTAGCCGACCATCGGGCGATAATGTCTCCATCCATGTCCGCCAGTGCAAGACGGAGGTTGGTCCCGCCTATGTCGATTCCAACAACATAGCCATCCACGCCACAGTTCTTAGAGAGTTCGCCGGGCATCAGTAGCTACTACCTCCTGCAGCTGGAGAGGGTCTTGCACTGATGCTTTCAAGCTCCCGCCCCTTCGTCTCTGGCACGACGAATCGAACAAAGAGTAGCGTCAAAATACAAAATAACCCGTAGATCGCAAATGTCGTAGCGTTGCCAGCCGTCTGAATAATCGACAAGAAAGTCAGGGAAACGACGAAGTTTGAAGCACCCGAGCCGAGGGTCGCGGCTGCGACGCCACGTACACGCACTTGCAACGGAAAGACCTCCGCAACAAGGATCCAGGCGATTGGCCCCATGCTGAACGCGAAGCAGGCGATATATGCGACGAGGCAGATGGTTGCAAGCAAGCCGAGTGACGAACCGAGCGAAGTTTGGTTGTGGAAGGCCCACGCAAGCACAAACAGAGACAACGTCATACCGCTCACACCGACGTAAAGGAGCGGCTTGCGTCCAATGCGATCTACGAGCGCCAGCGCCACGAGCGTAGCCAGCATATTGGTGACCGCGACAATAAGCGTGGCAAAGATGGCACTCTTATTCGAAGTGATGCCAGCTAGTGCGAAGATTTGTGGACCGTAGTAGATAATTGTATTGATACCGGTGACCTGCTGGAATACGGTGAATCCAACCGCGATAAAGAGAGCCCCTCGAGCCGCCGGACTCCAAAGCGACCTCCATCGTTTGTCCACTTTGGTTTGCAACGCCATCTGTATATCGTCCAAAAATAGCTTAGCTCCGCTTGCATCGGTATAGGTCCGAAGGACTGCCTCCGCTTCAACGGGCTTGTTTTGCGCGAAGAGCCATCGCGGGCTTTCAGGAAGCGTAAGAGTGAGCAACAGAAACAAGACCGCAGGCAGCATTCCAATACCGAACATCCATCGCCATTCCTGCTGTCCTGCAAGCCAGTAGCCAACTAGGTCCGCGAGAGCGATGCCCACCGTCAACGCCAGTTGGTATAAGCTAATGAGTCTTCCGCGCGATTGTGGAGGAGCAAGCTCCGAGACATATACCGGAGCGGTTACAGAAGTGAAACCGATCGCAAGCCCAAGTAGGGTCCGTGCAACGATCAATGTAAATACATTCGGCGAGAGTGGCGCGAGGATGGATCCCACAATGAATAGCGCGGCCCCCCACAGCAGCGTGGCACGCCTGCCGATGCGGTCTGCAACGCTGCCACCGATGATCGCTCCCAGCATTGCGCCGACAAGCACGATGCTCACCACTATCTCCTGCATTCGAGTTGAGATGTGAAATGAATCCCGCACGAAGATGAGAGCGGCAGCAATGATACCCATGTCGTAGCCATACAGAATCCCGCCTAGCCCTGCGATGAAGGCGACACGCCAGATAAAACTACCCCTTACTCGTATCTGCGAAGCCACGGCCGTATCGGACAAATTGACCTCTCATCTGGCTAAATAATCACCTTACTGCTCCATCACACCATACTGAAACCGAGGTGGCAGACGGCATCCTGTCCGTTCCACCATGCCAAGCGTCAACGCTTGCGGAACCAGGAGCGATGTAATCCCCTCCCACGGCTCTGCCACTGTGCCAATCTTTACTGAAAACATTTTGTCCGTAGACTCAAGCTCCTCGTTGGAAACGAGGAGTACCTTCCCGCCACGCCGGTTGCACTCGTGAGCAAGCCTGAAGCCGAGTTCAGCCGTTCGCCCTAGGGCGAAGATAATCGCTACGTGCGATGCATCCACATCTAGAATCGGTCCATGCTTGAAGCCCGCTCCGGTATGCGGTGCCGCGCGATGGCCGCTCATCTCACGTATACAAAGGGCACTCATGATCGCGCCGCCATACGCCGCTCCGCGTCCAACGATCTCGATGTTGGCAGCACCTCGGCAAAACTCTTCCAGCCGTCCGCGCATCTCGAAGATGGAATCTAAGGTGGCGGCGAACGTCTGTGCAGCATGTTCCGCCTCGTCTTCCCATCGAAGGCCGGCGATCTCGGAAGCTAGGATTATGGCCGCGGCAGTCGAATTGGTATAAGTCTTCGTCGCATTCCCATACTCCGGACCAGCGAGAATCGGCAGCTTCGTGCGTGCAAGATTCCAACAGGTACTTACGGGGTTGTTGCAGATCAAGCCCAAACGGCTTCCGTGATCCTGCTTGAAGAGTTCAACCAGTTCTGCACTCTCACCCGAAGTCGTAAGCAATATCGAGAGTCCGGGGTTATCCCAAATAGCCTTGGCATAATGCAGCCATTCTCCGGCGTCTACGCTGAACGAAAACCTGCCTTTCGATTGCAAAAGAACAGAGCCACTTATCGAAGAACAATAGGAGGCACCCATGCCGACAAATAAAACCGGCCCTCGTTTTGCTGACAGTTCGCGAAACCTCGCCAATTGCCCACAGACTTCGGGGTCGCTTCGATAGGTTTGAATCAATTCGCGAAGGCGCGCCGGCTGTTCGCGGCATTCCATCTCGAGTATCTGAGTGCCGGTCGCAGTGAGCAGCTCTTTTGAAGGCTCGATGCCGGAGATCCACCGCGGCGCTTTTGTTTCTTCCATAGAGAACAGGTGACCTCACAAAGTGCTGTTACGGCTGATGTGGAAGGGTCAGAACAGGGTTCTTGTCGAAGAAGTTTGCCGGCCGAATCAGGAAGTCGTGCCAGAGCGTCGGCATCACAGGCCAGTCTTCAAGTCGAACGACGTGATGAAATCCCAGGGTGTACCAGCCGACGATGTCCGTGTTTTGAATCGGCCGATTTGCCTGCGTCCATACTGGCAGTCCATCCAACTCCTTCTCACGAGTCACATAGACCCCCGCCGCATAAACCTCATCCGCGTTATAAGGCGTGACCCACATCTGATGTCCGGAGAAAGCCCCTGTCTTCTGTGCGGGATCGTCGGGCGATACGAACGAAATGGCCGTCGCGCCAGGCATGATCTCGTAACCCGATGGATAGCCCAAAGCACCATGATGCGACGCATTCATAAAATGCCACATCGCTGGTCGATGTAAGTCAATATCCAGAATGGCATCTTTCTCGGTCTTGACTACCGACGGCTGTGATGCCCAAATACTCTTGCGAGCCTCGCCTGAGATCTGCTCTGGAACCAGGCGATCGATCATAAAGCTGTTGTTCGGACCGTCGACATCCAGATCAAGGCGATAGGAAAAGTAGTGATCGTGATTGATCGCGAGAAGGTTTGGCGCGACAAGCGTGCCGTGCTCTGGTTTCGATGACCCATCACCCATAGTGTGCGCAGCGACAGTCTCTTTGGCAGCTTTTGTCTCAACAATACCGGTCGCGCCAACAGCAACGCGAATCGTTCCATCTTGTTGGAACACCCAATCGAGAAGGTAGTCGTAGTTTCCCGCCACAGCAGCCGTTCGAAGAACAAGTTCACGGGCAGGACGGCCACTCATCAACCCATTCTCCATATGTCTCCACGCCGGACCATCTGTTGCATGCTCAAAGAGACAGGCAAGCTGCGGCCTGAGCACGGGCGTTCCCTGATCGGACGGCACCAAGCCGCTGAAGTACTGCGAATGCGCCGGACAATCGTCAGAGCTGACTGGCTTGATGAGGCCGCCTAGCAGAAACTCGCCCGCATCAAGAAATGCCCGCGAGTTCCATCCCGTATCCGTGTCCATGTACGGGACGTACATTTCCGAGAGTGATCCCTCGTACATCACCGAGCGAAGCTTGTCGCCATCCTGATACTGAACAAGATTGATCACAGGCCCAACTCGAGGATCTAGGCGAAACCGGAAATGCCAGTTCTGCCACGAAACCTCTCCATTGTGAATCTTGTATCCCGGCCCCAACGGCTGGGTCACAAGAAGGGGAGTAACGCCCACACCCGGATTCGCCTCCGTCTCCTCAAAGTCGATATCTCCCTTTGGAATCGGCAACGCTCCTCGGTCGATGACATTCAGGATCTTCTCTTCACTCATGTCTGCGACCACATACAGCCCCTCAATAGCGCGACCCCACGCATGGTAGGCACCATGGGAGTCCATACAGTCCCCATAGCCGATGCGGTGACCAGCCTGTTCCGGAACTACCTTAAAGGTCAGTGGAATCGCATCGCACCGGATGCTGGACAGGTTAGTGATACCGCGAGCCCGGAGTGCTGCAATCACCCGTGGATCGCGCTTGGCGACATCGTTCAGTGTGTCCAACTCCGTTTGTGTAATGGGAGCCTGAACGCCACGCACCTCCCTCCAGAACTCGAGTTTGCGCGCCGGTATATCTACACGCGCTTCAACGGTCTTCCCCGAATCTTCAAGGATCACATCGGCTTCGCGAGGGATGGCATCGCCTTCTTTCCACACAAGAACAACGCCCTTGGTTGGCTCATGCAGTAGAAGACTCGCAACAAGCGTCTTGTCACTCCAATGGCCGCTGTTTCGCAAAACATCGTGAACAGTCCAGTACTCCCCCGTCGTTAACCCATCGAGAGGATGATGCAGGACGCTCGTCTGCCCTTTACCAGAAACAGAGATCGCCAACGCTGCGAAAGCGACTACGGATAAAGCCTTTTCGTTCACGTGGCCTTTCCTTTATCTAATCTATTTCCATCTCTCGAGAGCCGCCGAACGGCGAAGGAGTAAATGCAATCGATCATGAATCAACGTCAACGCGTTTCCGGTTAGCGAATCCTACCATACTTTCTAATGATTCATTACGCCGGAATCTCTCTCTCCCCAAAAAGGACGGCCAAATGACACGGTCGTATTGCGACGTCCAAGATTAGCTTTTTTTGATGCCTGCTCTTACAGGTGATATATAGATGGAGTTGCGGACCGCGAAAATCCGAGAAAACCCGGCGGACGAGACCAGGATGATAACAAGAAAGCAATCCATCCCAATCGGAAGACCACACGTCCTGCGCCACACAAACGCGCTAAGCATTCTTACGCTTTTGCGCGACTGCGGTTCTTGCTCAAGAGCTGATCTGGTTCGTGCGACAGGTCTCAGCGCCCCCACGGTCACTAACGTAGTAAGGGATCTACTCTCTAAGAACCTCGTCGAACCATTGGGTGAAGGAGCGTCGAACGGAGGCCGCCCTCCGGACAAACTCCGTTTCAAAGCAGAACGCGGCTGCATTCTCGCGGTGGCGATTTCCACGGAGAATCTTTCTCTTCTTCTCACGGATCTTAATGGCAATCAACTCGACATCCTAAAGACCACTTTGACTCGGCGAAGGACAACTCCAGCAGCCATCTGCAGCTACATCGCCGACGCGATAGAGAGACTACTACGTCGACAGAAAAAGATACGAAAACAGCTCCTCGCGTTGGTTGTGGCAGTGCCCGCAATCGCTAACGCCGAAGAAGGCAGTGTCTTGTCGATAAGTCCCTTCCAGGAATGGCGGGCCGTTCCACTACGTGCCATGCTTAACAAGATCGTCGATTGCCCGATTATTGTCGAAAACGATACAAATCTCGCCGCCCTGGGTGAGCGTTATTGCGGCGCCGCTCAAACCACGCGGGATTTCGCTCTCATCAACATCGGCACAAACGTAAGTGCTGGAATCGTTCTTGGCGGCAAGATCCATCACGGCTCACAATGGTCAGCCGGCGAGATTGCTTACCTTCGCCTGCCTCATATTGTCCGCAGAACGCCAACCATCCACGAGTTCGGCGAACTTGAATCCATCCTCACCAACTCTGGAATCTTAAAGAGTTGGATGGGCAGTAAAAAGGCCCGTGGGCGGCCTCCACGCAAAAACAGTACCAATATGAATGCGGTCGGCGTCCTTGATCTGGCACAAAGCGGAGACGCACGAGCGCGAGCGATCGTGCGTCTCCGCGCCGACGTAGTGTCCGATATTGTTGTGAACATGTCGCTGATCATCAATCCCGGCCTGATTCTGCTTGGCGGAGAGATCGGCAGTCATCCTATATTGATCCGATCAGTCCTGAAACAACTTGAAGGCAGTGAGTTCGCCATTACGAAGCTTGGCACAAGCGCGCTCGGTGACGATGGCGTGCTATGGGGAGGGATAGCTCTCGCACTCGACGGCATCAACTCGGTACTGCTCCCACATCCGCTCGCTTGATCTGCATCTCCACAAAATCATTCACCTTGACACGTTGCTTGGCGGTATGCTCCAGTGAATCCATCGCTTTCGCTTAGTTACTTTTAGTTAGAAACTCTGCTGATTTGCGCCGCGGGAACACCTCCTCATAGCTTTGAGGGTGTCTCCGCACTAAGCACATTTGCTATCGTCGCCTCAGGAATGATTACTCTATGAAGGCTATTCGCCTCGGCTCACTGATACTTCTTACAACGCTTTCGACTAGCTCTCTAGCTCAGATAGGAGCCGCTTCCCAGAAACATCTCCTGATCATCGGCGAAGAGAAGGGATACAGACACGAGTCCGTCTCGCATGCCATGTCCATAATTGAGGGGCTCGGGAAACGAACCGGATTGTGGGATACAACGATTCGCACCGACACTGAATCGCTGACAAAGAAGAAGCTCGAATACAACGCAAAGAACCTGACAAACTTCGATGCGGTTTTCTTTTTCACAGGCGGCGATCTCGAGATGGATGCACAGCAGAAAACCGATCTCCTTTCTTTCGTCCATGACGACGGCAAAGGATTCATCGGTGTCCATAGTGCTGCGATCACGCTCACGCAGTGGCCCGAATTTGTGGATATGGTGGGCGGAACCTTCGACGAACATCCATGGGGAACCTTCAATGCCCCCATCCTGGTAGATGACCCAAAGTTCCCGGGAATGAGTCAATGGCCGAGGGAGTTTGTCCTTCGTGACGAAATCTATCAGATGAAGTCTTTTTCACGCGAAAGGGTTCGCGTCCTCATGAGCCTCGATGCCGGCAAGCTCGATCTTGCGAACCCAAAAGTACATCGGCAGGATCACGACTTTGCAGTCACTTGGGCAAAGATGTACGGCAAAGGGCGCGTCTACTACTCGACACTCGGCCACCCCGAAGAAAACTGGGACAACCCTCGACTACAACAAATGTACTTTGAAGCCATCAAATGGGCGATGGGACTCGTCGACGCCGACACGACGCCCTTGCCGGCTCGCGTCTCGATAGCCGCTTCTTCCAGATAATTGGAGAGATCGATGCTGAAGAAATTTGCCCTCACACCGGCCGTGCTGCTCGTTTCTATATCTGTTTCGGGTCTACAGACTCATCCCATCCTGGCATTAGGCTCGCCTGCCCCCGATTTCTCCTTGCCTGGCGTCGACGGCAAGATCCACAAGCTGAGTGACTACGCAACCAACCCAGTTCTAGTGGTTGTCTTCACGTGCAATCACTGCCCCATTGCTCAAATGTACGAGCAGCGTATCGAGCAACTCTACGAAATCTATGGAAAGAAGGGCGTCGCCGTCGTGGCCATCCAGGGTAATGATCCGAAGGCTATCCGCATCGACGAACTCGACTCATCCGACGTAAGCGACACACTCGATGACATGAAGGTTAGGGTCGCTTATAAACATCTCCGTTACCCCTATCTTTACGCTGGCGACGACACAGAAGTGCCCAGCGCATATGGGCCTCAAGCAACGCCCCACGTCTTCATCTTCGACAAGAATCGTCGGCTCCGATATGAAGGCCACTTTGACAACAGCTATCGCGTCGAGCAGGTCAAGACTCATGAAGCTCAGGACGCGATTAATGCGCTGCTGGCAGGTAAAGAAGTCGCGGTCCAGCATACGGGGGTCTTCGGTTGCTCTACCAAATGGTCGGAAAAATCCGAGCAGAAAGAAGCAGCAGACCGCAAGCTCAACGCCCAACCTATACACCTCGAGCAGGTCGATGCAGCCGGCCTCACGAAATTACGGGCAGGCACCAAAGGACAAGTCACTTTGATCAGCTTCTGGGCAACTTGGTGTGGATCGTGTGTCGCTGAAATTTTCCGACCTTCAGGACACATACCGCATGTATAGTCCGCGCGACTTCAACATGGTTACCGTCTCCGCGAACATGCCAGACGAACAACCCGGCGTGCTGCGCTTTCTCGAGAAGAAGCACGCGACCACTCGCAATCTATTGTTCGGCTCGACCGAGACTGAAAAACTGCAGGCAGCATTCGATCCCGCATGGCAGTCGGCCGTTCCCTACACCGTTGTCCTTGGTCCGGACGGCAAGGTCATCTACAAAACATTGGGCTCGGTCGATCTCCTCCAGATGCGCCGGAAGATTCTTGCTGCTATGCCCACCGACTACATCGGCTTCAACAATTACTGGACCTCCGACAAGTAGCTTGGCGCAGCCTCGTCACGACCTCGGCCCTTAAGATGCTCGCCCCCATGCTAACTTGAGGGTTCGGACAACTCTCGCGACCCGACTGCACCCAACTCACTCCAAACCCGGAGCTTTCACTCCACCAAAGGTGTGCGTGTCAGAGCGCATTAAGTCATTGTGGTACCGCCCGTCTAGCATAGTTCTTGGATGTCGGTGGCTTTCCAACATCACTGGCCAACACCGCCGGCGCGACGCTGCGGTTCGCCGTTGAGGTAAGTCACCCACTCAGACAGTCGTCCCTCCCACATTTTCATAGAGGAAAGAGATCCTAAGAAGCATCCGTTGTCATCTGGTAAACGTAGGACAAAGATCGCCACACAACCCTCATGGAATCTCGCCAGCCTAATATAAGACGCATATTGAAGGGAATGGGGCGGCCGGGTAAGAGCGTCGCATTTCTGCACTTCATGTCAAGCCCGATTACTAGGGGGTGTCAATGAGCATCTGATTGGAATATAAACAATTGGCGATGGTTTGCGAGCCGATCGAAATGGCAATTGGAGGGATACCGTTGATGTGTACAGAGAAGATCAGCACGCCACTTCTGTTGAAGTTGCAAGAAGGGGTCAGAACAGAGCCATTCTTAATAAAAAGACGCCCCGCATTTAGTTTCGGAGAAGTTTCTTTTCAGAAGCCCACCCTTTCGATCGCAGCACACTTCAGCGAGGGCGTTAATGCACAAAAATTGAAACTGCAGCCATCAGCTGAATACGTTTCGTTTCAAGATGAATTGATTGAGCCGCACACTAACATGACTCTATTGAAATGACAGCTTGATTGTTTTGAGAGCCAAAGAGCAACTAAGGGAGCATCAGATGGAGTTCCATATTGCGCGATCTATACGTGAGCAGATCGATCTAGACGACTTGCTGTTTAGCTACTCGGGAAACGTCATTTTCGCCAATGTTATTGCGAGCCGAAGGCTCGCCGAACGCCTCGATGCTCTCAACCGCGCAAAAAGCCCTTCTGTAAGACCTATCAGGGGGTCAGAGCTATTTGCCATGGGCCTCATCGATGAGTTGAGTCACGCGCTTGTAGCGAAGTACCGAAAAAGCACGGACCCTCGGGTTCTAAAGGACTGTCTAGATTTCCTGGCTCGGGGGATTGGCAAACAGCAACTGGAAAATCTCCTTCTCATTTTTACTCAGCAATTCCCGAATGTCGCAGTCTTCCGTAACGAAGTAACGGCGGAGCAATGGCTAAAAGGAGAAACAGAGGGTTTGCCGAACCACGAGGCGGCATTCGAAGAGATGCTTCTGCTTTGGCTAGCGAACACGAATCCCGCTTTTGCTTCGTTCAGTCTCCTTTTTGGAGATGAAGCGTTGCGGAATAAGAGCGATTATTCTGTGGCTACGTCCTCTCTACCGAACTACTTTGCAACCCGCCCGCCCGTGGAGCCAGCGTTGGGAACGCTGTTAGACGTATTGAAAGCGCCCATGCTAGCTTCACCAGACTCACTCACCGGTCAGTTGGACTATATCCGTGACCATTGGGCTCAGATCCTCGGCGAAGACCTGAGTCGTGTCTTACTGGCAATCGATGTTTTGCGCGAAGAGGATATTGCAATTTGGATGAGATTTCATCCCGCAGGACCAGTGTGGCATAGACACTCAGACCACGGAAGATCAGACGAAGGTTTCGTCGGTAACGAGTTTGTTGGCTTTGACGACGAGTTCATCACGCTTGCGGACGGCACCAGGCGTCGTCGATATGCGGAGGACTATCAGGCTCCTTTGAACGAGTATGAGGCCTTCAGTGCGGACCAAGCTTGGATGCCAACGGTGGTGCTAATTGCTAAGAACACCTATGTGTGGCTAGAACAACTGTCGAAAAAGTATCGACGTCACATTCACCGCCTCGACCAAATTCCAGATGAAGAATTGCAGCTGTTAGCGACTCGAGGAATCACGGGACTTTGGTTGATCGGCCTTTGGGAGCGCAGCACGGCCTCTAGAATTATCAAGCGGCTGCGAGGCAATAGCGACGCTGTCGCGTCCGCCTATTCTCTGAAAAACTACACGATTGCTCAGGACCTGGGCGGCGAGGCGGCATACATGCACCTCCGTGAACATGCGGCCTCAGCAGGCCTAAGGCTCGCAAGCGATATGGTTCCGAACCATATGGGCATTGATTCTGATTGGGTAGTTGAACATCCAGAATGGTTCCTATCCAATTGGGAAAGTCCCTTCCCTGTCTACCGATTCGAAGGGCCCGACATCTCTATCGATAGTCGCGTGGAAATAAAGATTGAAGACCATTACTACGACCATTCAGACGCTGCCGTAGTCTTTCGACTCCGGCATCACAGCAATGGCGCAACTCGATATATGTATCACGGCAATGATGGGACGACATTCGCATGGAACGATACTGCACAACTGGATTATTCGAAGGCCGCGGTTCGGGAAAATGTGATTAAGGTCATCCTCGACGTTGCCAGGCGCTTCCCTATTATCCGCTTCGATGCTGCGATGGTCTTGGCAAAGCGGCATGTTCAGCGCCTTTGGTTTCCATTGCCCGGTACTGGCGGCTCCATCCCCTCGAGAGCAGAGTATGCGATGTCGCAAGAAGCCTTCGATGCCCTGATGCCAAACGAATTCTGGCGCGAAGTGGTCGATCGGGTAGCAGTAGAAGTACCGGGAACGCTTCTTCTGGCGGAAGCCTTTTGGCTTCTTGAGGGATATTTTGTGCGGACGTTGGGAATGCATCGCGTCTACAACAGCGCCTTTATGAACATGTTGCGCGACGAAGAAAACGCCAAGTATCGTTCATATTTGAAAAAAACTGTCGAGTTTGATCCGGACATTCTCAAGCGTTACGTCAACTTCATGAGCAATCCGGACGAGCGTACTGCCATCGATCAGTTCGGTTCGGGCGACAAATACTTTGGTGTTTCTGTGTTACTTGCGACGTTGCCAGGCCTCCCCATGTTCGGTCACGGTCAGATCGAGGGGTTTACTGAGCGATACGGCATGGACTTCAAACAAGCGATGCTCGAAGAGCATCCGAACGAAGACCTCGTTGCTCGGCATCAGCACCTAATCGCCCCTTTGCTTAAGTCCCGTCATCTTTTTGCAGGCAGTGAGCACTTCCTTCTCTTCGATTTCTGGAATGATCACGGCACAGTTGACGAAAATGTCTTCGCTTATTCGAATCGTCATGGCAACGAGCGGGCACTTATTCTCTACAACAACAGCTACCAGTCCACCCATGGCACAATTCATTTCTCAGTCGGGTTTCTTGAGAAAAGTTCGGGGGCAATGCAGCAGAAAAGTCTAGCCTTCGGACTCGACCTGCCAAATGATGATTCGCTCGTGATTGCTTATCGAGACAATGTCCTTGGCCTCGAATACCTGCGGCGCGTAAATGATATTCGCGATCATGGCTTGGCACTGGGCCTAAGAGGCTATCAGCATGTCGCGCTGCTAAAGTGGCGCGAGCTTCGGTCGACTGCGACACACCCATGGGATCGTCTCTGTGACGCACTTCATGGCTCCGGCGTTTACAGCATTGAAGAGGCATTATCGAAACTCCAGATTCGTCCAGTTCTGGAAGCGTTGAGTCAAGCAGTGTCCGCTGCGAACATTGACATCTATGCAGCTCTTTCGCGAGAAAGGGCGCGTCTTGAACGTAAACCTGTAAAGCGAGTGCCGCCCCCAAAACCTGACGGCGATTCACCGTTGACAATCAAGGAATCGGTCAGGCAAGTTCATTTGATTGCGAACGAAGGACGGAAGGACGTCACGCCTTTGGATCTCCGCTTAAGCGACTTTCTAGATCATGCGAAATTGTTCAAGGAACGGGTAGTGGAGCTTTCAGAACTGGATCGCGGACACTCTCAATATGCACTACGAAAGTTGGAGTCAACCACCGTCCCTCAACACTTCGGGGCAGAGAAACATGCGATTTTTCCAAAACCGGATCCGAGCTCCCTACTGGTAGCTTCCTTGCGTCTTCCCGTAGTCGTTGCAGCCTCTGAAAATTTAGAACGCGTGGGCAACCATATACTCCCAAGCCTTGATCAAAAAGATCGTGATACTCAGACTTGGGCTCCAGTCCTGGCATGGTTAGTTTTCCAGACGCTTCCACCTCTTTACGATCCACTTGAGGT
>Ga0157374_10000811_pt1 | contig 27394 bp, 31 predicted proteins | sample M25metaG_FD_115308 | JGI IMG/M metagenome (GOLD analysis project Ga0157374, IMG submission 115308) | Miscanthus rhizosphere microbial communities from Kellogg Biological Station, Michigan, USA - M2-5 metaG | ecosystem: Host-associated > Plants > Roots > Rhizosphere > Soil | place: USA: Michigan... | reverse complement strand
CGGCCCATGCAGAACATCAGGAACATGTGCGCGGTCCATGTGCCGATACCTTTTACGGCCGTGAGTTCTGAAATCACATCGTCGTTGCTCAGTGTATCTAAATGCTCGAATTTCACTTTGCCGTCAACAACGTGCTGCGCCAGATCGAGCACGTAACTGGCTTTGGCACGCGAGAATCCGAGTCCACGAAGCGCCTCGACATCACTTGTCAAAATTTCTTCAGGAGAAGGGAAGTGGCCACCAAACAGATCGCGGAACCGACCCTCGATTGCATGTGCGGCATGTACGCTCAACTGCTGACTGATAATGGCATCGACCAGCTCTTGGTAATAATCGCCGTTTGGCCGTATTGTGCAGGGCCCAACCCGCGAAATAACAGGGGCAAGTAATGGGTCGACGTCGATCAGATGTTTAGAAGCCTCAAGGGCAACTGCCTCACTCATTTGTTGCATATATCTAGTATAACTTCGCTCTGATTTTTGCTACAGTAATACACAAAGGATAAGCGAGATGGCAGACACAGACGACCAAAGTTCAAAAAACGTACCCGTTCAGAGCGGAGACGAGCAATCAGCCGAAAAAGATTTCAAGACTCCAGATGAAGCGAGTTCCGAAGAGGACGCTGCCGTCGACGACATATTGAAACACGATGGCGACGAGGAGCTTAAGAAGCAAGATGAAAAGGCCGCCAAGGCATTTGTAATGAAGCTCCACTGGTGGGAAAAACTCAAAGACTTCAACTCCGCATGGTGGGGAAACCCCAAGAAACGGTGGGGCACGATAGCCGGCCTTGTAGTACTTTTGGCGGTAGTTTTCGTCGTACCAGTTACGCGCTACAACGTGCTTGGGTTGGTCATGAAAGCCCCTGTCACCGTGAATGTGGTAGACAGCAAGTCGAACGAACCAGTCACCGGCGCTACTGTAGAATTGGCGGGCAAAAAAGCGACAACTGACGGTGAAGGCAAGGCCACGCTCAAAGTAAACGCCGGCAGCAAGACACTCAACGTCAGCAAATCGTATTACAAGGGAACAACCCAAAGTGAGCTTGTCTCGCTTTCCAGCAAAAGCAATCATTTCAAAGCAAGCGTTGTGGCACAGGGCCGCCAGGTGAAAGTGAAAGTGGTAGACAAAATCTCCGGCAAACCGGTCAGTGGTGCAGAAGTGAAAGTTGGTTCAGCCAACGCCAAAACAGATAAAAACGGATTGGCGACGATAGTAACACCGTCGAGTGATGACCAACAAGCCGCAACGGTGAGTGCGAATGGTTACAACGATTTGAGCACAAACATTTTAGCTAGTGGCGACGTCACCAAGAATACGTTCAGCATCGTGCCTACAGGCAAGCTGTACTTCCTCTCGAATCTGAGTGGTGACATCGACGTCGTAAAGACCAACCTAGACGGATCGGACCGTAAAATCGTGCTAACAGGCACTGGCTATGAAGATCGCAATACCACCTCACTTCTCGCTTCACGCGACTGGAAATATCTAGTCTTACTCTCCAAGAGAAGCACCGGCAATGCCAGCGTCTACCTAATCGACACTACTCAAAACGACAAACTGACGACTGTAGACCAAGGCGATGCAAACTTCAGCCTTGTCGGCTGGAGCGGCGACAGGTTTATATACCAAGTTACACGTAATTCGGTGCAGAGCTGGCAATCAAATCAGCAAGCGCTCAAGAGCTTAGATGCAACTACCGGACAAACATTACTGCTCGATCAGACGCAAGGATTAGGGACGGGTCAAACTGACTTTGCGGCACAATCCTTTGGGGCGCCCTATATCATTGGAGATCAAGTCGTCTATGCCAAAAATTGGAATGGTTATTACGGCAATACGACAAATATGAATGGCAAACAAGCTGAGCTTGATTCGATTGGCGCGGATGGATCGGGACATAAAACAATAAAATCGTTCGCAACAGACACAACTCAGAACTACGTCAATATTGACACCAGGCTGTATGAACCATCGAGCCTATATATTTATTTCCAGCAGGGTGCAGATGGTAGTCAATTCTTTACCTACGAGGATGGCAAAATTAGTTCATCGGCAGATATGACATCAGATAAATTCTATAACACGCCATACCCCACATATTTGCTCTCACCTTCTGGCAACAGCACTTTCTGGGCTGAACAACGCGATGGCAAAAATACGCTGTTTACCGGAAATTCCGACGGCAAAGGCGCCAAGCAAGTCGCAAACCTGAGTCCGTATAACACCTACGGCTGGTTTACAGATAACTACTTACTCGTTTCTAAGAGCAGCAGTGAACTGTACATCATGCCCACAACCGGCGGTACGCCACTTAAGATCACCGACTATTACAAACCAGCCACAAATTACCAAGGCTACGGTGGCGGCTATGGCGGCCTCTAGCCCCAAACCACCCCTGAAAAAACTCTCGCAGCTACTTTCTAAAGGACGGACCTTTAGATAGAAAAGCACCCATGGGTCGACACCTATGGGTCGTACCCATAGGTGGGGGGTTATACTTGATTTCATGGAGCTCAGTCGTAGGCAGAAGGAAGAGTTTTTGGGGGTGCTGTGGGGATTTTACGCAAAACATTCGCGGAGCACGTTACCTTGGCGTAAAACAGAAAAAGATGGCTTCTTTGACCCCTACAAAATTTTGGTGAGTGAGCTGATGTTGCAACAGACGCAAGTCACACGGGTGATTCCGAAATTCGAGGCATTTCTCCAAAAGTTTCCAAACGTCGAGGCATTGGCTACGGCCGATCTCGGTGATGTACTGCGAGTGTGGCAAGGGCTCGGGTATAACCGGCGCGCCAAATTTCTCTGGCAGGCGGCTCAGGCAATCCAAAGCCTTGGCGGCTTTCCAAAAACTAAAGAGGAGCTAGTAAAACTTCCCGGTATCGGTCCGAACACCGCTGGCGCAATCCTTGTTTATGCCTACAACCAGCCTGTCGTATTCGTGGAAACGAATGTGCGCACCGTATACATTCACCACTTTTTTGCCGATAAGACAGACATCCATGACAAGGAAATTTTGAATTTGGTTGAGCAAACAATAGACAAAGAACATCCGCGGGAATTTTACTGGGCGCTCATGGATTATGGTAGCCACTTAAAAGCTACGGTTGGCAATCTGAACAGCACAAGCAAACATTACACGAAGCAATCTAAATTCCATGGGTCACGCCGGCAGGTCAGGGGAGCGGTCTTGCGTGAATTAGGAACCAAAACCCAAACTCTGGCTGAGCTTCAAACTGCAATTACCGATGAACGGCTCGTCGAAGTACTCCAGGAACTTAAAGCAGAAGGCCTCATCAGGGAAAAAGCAGGGACGTACTTCTTATAGTTAATGCTAAAATGGGTACATGAACCCTCAAAACGAACAACCAAAAGAAGAACCAAAAACCGATGTCGCAACTCCTCCGAACCCTGAAGCTCCACAGGGGCAGGTAGCAGAACCTCCGAAAAACCTGGAATTCCACGAAGTTCCAGCAGACGGCAACGCTCCAAGACCAAATCCTAGTGATGCGCCGCAAGAGCAAAAGCCAGAAGAAAACAAAGACGGCAAGCCCGAAGGTGAGCAGCCAAAAGAAGAAAAGCCGAAGAAACCCGAAGGCCCCAAGGGTCCGAAAATGCCTGTCTTCGCAATCTCAGCAGCATTCATCCTCTTTGCAGCCCTGGCAGTAGTGGCATATCTTGCGTACACTAAATCGCAGTAATGCACCTGTTTTCCAGTATCATAGATCCTAAGCTCGTCACGCTATTGAATGAAGGCGCTGTGGGTGTAATGCCTACTGATACTGTGTATGGATTGGTTTGCCGGGCAACCGATGAACGAGCGGTAGAAAAGCTGTACAGCCTCAAAGACCGTGAAAACAAGCCCGGCACTTTAATTGCGGGCAAGCTGCAGCAGCTAATTGACCTTGGCCTCCGTGCGCGGTATCTGAAAGCTGTCGAAGGTTACTGGCCGAACCCGCTCAGCGTCATCATCCCGTGCGGCGAAGATCTGGGGTATTTGCACCAAGGCAAACGTTCGCTGGCGGTCCGCATACCAGCGGATAAAAAGATTCGCGAGCTGCTCATGCAAACCGGTGTTCTGCTCACATCAAGTGCAAACCAACCCGGCGAATCGACCGCTCACAACCTGACCGACGCGCAAAATTATTTCGGCGACTCGGTAGATTTTTACGTGGACGGCGGCGAAATTTATGACCATATGCCATCTACCGTCATTCGCATCGTGGATGATGCCATCGAAATTTTGCGTGAGGGAGCAGTCAAGATTGATGAAAATGGTAGGATAAGCGCATGAGAGGTAGCACAAATATTCCAAGCTGCTATGTATTGATTCGTGATGGAGATAAGATCATTTTCGTTTTCAGAGAGCGCACGGGTTACATGGATGGCAAATATTCGTTGCCAGCTGAGCATGTCGAAGAGGGTGAAAGCTTTACCCAAGCAGCAGTTCGTGAAACGCTTGAAGAAGTAGGTCTGCGCGTTCAGGCTGAAGACTTAAAGCAGATTTTCACACAGCAACGCTTTGAAGCACAAGACAACGTACGTATAGATGTCTTTTTCCAGGCGTTAAAGTGGCAGGGGGAGCCTATTAACGGTGAACCAGAAAAGCATAGCAAAATTGAGTGGATTGATTTTAAAGAATTGTCTGATGACATCATGGACTATCAGCTTCATGCACTTAAATGTATCTTTGAAGGAAAAACTTACAGTGAACTAGGCTGGTGAGTTATTGAAGAAACAGGGATAAAATTGTAAAATATGGCTGCATATGGAAAAAGATCGCGGCAACGGGCCGGAAGACCAATCGGATAATTCATCCGAAAAGAAGAAGAAAGATTCCAAGAAGCGGGATGGCTTTCGGGTACCTTTGCTACCAGTAGAACAAGGTGCCGAAAAATCCAAGGAAGAGCCCAAAAAACTTTCCGCACTCGAAGAAGCGCTAGCAGGCCTGGCGACACGACGTCGTGAAGAAGAAGCAAGACGCGCCGAAGAATCCGCCACCGAATCCAAAACATCTGACGCAGAAGACGAAACTCACGCCCCAATCGCAGCTGCAGAACAAGAAACGAAAGAATCTGAAACTCCGGAAAGCCAACTGGCTGAAAAAGCCGCAGAGGTCGTCGAAGCTGAATACGCCGAAGATATGACCAAGGCGCACGAGGATGAAGAGCCTCTTCGCGACGGCGCAGAATACATTATCCCAAGCGGCGGGGAAGTCATATACCACTCGGCGGGGGATGTACCGGCCGAAGAAATGGTGTTGTTCCAGCGCGGTGCCGAAAACGAGCCCGCTCGGCAGCCAGAACTCCACGCCGAACAGCCCAGCGCTGAATTTATCCCAGAAGAAACTCCTGAATCCGAGCACGCTCCAGATGCCGAGCCCATGGCATTCCCGAGTATTGAAGCCTGGCCAAATGCGGCGCACTACGAAGCTGAAAGGCCTGCTGAACATGTAGTATCCGCACCTCAGCCTGCCGAGGCGCCAGTAGCGACATACGCTGAAGTCCTTCCACCCGAGCAAGAGATTTACACGAACCCGAACGAGCGCCCAGCAACCAAATCAGATCTTGGCCCTTACGGCCCATACGGTGAAGGCCCAGCTACCAAGCGCGCTGTGGAAGACGCAATCTACTACGCGACCAAATCCGGCCAGCAACGCGGGCTGGTCACCGGCCTTTTCGCAGGTGGTTTATATGAACACTTCAAACACCGTCGCCGTGAAAAGAAAGCCGAAAAACGCTTCAATAAACAGTCTAAACAGCATGAAGCTGTTGAGCAAAATTACAAATTTGGTCAGCAGGAGCAGGAACGGCAGAAGTCAGAAAGTAACCGCGAGCTGGCTGCTTCCGAAAAGCGCTACACCGACTTGGAATATCGAACAGCCGAAGAACTTCGTGCCGGGCAAGGGCAGCAGCCTGAAAAACTCATGGTACGCACTCCTGAGCAAGTAGCCGCAGAAAATCCAGAACAACTCGTCGTGCAAGATGGGCACAGACTTGAAGCCAGCGCCTGGCACAGCATAGAAATCGACAACAAAACGGGCAAAGCCGTGGAAAACCCTGCGTTCGTGTATGGCGAAGAGTTCCAGCACGAACGCGCACCCGAAAACGTCGGCAACCGATTTGATGACGACAACGATCCTCAAACGTTCCCTACTCAGCCGGAAATCGTCAATGACTTAGCCGCCGCATCCCAAATCCCGAGCGCCACAACGCGTGACGGTGATGCCACACCACCTGCACACCTCCCAAATGCTACCGTCCAGGGTCCGCCGGAGTCTCCGAAAGACAAAGCCAAAGCAGCCCTAACGTCACTCACGCAACCCGACAATCCATTACATGCCGGTCCCATCTGGCCTTGGCTCTTGGCCTTGGTCATTATCGCGCTCTTGCTACTGATCTTGCTCTAATTATCCGATTTGAATTCTTTGCGGAGCCATTCGTCCAAGCTGTTGCCACCACCGGCAGATAGACAGAGGACGGTATCGCCATCTTCCAAATGGCGGGTAATGGTTTCTCGCAAACCTATATCTAGGGCAGCTGCCTCAGTGATCGTCTGCGTTTCGGCACTGAGCAACAGCTTCAAGTCATCTGGTGTCAAAAGTTTCAACGTCCGGTCTTCGCGGGCCAAGTAGCTAGGCACGATGTAGAGCTTTTTCACGCCATCAAACAAGTCGAGCAGGTCTTCTTTAATAAAATGCTGGCGGGTGTTATGCAGGCCTTCGTACACCACCACGACCTTTTCTGATGCGACTTCCTGGGCAAGTTGCAGTGCGCCGCGGATTTTGGGCGGTGTGTGCGCGTAATCGGTGTATAGCCCGGGCACAATCTGCTCGAAACGGCGGGAAACGCCAGGGAAGCGGTTCAAAATCTCGGTGAGCTCGTCCAGCGGCTTGTCAGTTATTTCGTGCACAGCGTTAGCAACTTGCCAGGCATTTTGCCGGTTTACGAGCCCCTGTAGCGTAAAGGCACTGATGTCTGGGTCGTCCTCGTCCAGTATGAGGGAAACATCGGCTGCAGAGAGCCCTAGCCGCTCTATATCCGCTTGCCACAACACGCTCTGCTGGCTCTGCTCCAAAAACTCTCGGAAAGCCGCGTTGTAGCTTTCTCGTGTCGGATAAATATCCGGATGGTCCCAGTCTATCCCTGTAATCAATGACATAAATGGTTCAAAACTCAGGAAATTGCGGTCGAACTCGTCGCATTCGTACACGAAGAATTTCGCGTCCTCTTCATACGCGCCCATTTCGGCAAACGTGCTTTTGGCCGGAAGGATGTAACCGAGCGGCATGCCGAGCTGCTTGCACAGCCACACGGTCATGGCGGTCGTGGTTGTTTTGCCGTGTGTGCCAGCGATGGCAATGAGCTTCAGGTCTTTGTCGGCGACGATCTGGTTCAGCAGCTCATCGCGCTTACTCATGTGTATGCCCTGCTCGCGGCAAAAGACGAATTCCGGTGCGTTTGGCTGCTCAATTGCGACCGCGCTGGAGTACACGTACCAATCGATTGGTTTTCGCTCGTGCACGGCAGCAATGTCTTCTTGCGACTGCCCGACCTGTATGTCAGTAATTCCTTGCATCTTCAGGTATTCAAGGTATTGAGAGTCCTGTTTATCTGATCCCGAAACATCATAACCGGCTTTCTTTGCAACAAGCGCCAATGGCCCGATTCCCGCACCACCTATCCCTGAAAAGAAAATATGCATATTTCAAGTATAACTTGAAGCAAATGCATGTGAAATGCGAAAGGTAGAATGTAGAATAATGCTTATGGATAAACGGCATCTGCACCACGTCTGGCGATTGTATCGCCGGCTCAAGCCGTGGTACTTCGTGGTCGCGATCATTATTTTCGGGACCATCAGCCTCTTTAGCCTCCGCCAGAACAACGAGCATATGATTAAGCTGCGCGACGCGGTGTACACAGCAGATAAGAACGGTGGAGACGTAGAGACGGCCCTCAGGAACCTGCGCGCCTATGTCTACGGACACATGAACACCAGCCTCGCTACTGGCCCGAACGCTGTCCACCCACCCATCCAGCTCAAATACACCTTCGAACGCCTGCAGTCGCAGCAGCAGGCCAATATCGCCCAGGGCAGCACGCTCTACACGACCGCCCAGAACTACTGCGAAGGGCAGACGGTTATCGGCAGTGAAGTAATATCATGTATCCAACAGTATCTAGTCGCCCACGGTGGCCAAGTCGCGAGCGTGCCAGACAGCCTCTACAAATTCGATTTCACGAGCGCCAAATGGTCGCCAGACCTGGCTGGCTGGAGTCTTGTCGCCACTGCCATTGCAGCTTTAGGATTACTCATCACGGCGCCCTACCACTGGTGGGCCAAGAGGTACCTGGCCTAGTTATTCGCTAGAATCTGTGGCATGATTGGCGCATGTCTATCGAATTGCCACAAATCCCTGAAATGATATCGCTTCCAGATGGCCCCGAGCATGAAGAGGCAATTTTACGGAGACGCGACGAATTCTTTGCAGAAGTCCTCGGTGCGGTAGGCCTGCTTGACTTAAATAAGTTCGTGCACGTCGAAGCAACGCGTATCAGCCGAGAGATTGCCGACGATTTTATCCCAACCGACGATGTTTTGCATGAACTTTTAGTCAGTGAATCTCTAATTGCGGCCGTTATGGATCGACGCCGAACATCAGGAAGCCACGAAGTGAGCTTTATGATACCGCCATTAAGCGGCAGGGTTCAATGGCTCATTACCACCGTCGGCCTACTCGACACAGGTAAAAAACACCCTCTGGAGTGAGGGTGTTTTTTAGTGGCCGAGAATTACGAACTATTTCTTGGTGGCCGAGCTGCTGTTCTGGCTGCTTTGGGTTGAGTCACCGCTAGCCTGCGTCTGGTTGCTGACCTGTGAACAGTCTGGACCATTCGGGTTCTGCTGCTTGAACTGTGCGATGCTCTTTACGACCTTACCGTCGGCATTCAGGTTTTCCCAGAAGGTTACCTGGCTGCGGTTTATGACCATTTGGTCGAGTGGGTCGTGGATCTGCTGACACCCGAGCTTTACGAGTGAGTAGTTGCTGCTACTGCTGTCGCCGCTCTGCGTCAGGTAGTAGATATTGCTCATGCGTACGTACTGGCTGTTCAGGCTCTTGATGTTACCGAAGTACACCTGGCCGTTGTTCAAAAAGACCGCTTGGTACTTGCTACCATCAACGTATTTCGATTCGTTCGTGCTGTTATTGTTTCGGCCAAGTCCGAATGCGATGCAAAGAAGGAGTACCGCAATACCGACCAGTAGGAACAGATAAACGACTCGCATCAGCTTTCCGCCACCACCGACTTTTTTACCGTAAGAATTGTGTTTTTCTTCCCTGTGTTCCGGAGCGCTCGGCGTCGGGTTCACAACTGCCGGCCGGCCACCGCTCGGCTGAGATGTTTGTCGAAAATCCATCTGTTTTAAACCACCTTATAGTTCGTTAGTAACAAGCACAAGTGTAATACAGACTGGCTACCTGAGGCAAGTACGATGTGCGGTTTGTAACAAAATGCACAAACGAAGTGAGGCTTAATCTACATGTTCAGGCCCTCAAAGATGTCGCTTTTTGGGCCCGAAAGGGTTACAAAATTTAATGACAAGGGTTGACAAATAAAAACGCTACAGAGTATGTTAGGGGTACTAACATTAGTTATAAGGGGAGATATCCGAATGGCATACCAGCACACGAACTCAAAAGGTGTTACTTACTACCTGAACAGCAAAGAAGTGACTTTGCGCGGTGGCAAGAAGCAAACTATTTACTACTTCAGCAAGGACCAGCGCCCAGAGGCTACTGACCTTCCTGCAGGCTTCACCGTAAACGAAAACCCACGCAACGGCTTCCTTACAGTTAAGCGCGGCTAAGACTGACGAAATTTGCAATAAAAATCACCCTGGTTATCCGGGGTGATTTTTATTTGAACATTGACCATTGAACATAGCTCATTGCCTATGTTAGGGTGGAATGTGGTATGACTAAAAACGACGACATTATTCTGAGGGTGGAAAACTTACAGAAGTCGTACGATGGCAATAAGGCCGTCGACGGCATCAGTTTTGAAGTTAAAAAAGGTGAAATCTTCGGCATTTTAGGTCCGAATGGCGCCGGCAAAACGACCACGCTCGAAATGATCGAAACACTGCGCGAAATAGACGGTGGGAGCGCCAGCATTGACGGCATAGACGTTGCGAGCAACCCGTATGATATCCGTGCAATCATCGGCGTACAGCCGCAAACGCCCGGATTCCAGGACAAGACCAAACTGACCGAACTTATCCAAATGTTCGCGGCAGCCTACGGCACCAAGGTCAACCCCAAGAAGTTTCTAGACGAAGTGAATTTGGGCGAAAAGGCTGATGCTTTCGTCGAAAACCTCTCCGGCGGTCAGAAGCAGCGTTTCAGCATTGTCGCCGCGCTGGTGCATGACCCGAAAGTCTTTTTCCTGGATGAGCCGACAACCGGTCTCGACCCGCAGGCCCGTCGTAACCTCTGGAAACTCATAGAAGAAGTCCGTGATCGTGGCATCAGCGTCATCTTAACCACGCACTACATGGACGAAGCCGAGGTGCTCTGCGACCGCGTCGCCATTATGGACCGCGGCAAGATCATCAAGCTCGACACGCCCAAAAACCTCATCAAAGACCTGCTCGGCCGCGGCTTCAAAAAAGAGCAGCACGTTGAGCAGGCTAACCTCGAAGACGTTTTCATCGACCTGACCGGAAAGGGGCTTCGAGCATGACATTAAAACAAAAACTCTATACCGTTTGGGCGTTCTTTGTCGTCAACCTGAAGCGACTGTTCCGCGACCGTTTGGCGCTGTTTTTCACATTTCTGTTCCCGCTTATTTTCCTGTTCGTCTTCGGCGGGCTAAATAGCGGTAACAAGAGTATATCGTTCAAAGTCGCCATCATTAACGACTCCAGTTCACAGTACAGCCAACAATTCGTGAGCCAGCTTGGCAAGCAGAAATCATTCGAAATAGACAAAGCAGTTACAACTTTCGACCAAGCTAACGAAAAAATGAGCCGCGGCGAGCTCGACGCCACCATAGAGCTTCCACAGAGCTTCGGAGTTGTCCAGTCTGGCCAGCACGTCCCAAGCGGCCAAGCCGTGGTGCATTACACCCAGAACAATGCAAGCGCTGCCCAAACACTGACCACAGTCTTGCAAGCCGAATTGCAGGGTATAAACGCCCATCTCGTCGCCACATCCACGCCGTTTACCGTTACAAGCAAGCAGAACAACGAGCGTTCACTGACCTCGTTCGACTACGCCTTCACCGGCCTACTCGGCTTTTCAATCCTTGGTGCCGGCATTTTCGGCCCTATTAACGTCTTCCCAGAGCTCAAGAAACAGGGAATTTTGCGCCGTTTGCACACCACGCCGCTCCGCGTTTGGCAGTACTTCATGAGTGTGATGCTTGGTAACGCCGTATCTGGTCTGCTTTCACTGGGTGTAATGTTCATCGTAGCTATACTGGTATTCAAACTGAAAGTCGTGGGTAACTACCTGGAACTCATGATTTTCCTGGCACTCGGGCTTACTATGATCCTCGGCATCGGCCTCGCCATCGGCGGTTGGGCAAAGAACGAACGTCAAGCGGCACCGCTTGCGAACATCATAGTTTTCCCAATGATGTTCCTTTCCGGCACCTTCTTCCCGCGCTTTCTCATGCCAGAATGGCTCCAAAACATCACCCAATTCCTGCCACTAACTCCTGTAATTGATGGCGCCCGGCTCATCGCTACCGAAGGCCAATCGCTCGTGCAAATCGCTCCACAAATCGGCATCATCTTGGGCTGGATGATCGTCGTCTACGCAATTGCGTTTAGAGTTTTCCGTTGGGAATAAACCCCAGCGAAGCATTGCAAAAGATAAGCAAAAGTGGTATAGTGTAATTATGGCACTTGATCCACAAGTAGAAGCATTTTTTGACCAGCAACTAGGGGTTGCAGGCTCAAATCATGAAGCTCGCAGACGTACCGAAGATCGTTACGGTGATCTTAGTGAACTCTTTGGTGAGGCTGCGGTGGCTGAGATGACCACCACTCCCGCTCATTCTGATCCGGAATCTACAGATTCACACAGTGACACAAGTATCGATGGACTTAGCGCCGCGAGGGCAGCTGGTGTGGATATTGAGCACAACAGAGCGAGTAGAGATGCAGCAGGTCTTTCCGAATCAGGCCGTATTGCTCTAGAAGCAGCACGGCAAGAGAAGCGCGCACGAGGCGAAAGCCCGTTTTATACATAGCCCATACGCTCAGTTTGGGTAAGACATACAGATAATCTCGGGCATGCGCGGTATAATCTCCTCTAGTAAGGAGGAGTAACACATGCCGCGAGGACGTCAGGAGCCAGTTCCACTCGCCCAAGAAGAAATATTTGGAGCCACGAGCATCACCTCGGTGCCAGCAGATGAGGAGCAGCCAACACTACTAGCTACCGTTCCCGTGGAAGCTGCCGAGCTCACAGAATACACCAGCCCACTCGAGGTGCCTCGTTTTATCTCAGTCTCGTTTCCGGAGGGCAGCGAACCGGATGCGCAGGAGGCCTATCTGGTCAGCGTTGGTGGTTTAAAGAGTGTTCTGTATTCTGGCTTTACAACTCAACGTGACATGCGAAACTTGCCGCTCCGCACAGCCGACCGAGCCGTGATTATTGCCGATATGCCAGGGGCGTTGGAGCGGGCTGCTGGTAGGGCGCTTCGGAGTCGTCCGCCCGAATCACAAGCTCAGCGCGAGGCAGCTGCCGCAGGTGCCAAAATTGCATACCTAGGTCGCAAGCTAAGAGATGGCCAAGACCGGCTTGCCCAGATTGGGGCTGAGCGCACGAACCTACGTTTGTTGTATAACCTCCTAGGCACACCCGAGCAGGCCCGTACGTCCGGCAGTACGCTCGCGCGGTTCGCAGTCAGCGCCTGGAATGATACGTTCATCTCCTCACTCGACGTTGTAGCCAAGAGAAAAGCTGTATCGCCCGAGGCAAAGATTCGGATGGCCCACGGCTTATATGGCGTGCTTACAGCAGAGGACCCGCAGACCAGAGTGCAAAACTGGCGTGCATATGTCATAACCCTGGGTACGTATCTGGCCCGTTGTGAATCTGTCGTAGAACATGCGGGCGTCAAACGGACTGCAACCGAAGGGCGGCGACTTGTACGCGAGTGGAACCCGCAAGGCAACACCGACGACATCGAGTGTCCGTTCTAACAAAGTTACGCCAAAGATGTTATAATATATCTTTGCTATGAGTGTGCTTGAAACACTACCGAAGCCATTTTTTGTGTTGGCGCCGATGGACGATGTGACCGATACGGTCTTTCGACAAACGGTGCTTTCTACGGCCGCGCCCGATTTATTCTTTACCGAGTTCGTGAATGTCGATGGGCTGATGAGCCCAGGGCGCAGCAAACTTTTGAAAAAGCTACGCTTCGCTGAAAACGAAAATAGGGTAGTGGCACAGCTGTGGGGTCTCAAGCCCGAAAACTTCCGCGCCGTTGCCGAACATATTGCAGATGGTTCCCTTGCCCGCGAGCTCGGCCTGCCAGATGGCTGCAACTTCGTCGGCGTCGATCTGAACATGGGCTGCCCGGCCAAAAGCGAGGTGCAGAACGGTGCATGTAGTGCGCTTATCAAGATTGAAAACAGAGAGTTGGCCGAGCAGATTATCGACTCGACGCGAGATGGTCTGAATGGCCGGCTGCCACTCAGTGTTAAAACTCGCTTAGGCTTCAGCGAAGTCGACATGAGTTGGTTCGAATTTCTATTTGGCAAAGACCTGGACATGCTGACCGTCCACGGTCGCACTCGCAAAGAAATGAGCAAAGTGCCCGCGCATTGGGACATCATCGGCGAAGTCAGAAAGCTTCGTGATAAACTCGCGCCGCAAACGCTCATCGTCGGTAACGGCGATGTAGAAAGCCGTGCCCAGGGCGAAGCTCTCGCAGAAGAATACAGCCTCGACGGAATCATGGTTGGACGCGGTATATTCCACGATCCATATCTGTTTGCAGAAAAAAGTCCGTGGGAAACGATTCCAAAAGCAGAGCGCTTGAAACTTTACCGCGAACAGGTCGAATTATTCCAAAAGACTTGGCAAAACAATGAGCGCAACATCAAGACACTCAACAAGTTTTGCAAAGTGTATATAAACGGTTTCGACGGCGCCAAAGAAATGCGCGAAAAGCTGATGGCAGCCAACTCCACCGATGAGCTTCTAGCTCTGTTATAGGTGGGGAATTCGAGAATTCTTACTGATTGTAATGTGCCGCTGGGGTAGGCTGAAAGGGTTAAATAGGAGCCAAATATGGCGGTATATCACGATGTACAACATGGGCACTATGTAAACGAACCGGTTGCCGAGGAACGGCAAGAGCGGCAGCAAGAATACCACATGAACGTCCTAGCGCGAGTAATTTCACTTATCGGGGGCACAATAATGGCGCTTTTGGGCTTGCGCTTTATATTGGCACTTTTTGGTGCGAACCCGGCAAACGCAATTGCGAACTTTATTTACGACATAACCCGTCCATTTGTTGAGCCATTTTTCGGACTTTTCAGCTATACACCTGGCATGGGTAAGGCGCACTTTGAGCTTACGACTCTGTTCGCGATTGTTGTCTACGGCTTGCTGACGATGCTACTCATAAAAATCGCGACCATAGGCCGACACAAAGACGAGACTTATTAAATTTTTCCCTGTTGATTTGCTGAAAATCACCATTTTAACCGGCCGCAGCATGTATACTGGGATGGTATGATTCAAGTCCAGAATATTTCCAAGCGCTACAAGAAAAAGGTAGCGGTAGACAACTTGTCCTTCAAAGTCGAAACCGGCAAAGTCACGGGATTTTTAGGGCCAAACGGGGCTGGTAAAAGCACCACGATGCGCCTGATGCTCGGCCTAGACAACGGTGCCGGAAAAACGACGTTTGACGGCAAAAAATTGCACGCCTATCACCGACCTTCTCAAGTCGTTGGCGTATTGCTCGAAGCCAAGGCATTCCACCCAACCCGTTCCGCGCGGCAGCACTTGCGTATATTGGCTGACGCCGGCGGAATAAGCACAAAGCGTGTCGAAGAAGTGTTGGAAGATGTCGGCCTCACTGAAGTTGCGAAGTCTAAGCCAGGAAAATTCTCGCTCGGCATGAGCCAGCGCCTGGGCATTGCCGCGGCGATTCTTGGCAAGCCAAAATACCTCATGCTCGACGAGCCGGCCAACGGGCTAGACCCCGAAGGCATCGCCTGGCTGCGTGAATTCTTGAAAAACTATGCCGACAAAGGCAATGCAGTCTTCGTTTCCAGCCATTTGCTGAGCGAAATGGCGCAGATGGCCGACAACGTGGTCGTTATTGGCAAAGGCAAGCTCATCGCCGACACGTCCATTCCAGAACTCATCGCAAATAATGGCCGCAGCGGCGTGCTGGTACGTTCTCCCAAGCTTGCGCAGCTTGAACGGATCTTGAAAGGTCAAAAAGCGGAAATCGCAAAAAGTGCGAATGGTTTGAAAGTGTCGGGAATGAAAATAGATGACATCGGCAAGCTGGCGTTCGAAAGCGGCATCCCCATTTACGAGCTGGCGCCGCAATCTGCCTCGCTCGAAGAAGCCTTCCTGGAGCTCACTGCGGGCGCGCAGGAATTTGCGACCAAAAAGGAGAGCAAGTAATGTTAGCCAGCCTGAGATCTGAATTCAGAAAGCTTCTGACCGTACGCTCAACCTACGTCATTTTTGTAATTTGCCTAGCCATTGTGGGGTTATTTGCCGGATACGGCGATGGTTTTAAAGGTGCCGCCGCAACACTAAATAATCCCGGTTTACTCATGGAAGACTCAGCCAACGCCATCGTTTTTGTGGGCTTAATCCTCGCATTTGCGGGATTACTACTGCTCGGCCACGAATACCGCTATAACACCATTATGTACACGCTTACCAGCAGCCCAAGCCGGGCGCGAAGCCTGCTCGCAAAAGTTTTAGTCGTGAGTGTGTTTGCCGGTGTTGCCAGTTTAATTATGGCGTTCTGGTCTCCGCTTTGCGTGATACTTGGAGCCCATCTGCACGGTCATCATCTGGCTGCGCAGCACTTCGACTATTGGTCAGTGATTTGGCGCTGCATGTTTGTGGGTTGGGGCTATGCGATGTATGCGTTCATCCTCATCGCAATTTTACGCAACCAAATTGGCGCCATTGTGACCTTCCTGCTCGTGCCGCTCATAGGCGAAACAATCCTCGGCCAGATATTCAAAAACACCAGCAAGTACTACCCGTTCACAAGCTTGCAGACAGTAGTGATGCAACATGCCGAAAAGGGAAGTGTGGCCGTGCTTTCACCCAACAAAAGTGCTCTCGTGGCTCTAGCCTATATCGCAGTCGGCTTACTCATAAGCTTCATACTTTTCGTGCGGCGCGACGCCAATTAGCGTACAATTTTGGTAATGCTTAATTCACTTGCGATAAAATTCGTTTCGTCGCTCCTTGTTTTCGCCCTGTGGGGTGCCACGCTAACGTTGGTGTCGCACGGTACGCTGCTGAATAGCAAATATTTGGAGGGTCAGTTGGATAAAACACACGGCTATGATCGGCTCTCGGTGGCGCTTGTAGACGAAGTTGCACACACGCCCGATCTTGCAGTCAACCCCGATGTGGCTGCAAAAATTACACCCATCTTGACTCCCAACGTTCTGAAAACCAAGCTAAATAGCGCGCTCGACCAGATGCAGAAATACTACTTGCAGGGCGGCGCCCAACCTGTGATTGATCTGAGCGATTTGGCAGCTCAAGCCGAAGCTGCAGGAGTGCCCATAGACGCCAAAAGCAGTCTGAACCAGAAGATTGTGCTCGGCGGTAATCAAGACGTGAAGAATACGGCATATACTGGGCAGCAAAGCGTTGGCTCAAACTTTGATCGCACCCGGAACTTATCTCTGATTGCCAGTGTAGTTTTGGCTGCGGCACTAGTTGGACTATCAATAGTGCAAAAGCGGTACACCGCTCTGCCCTCTGTTCTCATTACAGTCGGCATCCTCATCGCGTTACTCGCGGTATTCTTCACAATAGTGCCGAGCGTTATCGATAAATTCATAAAAATCGGTGACAACTCCAACGCTTTCGCGCTTCTCGGAAAAGACTTGGCGCACAGCATATCACGCGATTTAGGTGAACGATTCGGCATCATCGCGGCCGTCTACCTAGCGCTCGGAGTTGGCGGCCGTATTTTAGCCACAAAATTGCAGCCAAAGCCCGCGCTCGCCAAAGCCAAATAACACTGTCGCAATTCTCGCTGCAACATACAAACGAAACGTCCATACTGCCAACATGTTTTAAGCGGAGGCAAACTTTATGGCAAAGCAAAAACGACGATTCTTCGATGACATCAACGCACTAAATCTGAGTACTGGCGACACGCCCTCCCCACAGATCAGCAAGAAATCTCAGAAGCAGAAGAAATCTATGTAATTTCGCGACCTTTTGGTGGGGCTTCTCTTTGCCTATTCGAAACACCCGAACTATCGCATACTAACACGAATCGTCCCAGAAAAGCGGCCTAACAAAGTCAAGCCCGTGTCTCGCCGCATCAACCGCCGACTACCCAGTCAAAACCTAGCCCAACTCGTGACTGATTACCGCGCTGGTGCCTCCACCCGTGAGCTCGCAGCTATCTACGGCATCTCCAAGACAAGTGCGACAAAACTGCTCACGGACTATGGTGTGATGCTTCGGCATCAAGGACGTCATACACGCTAACTTGAGCTAGCAGTTATGGTACTGTTCGTCCTGGTTATCCGGGTGAAGCGGTTGCGGTCAGGCCCGTGTCGTCCCAAACGTTGCCGCTCCAGCTGTAGCTGTCACCGGTAGTGCTACCAATTAAACCGTAGGCGTTGTCGCGGCCCCAGTGGTTATTTGTAAAGCTCATGCCAGTCAGCAACGTTTGGCGCATGTTTACGGAGAAGCCGCCACCCTGGAACAAGTTGTTATCTACGGTCCAGTTGGTAGCCGGGATACCACCCTCGGAGCCAAGCTGGATAACCGAGTTTGAATAACCAGGCGAGCCGGGAGGTGGAGCACTGTTTGGATTGTTGCATGTGTTGTGCCTAATAATGGCGTTCGAGTCACCCTGTAGCCCCTGGAAGCAATCAGCATGAGGCGTGTCTATGGCCGCGCCGTTGATAAGACCGTACCAGAAGGCGTGTATGTAGTTGTTGGTGGCTGTCAGGTCGCCGCCGCGGACGCCGTCGCCGCAGTCGTGCATATTGACCGTGTCGATGGTCGCTCCGGTAGCGTCGTTGGCGAGAGCCGAAATGCAGTAGCTTTGTTGGCCGTTGTACATACCGGTAACTTCGGTGTGAGAAACCAAGAAGCTATTTGCCCCAGACCTTATCCAGAGCCCAACGTTCTGCCCGCTCACATTTGTGCTGTCCATGTAAATGAGTGAGTTTTTGATGGTAACATTCGCTGCCTGCACCGTTACCGGGCCGTGTATAAGCTTGCTGTCTATGGTTGTGCCGGCGGTAGTGATGGTTGTTGGGCCGGTGTAGGCTGTAAGCGTGGTTCCGCTCGGCACGCCGGTGTTGGTAGCATCTGGGAATCCGCAAAGATGCGGGTTGGGCAGGCAGTTCGTGGTCTGGGTAGGTGTCCCAAACTTCACAGCCAAGTTTCCCGAAGCAGTTGAATCGTTCACCGAACTAGCTTGTGACGAAACCGTACCGCTTTCCGCCTCCACACTTGCTGTCGGCGTAGCCGCATGTGAGGTGAGCAAAAGTGCAGTACCCAGGCCACCGAATACAATAATAACCGCGGCAATCGGGATGCTTTTAGAGAAATTACGCCACCGGAGCTTTAATTTGCTCATTTATTCACATTTTAGCTCAACCGGTATCAGGAAGCAATTAAATTAATAGAGCGGCTCGTAAGCGAAGAATCATCGAAAGGCTGTTTCGAATAAGACGAATAAGGTATCTACTTGGTGGGGCAGGTTGGGTTCGAACCAACGACCAATCAGTTATATAGCTTCGCGCAGGGTCAACTATATTTTTTAGTTTAAGGATGTCTCTGGCTCTTCATATGTTTATACTAACCGCACAAACATGAGCCGACTGCCACTGGTTCGCGACCTTTTGGTGGGGGTACTTGGACTTGGTAACTTCCAAATTTTACATTTGGAAGTTGCTAGCCGAATGGTACAATTTTTGACCATTTGGCGTCACCAAGGACATTTTAAATAATTTTGGTGGGGCAGGTTGGGTTCGAACCAACGACCAATCAGTTATGAGCCGACTGCTCTAACCACTGAGCTACTGCCCCTCCAAAATTATTTAAAATACATTCTCGACATTCTGCCGGCTGCCCCGCCTGTCTGTCCGACAGGGCGGGCAGGTCTGACCACTGAGCTATACCCCCAGCAAAAGGGCGCGAATCTAAGCTGTAACAGATACGAGTATACCAGATTAACACCGATGTTATATACTAAAACGTGAAAATGTTCGATAAAACAAAAATACTAAATATGCTGGATCCATATATCGCGTTCGGGCGAGCGTACATACTCAGCCTGCGCGACGTTCGGAATGTCGGGCTTTTGGTATTCACGGTCATAGTGCTGCTCATAAGTTGGAGCGGCGTCAAAAGCATCCAGACAAACTACGGATTGCAAAAGCAAATATCGCGGTTAACGCAGCAAAACCAAGTGAGCAGCCTCGAAAATTCGAACTTAGCTTTGCAAAACAACTACCTCAAATCCGCACAGTATCTCGAAATTACTGCCCGGCAAAACCTAGGGATATCAGCTCCTGGCGAAACAGAAGTTTTAGTACCCAACGACGTCGCGCTCAAGCACACCGTGAACCCGCCCGGAGCATCGGCGGTGGAATCCGATGTGCCAAAACAATCAGCCTGGCAGCAAAACTTCCAAGCCTGGATAGACTTTTTCCTGCACCGAAACACAAATAATTAATCGAATTGAAACATTTTCGACTTGTGCTCAAAAATATATCAGGGCACAATAGTACGAAATAACTGGAGTTTTTGATGTCTGCAGAGGCAAGTGTATTGATTATTGGTGAAGGCGGTAGGGAAGATACAATTCGACGTGCAATCGAGGCGTCGCCCGAAGTCGGACAGGTCGAAATGACTGGAGATGTGGAGGAAGGTTTGGAGCGCTTCGGTGGGAGGCCAGATTTTGCGGTAGTGGGACCTGAAACACCGCTCATTAGGGGGTTGGCATCGTGGCTCCGACACGAAATGAACATCCCCACATTTGGCGTTGGTTCTGCCCCGGCCCAATACGAAGCGAGCAAGGCCATGACCGCAGATTTAGCGAATCGCCACGGCATAACCGCTCCACTTACTGTTGTGTCTCGCACGCTCGAAGAAGACTTGAGAATTTTGCGGCACAATGACTGGCAGAATTTGGTCATTAAGGCGGATAAGGCAGCCGCGGGCAAAGGGGTAGTTGTGCCCGAAACTTTCGCAGAGGCTTTGGCGGTTGTGCGCGGCATGCGCAGCGGTGAGTTATTCGATGGCGCTGGCAGAAATCTTGTAGTTTTCCAGCATCGCAATCGAGGACCAGAATCATCACTCATGGCAGTCGTCGGTGGCAAGGGTCAGCGATTTACTTTGCCACTAGCCCAGGACCATAAAAGACTGCTCGCTGGCGATAAGGGACCAAATACGGGCGGCATGGGTGCATATGCTCCCGTCCCTGAAACCGTCATCAGCAAACAGCAGCGCGAGTGGGCAGAGGAAGATCTCGACCGATTTTTGGCAGCTACTGCACAAGAAGGCACACCGTATACGCAAGGCGCAGCTTTTTTGGGATTCATGTCACCTATAAATCACCCACAGTCACGGCCTGAACTACTGGAGGTAAATTGCCGTTTGGGCGACCCAGAAACGCAGGTACAACTTCCGCTGCTTACGGCAGCCGGTGTCGATGTATATCGCCTATTCCGTTCGGCGGCGGAAGGCGATTTGGAAGTGCCGAGCATTAATGTCGACGAGATCGAACTGGCCGCAATTTCCGTCTGTCTCGCTGCGGCAAACTACCCAGATACACCACGCAAGGGCGATAGGGTGTATGGGCTAGATAGTCTTCCCGAGGGCGTAATAGCGCAACTTGCGGGAGTCAAAAATGGCGTGGTGACAGGCGGTCGTGCAATTTGGATGACTGCAATCGCTCAAACTCTCCGGAAAGCACGTGATTTGGTGTTTGACGCAATCGATCTAGAAAATGAAGGGCCAGATTCTGGGAAAGTGGGCTTTATGGGCGCACAAGTACGCGAAGACATTGCCTGGCAGGCCCTTACTGCCACATAGTTCATAGATTGACATTTCTGACCTCTGTTGCTACAATATAGATAAGTTTTTCTCTTTCCTGTCGAACTAGCAGCACATTGCCACAGACTGGGAAGAGAGCCCGACAAAAAGTCACACCTTTTTGCCGGCGCGTGGAGAAACCCCGAATGGGTGTCTCCAGACTGATGTCGCGGGATGGAGCAGCGGCAGCTCGCATGGCTCATAACCATGAGGTCCCAGGTTCGAGTCCTGGTCCCGCAACCAAGAAAAATGCCTCAGCATCGCTGGGGCTTTTTTCTTTGTTATTGGCAAGGACGAGAACCTGATGCGAGAGCGTCAGCGAACCAAGGTTCGGCAGAGCGAGGACGCGCACAGGTGCTTGCACCGAGCACGCCGCAGCGGCGGAGGCGAAGCCGATCCTGGTCCCGCAACCATAAGCACTATCACCTCTGTTGTAAGGACAGGGGTTTTTGTTTGCTCGAAATTCACTAAGAAGTTAATTGGTTCCAGTATTGTTTGGTTAATTCTCATGCTTTGAATAAACAATAGCAGTCAGTAGAATGAGGGGATGGCAGAGCAAAGAGGACCCATTCAAGACGTTAATATAGAACTTGGTGACGATGTGTCCCGAATGCTTTATGAAGCATCAAAACTCACTCATGAAAATCGCCCTGGATTATTGGTAGAGTTTCATGAATCTTTCTCGGGCTTAAGAGCTATTCCTGCGAGCGTCCTGAAGGATGCTGGCAGTATGTTCATCAACCTAGCTTTTGATGGTGTCGGTACAAAAGTTGAAGTAGCTGAGCGAATGGATGACCACAGCGTCGTTGCACACGACTTATTCGCAATGGTATGTGACGATGCGGTTGTCCGCGGCGCAGAGCCCGTAGCGATAGGCTCAATTCTCGATGTACGTCAACTCAATGATGACGTGCATACACGAACAGCTGTATCTCAGCTCGCACAAGGCTATGTGGATGCCGCTAAGGCAGCGAATGTTGTAGTAGTGAATGGTGAAGTTGCAGAACTTGGCGACCGTGTGGGCGGATATGGAGACTTCAATTATAACTGGGGCGCAACAGTTCTCTGGTTTGCGCATAAAGAGCGTATCCTTACGGGTCATCAAATACAGCCTGGGGATGCGCTGGTTGGCTTAGCTGAGCATGGATTCCGCTCAAACGGTATCACTGATGTGCGCAAGGCTATGCTTGAACACTACGGGCCACAGTGGCAAGATGTTGTTGTCGAAGCGATTGGCCAGCTGTCACTCGGTAGATTAGTGCAAAGTCCTTCTATTATTTATTCTCGCTTTGTCTCAGGACTAACGGGTGGATACGATATAGACAAAGAGCCAAAGGCGAAAGTCACAGGAGTAGCTCATATTACTGGTGGTGGTCAGCCAAGTAAGCTAGGTCGTTTGCTTGAGCCATCTGGTTTGGGCGTTACTATTGATAGCCCGATCGAACCTCCAAAGATTATGCTGGAAGTGCAAAGACTACGTGGCTTTTCTGATGAAAAGGCTTACGGCAAGTGGCACATGGGCCCAGGGATGGTTATCGCAACTCCTGAACCAGAAAAAGTTCTTGCCGCCGCCGAAGCAAATGGCCTAATGGCCAAGCAAATAGGTACTGTTGATGACGAACCAGGTATCCGCATCAGTAATCGTGGTGCAGATAGGAGAGAAGAACTACTACGGTTCTAGTGTGACGCGGTAGAGGAGGGTAACAGGTTGTCACCCCTAGACACCGACTTCCATCGAGCTAACTCCGACAAGATAAGGTTCCAATTCGATTCCACTTGGGCAACCAAAAGCATAGTGGCTTCTGCAGAAGTGGTCTATATTTATATGTTCTAATATGAGATTAGTTGAATGTCAAATAGCAATGTATACTTAGGGTTAGATATGTCTAAAGACAAGGGCCGTAAGGAAATTAAGAAACCAAAGCAGATAAAGGCTAAGGTGTAATATGGCTGTGCTAAAGTCGCGAACCAGTTTCTTTGAAACAGAAGCAGGCAAAGAGATTAAAATGGAACTCCAGCAAATGTCAGAAAGCGAATTGTACAATACCAAATCGACGTATACCGCCAATAGTTTACTCTATCCAGATCACCTAATCTCGTTTGTAGATAAACACATGAACTATATTATTAATCACCCAGCGCTTGAGCCGAGCACGTATGTAGCTAATATCAAGCTCATGACCAAAGTGCGGTAAAAGTAAGAATTTAATTCCGGTTGGCAACCAAACATAAGCTTTATAACCTCAGAGAAATCTGGGGTTTTGTCTAGCCTGATATAGTTAAGATATGCGTTTGTCCAAAAGTTTCAATAAAAGAAGATTAATGGCTGCATTTGTAGGTGGCGTGCTGAGCCTTTGCCTATACAAGCTGTATTTATACACCAACAATAGAGAGCAGTATGATGATTCAAATCTTCTAGTATCATTGGTATTTGTACTAGCTGCCACAGCCTGTATCTTTTTATTCTTGAAGCTTATTTCGATTCGCAACTCCTCTAAGTAATTAAGTATCTGTTAACATAAGCTAGCGGTAGAACCCAGAAATGAATCAATTGTTAAAATAGACATAGTGAAAAATTCTGGCACAACAAAATTATTGCGCAAAGTGCCGCAAGTAGCCCTGCTGTTTTGGGTTATTAAGCTACTGACAACAGCTATGGGTGAATCAACTTCCGACTTTTTAGTGTTTCACTTTAACCCGTACGCATCAGTCATACTCGGGTTCATTGTGTTTGTGGCAGTGCTGTGGCTGCAATTTAGGGCACGCAAATATATTCCATGGCTGTATTGGCTGACTGTGCTCATGGTAGCTATTTTTGGTACCATGGCTGCCGATGTAATTCACGTAGTTCTCGGCGTGCCATACTTAGTCTCTACAGTAGCGTTTGCCGTCGCGCTCACTACTATCTTCTATGTATGGCAACGGACCGAAGGCACACTTTCAATACACAGCATTACAACCACCAGGCGGGAAGTATTTTACTGGGCTACAGTCCTAACGACCTTTGCGCTCGGTACTGCTGCAGGTGACATGTTCGCGTATACTCTGAATCTTGGTTTCTTAACTGCGGGCGTTGTGTTTGCCGTCATTTTCGCCATACCGGCAATAGGGTATAAATTCTTCAAGTGGAACCCAATATTTTCATTCTGGTTCGCCTACATTCTTACCAGACCACTTGGAGCATCCTTCGCCGACTGGACAGGCAAGATCAAAGATGTTGGCGGACTAGGATGGGGAGATGGTCCTGTTGCTGCCGTGCTCCTGCTTCTCATGATTATCCTAGTTAGTTATTTACAAATTACGCACGAAGATATAGATAAAAGCACCCCGGAACATTCCACTCCTCGGGGTTAGCCGAGTTAGGTCGATGTAACCTCGTAGCGCACTTTAGTCAGTAACTCCTTAGGGGATACTGTCGCTTTCACTATGTTTGTCTCTGCGCCTAGTTTTAGAGCTTTTTCCAGGATTTCGCCGGAAGAGAGGTTGCTGAGCACAATAACTTTAGTCTTAGTATTTTTGAAACGTTCTAAAAACCCTAAGCCATCCAGGACCGGCATCATCAGGTCAAGTAGGATAAGATCATAGGTTTTCTCGGCACATTTTTCGAGCGCATCTTGGCCGTTTTTAGCAACATCGACTTCGTACGGTTCGGTAGAAATTACTATCTTATACGACTCGCGCAACACATCTTCATCTTCAACGATAAGTATTTTACGCATGGGCTACCTCCCGGGGTAATACAATAGTGAAGGTACTTCCTTTGGGCTTTTCGGCTTTGACATCAATGTGGCCATGGTGCATCTCTATAACTCGCTTTACCCAATACAGCCCAAGGCCACTGCCTCCAACAGAACCTGAAAATTCATTAAATATTCGTGAGAATTTTTCAAATAGGTGCTTATGGTCGGCAGGGTCAATGCCGACACCGCTGTCTTTTACCGAGATGGACACATTATCATCATTACCACGGGCTGCAACCAAAATAGCACCACCCTCATAAGAATATTTGCTAGCATTATCGACTAAATTACCGAGTGCCATACGGAAGTTTTCTTCATCTACTAGAATGGTAGCTGGAGTTGTTTTCTTGATATCTAAGGCAATCGTTTGGTTCTTCGGCGCAATGATATCGGCGTATTCTTCCACGAGGTCACTCAAAAACGTATGCAGGTTGACAGGGGTAGGACGTAGCACAATTTTCCCGGCATCTAGCTGTGCTATTTTAAGTAAGCTTTCGACGATTCGAATTTGTCGCTCGTTTGCCTCGTATGCGCGCTCGATCAGTAATAGGTGCTCTGGCGCCACTTTACCGACAAACCCTTGGGTGAGCATGCCAAGCAACTGTTTTACGGCCGTGGCAGGGGTACGTAACTGGTGCGATGCAAGCGAGATAAATTCGTCTTTGGAAGCGCTTAAAATTTCCAATTCCGCTCGCTGCTTTTTTAAAAGGGTATTATTACTTTTAAGCATGTCTTCGCTTTGTTTGCGCTCTGTCAGGTCGCGCGTAATTTTTGCAAAGCCGATTAACTCTCCTTTTCCATCTTTCAGAGCAGTGATGACTACATTAGCCCAAACTTGCGAGCCATCCTTTCGAACGCGCCAATCCTCGTCTTCTACGCGGCCTAATTTGCGGGCAAGCTTAAGTTCCCGCTCTGGCTTTTTGGCATCTATGTCTTCTGGCATATAAAAAACTGAGAAATGCTTGCCAATGATCTCATCTGGCGCGTATCCTTTGATATTTTGCGCACCTTTATTCCAGCTTCGTACATACCCTTCTGGATCCAGCAAGAAGATTGCATAATCTTCGATGCTATCAACCAGGAGTTTGTACTTCTCTAGTTCTCCTAGAGTGGCTGTATGAGTCAACCTAAGCGAAGAGAGCTCGGACTTTTGAGGCTGAGGATTCAACATTATCTCCCTAATTTCAACTGCTTCACTATACGGGACGTGTCCAAATATTCGAATAAAAATCTTCACAGAAATGTGCAACTCATCACAGTGCGTGCAGTGCCATGCCAGAAAACTCACACATCCTCACTATTTCATGCAGTAAGATCCCAATTCGACTGCCTATACTATCGCAGCAGCGACCAATAGTTTGTGAGGACGACGATGAAGAGGGACATGTTGGTGACACCCAAGAATGCCTCGAAGAAATAGAGGACATGGTAGCCGAGGCCGACGGTGCTAAGTAGGTCTGTGTCGGCACCGAAAGTGAAAAATCCTCCGGAGCTTATCAAGAATCCCGTAGTCCCAAATCTGGAAATGAAAATTACCGTAAAAAAAGTGAAGAGTACTGCTGCAGTAAATAGCACTCTCAACGGACGGTAACCATAGCCGTTGGTATATTCCAAAAAGAAGAGCGTAAATTTATGATAACGTGAGCGGGTGTTATTTCGAGTATAAGCTTGGCGTTCCATGAAAAGATATTGCCGTGAGAGAGTGCCGGCATGGCCGGCCTGGTAAGCTTCGTGAATTTCGCGGTACAGCCCCGATAGGTATTTGTTATCGAATTTTCTAACTGGCTCATTGATGTAGTTAAACCTGTGTGATGTTTGTCGCAGGTTACTGATTTTCGTATATTCGTCGAATTCGCAGTCGGTAAAAATATCAGTCTCAAAAAAACAATTTTCGAACTTTACATTTCGGAATGAGCAGTTGCTAAAGGTATCGCGGTCTAGAAAATTGCAATTAACGAACTCGCAATCTTCGAACGTAGCACTATAAAATGTGGCGCGTACAAATGTGCAATCTTCGAATCGAACGCGAACAGAGTCCACGAAATTACAAAGCGTGCTTTCGAATGTCGCGCGGGTGAATCGTACTTCGCGTAAACGCGAGTAATTGAGCGTGGCGGCTTGCAGCAAATCGTTCTGCGGCCGGTCCAGTTTGAAATTTACGAAGTGCAGGCCGCGCAGGTCATAGCTGCCATCGAAAAAGTCCTTTGGCCCGGACTGCAACACGCGCTGAACGGATGTAGTGTTGCCAGATGCTATTGCAGGCAGTAGCTTATCGCGAAGTTTTTGCCCATCCACGGTTTTCCAGCGCTCACGGAAATGCTGCCGCCGTTTGCTT
>Ga0157374_10000810_pt1 | contig 27400 bp, 19 predicted proteins | sample M25metaG_FD_115308 | JGI IMG/M metagenome (GOLD analysis project Ga0157374, IMG submission 115308) | Miscanthus rhizosphere microbial communities from Kellogg Biological Station, Michigan, USA - M2-5 metaG | ecosystem: Host-associated > Plants > Roots > Rhizosphere > Soil | place: USA: Michigan... | reverse complement strand
CGATTATCGTGCTGCGCAAGTCGGGCATGCTTCCAGGGCTAACCGGAATTGATCTTGGAGGACTTTCAGCCAAACTTACTGCGCATCGCCTGGATATGCTCATTGAAATCGTGCTCTCGTTCATTCTGGCCGTACTTTCCTGGAGGTTTGTTGAGAAACCTTTTCGTGTGGGGAACCTTCGCTTGAGTGGGCGCCCGCTCTTTGCACTGACAGGCGGAGTCATGTTCGTGTTCCTGGGATCAGCCAGCTGGATCATATTTGCCCAAGGCCTTACTGGTCGCTTTCCCGCCACAGCACTTCAGGTCGCATCTGCCCTCGATACTCATCAGGAGTTTCGGTCCATGCGCACCGGAACCTGCTTCATCACGACGGATTACCACTTCGACAGGTACGACAACAGCACCTGCTTGCGCGAAGTAGCCGGGAAGAAGAATTACCTTCTACTCGGCGACAGTCATTCAGCGATGCTTTGGTCTGCACTCGCTCAGGGTCTCAAAAACGGTAATGTGATGCAAGCCAGTTCAGCTGCTTGCGAACCATCGCTGTCTGGGACAGGTAGCGAAGATTGCAGGAAAATGATGTCATACATTTTTGGTGAGTTTTTACCGAAACATAGAATTGACGGGCTATTTCTTGTCGGGCGGTGGGAAGAAAAGGATATTGATTCCCTGACGAAGCTGATCGCATGGGCGAAACAAAGGGAACTGCCTATAATTTTGTTCGGCCCAGTGCCGGAATACGACGCCCCGCTGCCGCGGCTTCTCGCGTATTCAATCGCCTGGAATAAGCCCACTCTGGCCAGCCAGCATTTGATTGCCGGTCAAAAGGGCCTAGATGCAGAAATGCAGCAGTTAGCTTCCACAATCTGGCAGGTACCGTATATCTCCCTGTATAAAATGATTTGTCACGCCGGCAGCTGCATCGAATACGCAGATCCAGCTCACAAGCTGCCCCTGATGGGGGATGACAACCATCTGAGCTCGCCTGGCGCTCTCTTTGTCGTGCAGCGTCTAGTTGAGAATAGTAAATTAACTGACTAGATTTTGAATTGCGCCTCCTTGGCGCCCTGGGATTTTGCGAGCGAACATGTCAATCGGAACTCAAATGAAGACTCTGGATTCGCCGGTAGAAACAGGCGCACCTAGAAACCCGCGTATCCCAGCACTCGACTTCACCAAAGGGGCGCTGGTTCTGATCATGGTTCTTTATCATTGGATCAACTATTTCATCAGCCCCGGATGGAAGTACCTGTTCTACCTTCGATTTCTTACACCTTCATTCATTTTCATTACCGGATTCATGATTTCCCACGTGTATCTCTCGAAGTATGCGACTACTGACTCACAGCTTTCGAAACGCCTAATTGTTCGGGGAATGAAGCTTTTCGCGATATTTTTCGTACTAAACTTCGCTCGTGAACTCATCGTTCCCGTCTTGGGCACCGGAATTGCGGTAGACCGAATGATGATCTCTCCCCAAGTTCTTGTTGATTTTTTCGCATCTGGAAATCTCCCTGACTATGGGCCGAAGCTTGTGTCCTTCCCGATCCTTGTATCTATCAGCTATTTGCTCCTGATTGCTGGGGTATTGATACCTCTTTATCGCCGGTATAGATATACGTTTCATGTTGCATGTATCTCTCTATTTTTGGCCAGCGTGATCTTCGGATATGCAGACGCCCGAAACTATCAAATCGAATCTGTGGCTATTGGGATGCTGGGCGTGCTCACCGGTTTTCTGCCTATAAGAACGATTGACAATCTTGGTCGGCGCTCATACCTCCTTGCTTTCACCTACATCGGTTACTTGGTCGCGATAACGATCTGGAATGTGCCGTTTCTGCTACTCATAATTGCGGTGCTGCTGAATCTGTGTATCCTCTATCTGCTCGGAACGAGAGCTAGTACTAATTCCTCAATAAGAAATGAAGTAATTCTGCTGGGCAAATATTCTTTGGTTGGATATATATCGCAGGTTGCGATTCTGCAAATCCTGAGCAAAGGATATCAACGTCTAGATCTCGGGGCTGCCAAATTGCCAAGTTCGTTGTTTGCAGCGGTCGTATTCACAGTATTGGCCGTCAAAATGGTCGATCTAGCAAGAGCGAGATCGAGCGAAGCTGATCGACTGTACAAAATGATCTTCGCTTGATCCCTGGAGAGGAATCTGACCACTTTACGGAATGCTCGGCAAGGCTTGATACACGTGGGAAGTAACCGGTGCATCATCAACCGAAGGGCAGCGCTTCTGTCGGGGCAGAATTGAATGAACTCACAAGTTGCCTTTCTGATTTGCATTGCGGGAATAGCGGGACTCTTCTTCCTTGACAGGGATAGATCGGTTCGAACTTCTCCAGCGCTTTGGCTTCCGGTTTTATATCTCTCCATATTGGCATCGAGGCCAGTGTCCATGTGGTTAGGATGGGGGGGAGGGAGCATCCAGTCGGGCGATGTGCTTGGGGCAACGCTCGAAGGCAGCCCATTAGATGCGACTGTGTTCGGGGTACTTATTGCTGCGGGAATCATTGTTCTTATAAGGAGGAAGAGAACGGGTGTCATGTTAATGACATGTGCTCCCGTCGCTATCTACTATATTTATTGCCTGCTAAGTGCGATGTGGTCGCCTTTCCCGGAGACCTCGTTGAAGCGGTGGATCAAATGTGTCGGTGATCTCGTAATGGTACTGGTTATTTTGACCGACGCTCAACCCACAAGCGCTCTTCGGCGCCTCTATTCCCGCATCGGCTTTGTGATGTTTCCGCTTTCCGTCTTATTGATTAAGTTCACCAACTTAGGTGTTTCATACGACGAGTTAGGTCCGCACTACACAGGAGTGACAACCAACAAAAACGGCTTCGGCATGATGCTGTACGTTCTTTCAATCGGTGCGGTGTGGAACTTTCGTGCGCTGCTGTTGGGTACAAGAGCTTCCAATCGGGGAAGACGGCTAGCGGCGCATGCGACCCTTCTAGTATTTGGAATCGTGCTTTTGCGAGTTGCCCACAGCGCGACCTCCATTTTTTGCTTCATACTGGGTAGTGGTCTCATCCTAGCTACCGGGCTGCCAATTATTAAGAAGCGTCCCCGCATGTTGCATGTCGTTTGTCTGGGCATCCTCATCTGCGGAGCCGGGAGTGTCCTTCTCGGAGGGACTGGGGTGTTTACGAGCGCGATGGGGAGGACTTCGGATTTATCTGGTCGCACCGCAATCTGGGCGGCCTCAATTAGTTCCGCCGATAACCCGTTAATAGGCACAGGTTTTGAAAGCTTCTGGAATAAGAACAATCCTAAAGTTGTGGATATCCTTCTTATGCATGGCTATGGCGATATTTCAAATCTCAACTCGGCTCACAATGGGTATATTCAGATCTATTTGGATCTCGGCTTGCTGGGCGTATGCTTGCTGTCATTCATCCTCATTAGTGGCTATCTGAGGGCTGTAAAGGCTTTTCGAATCGACCGCGAACTTGGCAGTTTATTCCTAGCGTACGTAATAACTTGTGCCTTCTACAGCATAACTGAGGCGGGTTTCAGGATAATGACGTTCTCATGGATTTTTCTCTTGCTAGCTGTCGTGGGTGCAACGGGCGTTATAACCAGTATGGCCAAATTGAAGAGACTTGAGAGTCGTGCTTCTCGCTCCTTGGCCACATTTGAGAATACTCCAGTCTAGAGGCGGAATCAGGCCGCATTCGGTGTTCGAACGCGTGGGTAGATTGCGAGTTTCGTTCGCGATTCTTCGTGGCGCTACTTCCTTGAACGATTTGTCTGCAGATCACTTTTTGTAACTCAACTAAGATAACGGGATGAACGATAGATATGCTGAAACAACAGCTTTGCCTCGAGGGTAGAAACGTCGTTCTACGACGCCGGATCTGCCGGGTTGCGGAGGTTGACGGCGACGGTTACAAGTTCTTGGAAGATCCCAATTCTGCGATCGCGACTTTACGAAACTCCGGTGCGCGCGCGGATTTGTTCACGTTTATGCAAGAACTGCCGGAAACCTCACCCCGCTACGAGTATCCCTATGTCTGGGACAACCTGGCGGTCCTGCAGATCTCTACCTTTGATCAATGGTGGACGAAGCAGATCGGCTTCAAGGCACGCAACAAAGCAAAGCAGGCAGAGAAGAAGGGAATCGTCATCCGAGAGGTGTCCTTTAGCGATGCGCTTGTTCGTGGCATTTGGGAGATCTACAACGAAGTTCCTGTGAGGCAAGGGCGGAGTTTCCCTCATTACGGCAAGAGCATGGAAACAGTTCGCGCAATGAGTGCGACGTTTCTTGACAGCAGCATTTTCGTCGGTGCCTTTGACGGAGAGAAATTGATAGGCTTCATAAAGTTAACCGTTAATGATGCTGGAACTCAGGCAGGTTTGATGCACATTCTTTCGCTCATTGGCTATCGTGATAAGGCGCCAACAAACGCCCTACTGGTGCAAGCGGTCCGTTCGTGCGCGGATCGCCAGATAAAACGACTGGTCTATGCAAATTTTGCCTACGGCAAAAAAGCTCGCAGCAGCCTGAGCGATTTCAAAGAGAGAAATGGATTCCAGCGTGTTGATGTCCCTCGCTACTACGTGCCGCTTACTTCGTGGGGTGCTGTGGTGTTTCGACTAGGTTTGCATCGGCGATTGGCTGAACAATTGCCGGAATCGGTAGCGGCAAAGTTCCGCGAACTGCGCAGTCGTTGGTACCAACGCAGGTTTAACTTGAGTGCTGAGTCGTATTAGGGGAACGAATTGCCCGGAATCGTCGGTCTTGTCACCAAATTACCTCGAGCAGTTGCAGAGCAGCAGCTGCTTGCTATGGTGAAATGCCTCTGCCATGAGCCATTTTATAACTGGGGGATCTGGAGCAATCCAGAGCAGGGTGTTTACGTGGGCTGGGTGGCCAGACGTGGCTCCTTTGCCGATGACATGCCGGTTCGCAACGAAGATGGCCAAATCACGCTATTCTTCTCCGGAGAGGAATTCCCCGAGCCTGCTCTAAGACAAGAGCTTTGGCAAAAGGGACACCAGTTCCCTCAAGCGGGGCCATCGTATTTAGTTCATCGGTATGAAGCTGAGACAGATTTTCCGAAAGGACTGAACGGACGATTTCACGGTCTCATAACGGATTGTCGACAAGGAACCACGACACTTTTCAACGACCGTTTCGGCTTGCAGCGGCTCTACTATCACGAATCCAATGATGGGTTCTATTTTGCGTGTGAAGCTAAGGCGATACTAAAAGTACGTCCTGAACTTCGTTCCATGGATCCGCGTGGACTGGCAGAATTCGTGGCGTGCGGCTGCACGCTAGAAAATAGGACGCTGTTTACACATATCTATCTTTTGCCGCAAGGGTCGGCTTGGGTTTTTCGAAATGGTCAGCTGATCGGCAAGAATTCCTACTTTGAGCCGAAGGAGTGGGAGCAGCAAGAACCCCTTGACTCGGAGCAGTACTATAGCCAACTACGAAGCGCTTTTGTTGGGAACCTGTCTCGCTATTTCAACGGGCAGGAAAAGATTGGAATGTCGGTGACCGGCGGCCTGGATACGCGCATTATCTTGGCGTGGCATAAAGGCGAGCCAAACTCGCTGCCTTGCTACACGTGGGGAAGCGCCTATCGCGATCACGAAGATGTTAAGCTTGCACGCCGTGTCGCAAAGATTTGCCAACAACCTCACCAAGTTATCACTGCAGGGCCAGAATTTCTCTCGCAATTTGCTCATTACGCCGAGCGTACCGTTTTTTTGACGGATGCATGTGTCGATCTCAGCCGTTCCCCGGATCTTTACATGCAAGAAAAAGTAAGAGAGATCGCGCCTGTGCGTATGGTAGGAACCTACGGCAGCGAGGTGCTACTGCAGGCGGTAATGTTCAATGCTGCCGAGCCAACTGCGGGGGTGTTCGAACCGCTTCGAGATCTGATCGGCAAGGGGATTGCGACCTACAATGCTTCGCGCCAGGTTCACCCCATTTCATTTGTGGCGTTTCGACAATCACCGTGGCACCACTATGGAGTCCTTGGTCTCGAGCAGACGCAAGTGGCAATTCGTTCGCCGTTTCTCGATAACGACGTGGTCAAGACGGCTTACCGTGCTCCCGGCGACGCACTCGCTGTGAACGAAAGAGCCCGAGCGCGACTCATACGCGAAGGCAACCCTGATCTGGCGAAGATCTATACCGACCGCGGTTCTGGAGGTCTCAATAGCGTTTTTACCCGCTGGTATCTGGAGTTTTTCTTCAAAGCAGAATATGCATATGACATGGGCATGCCCCAGTGGATGGCGCGAATCGATCATATGTTTGCACCTTTTCATTTGGAGCGCATATGGCTTGGTCGACACAAGCCATATCATTTCCGCGTTTGGTATCGAGACCACCTGCGCGATTATGTACGTCAAATACTTCTGGACGATCGTGCTCTGAGTCGACCTTATCTCACCCGTGCGGCAGTCGAGAGAGTTGTGAACGGTCATTTGCGCGGAGACGAGAATCATACGGACGAAATCCACCGGCTCCTGTCACTCGAATTGGCACACCGACTTTTTATAGAGTCGGCTTAGAGCAGTACGAACGGGAAATGATATGTGTAACAACAATCTTTCTTATGTGTTGATCAGCCCCAGCCGCAATGAAGCCCGCTTCATAGAGGAGACGCTTAAATCCGTTGTATCTCAGACGGTGCTTCCGCTGAAGTGGATTATCGTGAATGATGGCTCGACTGACGCGACGGGAGATATCGCGGCGAAATATGCGGAACGGTACGACTGGATCGAGGTAGTAGATCGTCCGGTTCGAAAGGGAAGGCACTTCGCAGCCAAGGTCGAAGCATTTAGAGCCGGGGCGAAGTGTGTCGAACACCTCAAGTACGACATTATCGGCAATCTGGATGCAGATGTCACTTTAGACCCCGACCATTTCGAGTTTCTGCTTTCCAAGTTCGGCGAGGATAGTCATTTGGGAGTTGCCGGCACGGTATTTAGGGAACCCAGCGGCTACAATTCCTTGACTGATAGCTTCGAGGGACAGACCTATGTCTCTGGGCAGTGCCAGATCTTTCGGCGCCAGTGTTTTGACGAAATTGGCGGATATGTGCCCAGCAAGGCCGGCGGCATTGATTGGATGGCGGTTACCACCGCACGAATGATAGGTTGGAAGACGCGCTCGTTCCGGGAAAAGTCCTTTTTGCATCACCGACCATTAGGAACTGCCGATCGCGGTATGCTTGCAAAGAATGTTGCTTATGGCAAAAAAGACTACATCCTTGGTGGGCACCCATTGTGGGAGATTTTCCGCTGTTCATATCAGATGACAAAGCGCCCTTATATTGTGGGAGGGATTGCTCTCTTTTCCGGCTTCGTGATGGCGTTTCTGAGCCGTATGGAGCGGCCAGTGTCAGTTGAACTCATGCGCTTCCATCGGCGAGAGCAGATGCTGAAACTGAAGAACATAATTCTCTCGCTTTGCAGATTCAAGAAGATCAACAACTTCGAACTTCTCCCCGTCGAGGTAAATCCGACTCGAATCAACGGGACGAAGTGAAATAGCGTCTTTCAAATTTCCGACAATACTCACAGGATACGACATGATCCCCTCCGCACAGACATTGGTCGATACTTCGAAGTCAGACAGCGACTTTTCGCAGCGCGGAGAAGCGTTGGAGGCTGTACGCCTCTTCACCTCTTGGTTGGACTCCTTCGGCGAAACCTCCTACGATTTTCAAACACTTTACGCGAGTGATCTATGCCGAAACATTAAACAACTTTATTACCGCAAGCCGCTCCTCGGGACGCTCGCAGTCGCTCCGATCATCTTCTGTGAAGCATTTATGCCATCGGCTCGCCGGTTCTTTTGGAAGCGCCAAAGATTCCCGATCGCGGATGCTCACTACGCCATGGGCTTTGCATATCTGTCGAGATATTTGAACGACGAGGGTTACTACCGTCGCGCCGTACATTTTCTGCAAGTGCTTGAGGAGACCCGATGCTCCGACTTCAATGAGTATTGCTGGGGCTATCCATTCAATTGGGGAACTGTGCGTGGAACGATCTGGGCTGGAACGCCGCTGATCACAACCGTCCCTTATGTGTATGAAGCCTTCAAGGCGGTTCATGAACTCGACAATGATGAGCGCTGGCGGAAAATCATGAGGTCGATCGCTGAGCATGGCGTGCGCGATTACAAGGATTTCGCCACTTCGTCCAGAGCCTCGACCTGCACTTACGACCCAATTCTCGACCAGTCGGGATGTGTAGTCAATGCGAACGCGTACCGGGCATTCATGTTGACTCAAGCGGCAGTGGATCTCTCAGATGACCGCTACCAGAAGATAGCTGACAGAAATCTCTATTATGTACTCGAATCTCAAAATCCAGACGGCTCCTGGTTTTATGCAAATGACGGAAAGCGACACTTCACTGATCACTTTCACACGTGTTTTGTGCTGAAGGCACTAGCCAAGATTGAGGCACTGACTGGCAACCGCGAATGTACTCAGGCTATTGAGCGGGGTATAAATTACTACGTTACCAATTTGTTCGATCAAAGCGGCTCGCCCAAACCTTTTTCACTCCCGCCACGGCTGATTGTGTACCGCCGGGAGTTGTATGACTATGCAGAGTGCATCAATCTTGGCGTACTGCTGCGCGGCCGCTTTGAGGCATTAGACCGGCGGGTCGATGGGGTAGTAAATGAGATTCTGACGGTTTGGCAAAGGCGCAACGGATCATTCAGATCACGACAACTGTTAGTGGGATGGGACAATGTTCCCATGCATCGCTGGGCCCAAGCACAACTGTTTCGGAGCTTGTGTCTCTTATTGGTTAGCAGCAGTCAGCCCCAGAACCCTTCTGGCGCAAAGGCGACGGTTTAATCATGTGCGGAATTTGCGGACAATTTAGCTACGAACGTCAGGCACCAGTTTCGCGCCGAGAGATAGAGCAGATGGCACGCAGCATGGTTCATCGTGGGCCCGACGACGAAGGCTACTATATCAATGGTCCGATCGGATTAGGATTCCGCCGGCTCTCTATCATTGATATCGAGGGCGGCCACCAGCCTATGTCGGATACCGACGGAACTGTCCGCGTCGTCTTCAACGGGGAAATCTACAACTTCCCGGAGCTACGCCACGAACTCGAAAGTTTCGGCCACATCTTCCGCACTCGCTGCGATACAGAAGTGATCGTACTTGGCTATAAGCAGTGGGGCGACGAAGTTTTTAACCGCTTGAACGGCATGTTCGGCTTGGCGATCTGGGACGAACGAAAGCAGCGGCTTGTGATCGCGCGAGACGCATTCGGCATCAAGCCTATTTACTACCAGATAAGGGACGGAAAGGTATCGTTTGGCTCCGAGATTCGAGCCATTCTGGCGGCAACGAACGAGAACCCGGAGCCTGATCCTTCGGCCATGAATCTTTTTCTCCGCTATCGATTTACTCCTTCGCCGTATACGTTGTTCAAGGGTATCCGCAAACTCGCTGCCGGAACGATGCTGGTGTTCGAGAAGGGCAAGTCCAGTCTGCGGAGATGGTACCGTTATCGTCCAGAGCCGTTCTCACCTGGCAAGTCCGAAGCTGAGGCACGGGAGGAGTTGCTTGACATCTATAAACGTGCTGTCAAGCGCCACCTGCTCAGCGACGTCCCGGTCGGGCTACTCCTCAGCGGCGGCGTCGACTCAGCTCTACTCCTGGCGTTGATGAATCTGTATGGAAATTCCTGGCACACATATACAGTCGGATACGGAAAAGTCTTTGCAGACGACGAACTCAGGGACGCTGCCCAAACGGCCGCCGCATTCGCGTCGAATCACACGGAAGTTCTGCTCGACCACTTGACTTTCGAGCAAGCTTTACCACGCGTTGTTGGGTACATGGAAGAACCGGTTGCTACGTCGTCGGTTTTGCCGATGTTCTTCGTGTGCGAGCGTGCACGCCAAGATGTCAAAGTTGCGCTCATCGGGCAAGGTCCTGACGAACTGTTTGGTGGATATCGCCGTCACGTGGGCGTTCGCTACGGTCAGCTCTGGAGTGGATTGCCCAAATGGATGCGTGGGCCGATCTCTTCTGTAGTTGAAGCGTTGCCACGAAATGAAACCTTGAAGCGTGGCGTGCGCTCGTTAGATACGCCGCAACGCTTACGCAGATACCAGCAGGTGCTTTCGCTTTTGCCCGGCGACCAAATTGATGCTCTCTTCAAACCGAATCTTTTGCCGCCTTCGGCCGGAGATGAAATTTTGCGGTCATGGGAAGAGTTCTCTGAACTGATGGACCAGAATACGGACGAACTCGGCGGACTTCAGTTCATTGAGTTGCGCTCGACTCTCCCCGACGAATTGCTAATGTACGGCGATAAACTTTCGATGGCACACAGTCTGGAAGTGCGGGTACCGTATTTGGACAAAGAAGTAGTCGAATACGGAGAACGACTTCCTGCGAACTTCAAAGTGCGGAACGGCGGGGGAAAGTGGGTGCACAAGGAGGTCTGCAGAGCATTCCTGCCCGCTGAGATCCTCCAGCGCAAAAAGCGTGGCTTTGCTTCGAACGTAGTGGATGAATGGTTCCGTGTCGCGCGCTCGAAGAAAATGGAAGAGATCTTACTGGACCGGCAGTCGCACATTTTTGATTACTTGCAACCAACGGCCGTCCGTGAGCTACTCGATCAGCATCGCTCCGGCGCAAGTGACCACCACAAGATCCTCTTCAGCCTGGTGGTTTTGGAAGAGTGGCTACGTGCGAATCTAGTTTCGACGCCCCCACCCGTAGGTGAATACGCATCGTGAGACAAGGCATAAATCAATTACGGGTTCTGTTGCTGGCGCCAGAAAGCAATCCTGAGGGCGTCAGTATACCGTTTGTAACGTACTCGCACGCGGCAGCACTGGCTCGCCTTCACGAAGTCACAATTGTGGTTGGAGCGGCGAGTGAAGAGAGGGTGCGCCGCGCCGGTGCGCCGTTTCGCAGGATCGAGGTGGTCAGTATGCCCTCGTTTCAGCGTATGCATGACTGGAGTTTCCGCCATCTATTCAAGTCAAATTTTGACTCTCAGGCAGTAACGGCGTTCGGATACCCGTTTTCTGTTGCCTTCGAATGGTTTGCATGGCGGCAGGTAAGGCATCGAATCTCTGCCGGTGAATTTGATGTCGTACTGCGTCTCGTACCGATGACGCCGAGTTTACCTAGCCCTTTCGCTTATCTGCTAAGGAATGGGCCAATACCATTCGTCCTCGGTCCTCTGAACGGCGGTTTACCTTGGCCGCGTGGCTTTAGCCAGATTGAAAACCAAAAGCAATGGATTTCAAACTTACGGAACCTTTATCAATATCTGCCTTTCGCTCGATCGACTTATCGAGATGCGAGCGCGATCATAGCCGCCTCGTCTCAGACGTATTCCGAGTTTGCCCATTATGGCGACAAAGTCTTTTTTGTTCCGGAACCTGGGATCAGCAGCTCCGAGTGTTTCGGCGAGTTGCGTTCACCAGAAGCCGCAGCCAAGCTCAAACTTATTTTTGTGGGCGGCCTCGTTCCGCGAAAGGCCTGTGACATAGCATTGCGTGCTGCTGCTCCTGTTTTGCGAGCGCGCATGGCCCATCTCACAGTGATTGGCGATGGTCCAGAACGGAATCGTCTCGAGCAACTTACAGCATCTCTCGGGATTGGAGATTCAGTGTTGTTTTGCGGATGGATCGGTCATTCGGAAGTCCTCAGCAAGTTGAGAAAATCCGATGTGTTCCTGTTTCCATCCCTCCGAGACAATGGTGCAGGCGTGGTCTTTGAGGCTCTTGCCAGTGGCGCGGTTCCGGTGGTTGCGGACTTCGGTGGGCCAGGCGATATTGTCAATCCCGAAGTGGGCTACAAGGTACCACTTACGAACGAAGGCGAAATCATTTCGAAAATCGACGAGATCCTAACCGGTCTCGCGCAGGACCGGGATCACCTAAATCGATTGCGACGCCAAGGTATGTCCTATGCTCTAGAAAAGTTAACTTGGGACGCAAAAGCATTGGCCACTACGAAGGTCCTGAATTGGGTGGTCGGGCGAGCGCCAAGACCATATCTACCGCCGCCGAAGATGCTGTACTCAAACTAGAACTCGATATCGTGAAATGCAGTTCTAAGATGATCGGTCATTCGGGTGTCGTAAGGATTTGATGTTTGTTTTGATAATTGCTGGAGAGGAGGTTGATTAAATGGCGCGACCGTGGAATTCTCGCGAGTTCGATTCAGTGTACGAGCGATTTGTGTGTCGGGAGGAGTTTCAGTTTGGGGGCAGGGATTACTATTTGCGCTATCGTTCCCGCTACAAGGAGTGTGTCAGGCGCTTTGCAGAGTTGGCTCCCTCTACTCCGGTTGACGTGCTGGACATCGGCGGTGGGCAGTTAGCACTGATTTGCGCCAAGTTGTGGAACGATCGCGGTGTGGCCGCAGATCTTCCAGGCCCGCACCTCGACTATATTGCAAGCCACGGAGTGGAGACACTCAACTGGAATCTTTGCAAATCCGATCCTCCGTTCACTGGTGTGTTCGATTTTGTTTTCTTTTCTGAGGTCATCGAACACTTGCCGATTCCCGGCCACTTGGTATTGGAGCGCATCAAAAGAATTCTGCGTCCCGGCGGCGTCATCCTCTGTACTACTCCAAATCTCTACCGACTCCGGAATGTGGTTTACATGGCTCTTGGAAAGCAGATATTCGATTATTTTCGATATCCCGATGAAGACGTCGCACTACTACACGTTCTCGAATACAGCCGGGATCACCTCGATTGGCAATTCAAAAAAGCCGGATACGCGAAGCACCAAGTTGAATATGTTCAGTTCCATCACATTCCGACCGATCCGATTCATCGGCCAATTGCGTTGCTAGGATATCCGCTCCATCTGGTTCCCCGCTGGCGCGACTACCTGATCGCAACTGCTTATGCGCCCCGTTGAGGATTTGTTAGAAATACCTTCGGATATCCTGCGGGCGCGGACATTTACTTAGATCGAGGCTGGGTTCCCGCAAGTATCTCTCTCGCCAATTCACTTAACTAAGCCATTCAAACCTAAAGGTGGATCAGGTGTCGCTCCAGTTGAGGAAGACGAGGGATCGACCTGATACACCCGCCCGTCGAATGCCCTTACATCGGGCCAGAGTACCTGTCCCGTGCAGTTGCCGGGATCAGAAGCGAGCGCATACTTGACCGTGTAAGTCGGAGAAACGCTCGATCCCGTCATCAGGATCTCGCCATTCGGCAACGTCGCTCCCGAAAAACAAGCAGCCGCTACACCTGATAGCTGGAACCCTCCCATGAAATGCTGACCGTTAGGCAGCGTTCCACTGGAAGCGGTGGTAAACGTCAGCGTCTCGATGCCTCCTGACCAGCTTGAGCCGGAGATTGTGTAGTGATTCTGAAGACTGGCGACAATCGGCAATGTGTTATACGCCACCATTGCTGGGATCGCATCGACATGACCGTTCAGGTAAGCCCCGCCCGTGTTTTCAGGATGAATCGGAGGCATGGGAGGCGTCTGGGTCGTGGAGCAGGTTGGATAATTGGTGCATACCTTCCACCAGTTCAGGCCCGTTCCGCCGCTGGGGTGCGCAGTCATCGAGTTCATGAAGAACGATGCTGGGAGTGTGTGGCTGGCAGGAATCGAATTGACGAACAAGGCAGCATTGACGGCGAGGCTCGTAGGCACTTCGGAAGAGTTGAACTGCTGCAAACCGCTCGCCGCATCGTACTGGCCCCAGAGCATTGCACTTGTCTGCGCCAAGGTATCGCTGCCGCTGAACTGCATCTTGTTGGCATTCGATGACCCCTTATAGGACGGGCACTGCGGCTGTCCACCTAACGCATTTCCAATGTGGTTGGTGAAACGGGCAAAACTTCCCACCTGGATCGCCATGCCGGAGAAACCGGCAATATTGTAGGGTGCATCTCCGCAGGAGAACCAGTTGCGGAACGTAGTGTTCAGTAAGTGTGTGGACCAGGTGTCGTCATAGGACAATCCACCAGCGACATTGCCCTCATCCAAGATCAGCATAGGGACGCCGGAACTGCCATGCTGAAATTCCTGTGCCTCATAGTACGAGGTGCTGAAATCGCGAGTGTAGTTATAGGCGTAGACGTCTCCCGAGTTGCCGCCGTTAATCTCCTGAATGCCAGTGTGGAAGATGTTGTTGATGATGAGATTGTCTGAGTCGAACTGAGCCGCAAGCGTGGTGCCGCTATTTTCGGTGGTTGCCTGATCGTAGAAGTAGTTATTCGCAATGAGGAAGTTTTTCGAAAAGTTCAGAGATACGAGGGAGTGAGGATTACTGAATTGAACCATCGCCACGCCTCTAACCCACGAAGCATAAGCAAGCGTGGGGTAAATTCCTCCGACGGTCGCGTCCTCAAGCCCGTCTCCGGTCGATACTGCCCCGCCTGCCCATTGAAGTGCCGCCGTCCTGCTCGTACTCCAGTTCGGCATGTAAAGGCCGGGAGTAAAGCCCACTGTATAGGTGCCATCGCCGTTATTGGTAACCGAAGTAATCCGCACCATCTGCTGCTGGCTTTGACGGCTGGTTGTGTCCTCATCGCCTCCGCTCTGGTCGCAGATAATCGAGTGAAAGCAGACAAACAGCCCGCCGTTATCGGCATAGGTCCCGGCGCAGCCCAGCGTCGGCCCGTAAGCACCTGCATGAAGCGGCGTTCCGCTGTACCCGGTGTCGCACTGAGTAAACCACGCCAGATTGCCCACGGACGGCGTTCCCATCAGGGTGCCAATCGTTACCGATGTGGCACCCTTCGCGGGAGAAGCAGTGAGAGTCCCACCGCCACCATTCCCCGATGATCCCCATGAGATCGTGACGCCGGAAATAGTCGTGTTTTGCGCTCCATTCCCGCGCAGCGTGACATTGTTAGCTCCGTAATCAGAGAAGCGAAAGAACCCATCGCCGGTAGACAGATTGAATGTGCCGCTTGCGAGCTGAAGGTATGAGCCGCTTGGGTTAGCAACCGAACAGGCGTGTAGCGCCGCGCCGAGCGCAGCAGCGGTGATACCTGCGGGCACGGGTACCGTCACGCCCGCCTGTGAGGATGAGCAGGCGGGTCTCGTCGGAGGCGTCCACGGGTTCGATGTCGTTTCGCCATCGGGAAATGTCGCTGGAAGACCTGCCTTGCCCCAGTCAATTGCGCGGCTGGGACTGAGTATGTTGGACCAGGGTTGTTGTGGATGAGCAAAGTTCGAAGTCGCCAGCGCAGCGCAAACAAGAACAAAGAAGAATCGACGAAAAAGTCTCATGTTAGAGTACCTTTGACCGTGGAAAGATGTACGGGGCCTTGTTCGAATTTTAACCTGAGACCGGTGTTCAAGTGACATCTAGCAACTCTGAAGCGGTTACATTAGTGATGCCATCTAAGGTCCGGCCTCGCAATGCACGCACCCCACAGATTATTTCATTAGGTATAAACGCTATGTCGGTTAAATCTCACGCATCCCAAATGCATTTATTGTTCCAAATGCAAGTGTATGATTATGCACGAGTTGACTTTGTATTACTCCGAAATATACGCAATCACCGGGTAAAATATACTCGTTCAGCGAGTCCGTGCAGCGATTCATCGAAACGTCTCTTGCGGCAAATCAACGCAATCAAGAAGGTTGGAGGGGGGCGAACCTATGGCACTTTCGACTACCAAAGGTGATGCTTCGAGCGAGGTCGCAGCAACCGATTTGAGTGCAGATGGCGCCGCGGAGGCTCAGCCTCTTTTCGGTCAGAAGATCCCAAACCGGATTATCCAGATCGGAAAAGACCAGCAGTTTTCGGTAAGGCAAAAGGCCGTGATGGCCAACATGAGACTGCTAAATGGCGACTTTGAATACCTCTATTTTGATAACCAGCAGAAAGAGGAGTTCGTTCGCAGGATGTACCCTCAATATGCCAGTGTCTACGATTCTTTCCGCTATCCGATCCAGAAATACGATTTCTTCCGATACCTTGCAGTCCATTTTTATGGCGGCTTCTACTTCGACATAGATGTCCTTTTGGCTTCAGGTCTTTCACCGCTCCTTGAATTAGGGTGCGTCTTTACGTTTGAAGCGATTACTACAAGCCATTATCTCCGGAATGATTTGTCGATGGACTGGCAAATAGGAAACTATGCATTCGGAGCAACTCCGCAGCATCCATTTCTGGAGGCGATCATCGAGAACTGCGTGCGAGGGCAACGAGACCCGGATTGGATGAAGCCGATGATGCGTGGCACTCCTCCGTTTCGCGGAGATGAGTTCTACGTAATCAACTCCACTGGGCCAGGACTTGTTTCGAGGACGTATGCTGAAAATGCCGATCTCGCAAAGATGATTACGGTTCTTTATCCGGATGATGTGTGCGACCACCGTAATTGGAACGGTTTTGGGGAATTCGGTACGCACTTAGCGGACAGTTCATGGCGATCAAAACAGAGTTTTTTGAAGAGTAAGCTCTCTGGTTATTTGTGGCGCTGGATACAGTACAGGCGCGTGAAGGATAGTCGCATTCGCAGATTAATGAAATAGGGTTGTTCTGTGGCAGGTATCCGTATACGGAAGTGAGATCGTGGCCCGCCGGATCAGGCATTTCGATTTCGCCGCTAAATGAAAAGTAATTTCAACGAAAGGTTATGTTAGGTAATCATCAGAGATGGCTCGAACTGCATTAGTAACAGGTGCAGAAGGTTTCATTGGATCTCATTTGGTGAGATTTCTGCAGAGTAAGAGATGGAACGTCGTTGGCACCTATCTATCTAGCCGCTCCGACTCAATTCCCCGATTGCCAAATCTTTGGTTTGAACATTGCGATTTGCGAAATGGACAGCGAGTTGAGCAGATCTTCAGGCAGTACGAGCCGACTCACGTCTTTCATTTGGGTGCACAAAGTTTGCCGACTGTTTCCTGGGAAGATCCAGTTGGCACATTCGAATCCAACATCATGGGTTCACTTCACCTATTTGAGGCGATCCGGCATCAACGTCGCATGCCGACAGTGGTTTCTGCCTGTTCGAGCGCTGAGTATGGGCATGTGCCAGCCAAGGCAATTCCGGTTACGGAGGAGCAACAACTTCACCCGCTTCACCCGTACGGCATCAGCAAGGTTTGCTTGGACTTGCTTGCGCGGGAATATTTCTTGGATTACGGGGTGCCGGCAGTCAACATCCGCCTGTTTAACACGACTGGCCCGGGAAAGACCAATGACGCGCCATCAGACTTCGTCCGACAGATGGTGCGAATTAAGAAAGGTCTGCAGCCTCCTATCGTCAACGTCGGAAATCTGAAACCACGTCGAGCGTTTCTCGATGTTAGCGACACGGTTCGGGGATTTTACCTCGCCGCCATAAACGGGAAACGTGGTGAGGCCTACAACTTGTGCGCCACCGAAACCCATGAAATAGGTAACATGCTCAAGACAGCAATCCGCCTCTCTGGAGTTGAAGCTGAAATTCGTGAGGCGAAAGAGCTTATTCGAGTGTCTGACGAGAAGGTAATTTTCGGAAGCACTGAAAAAATTCGGAAGGACACGGGTTGGAAACCGGTAATGACGCTGGAACAAACTCTCACCGCGATGCTAGAACATTGGAATCGCGTATTGTAACGTCTCGAGTCAACCACCAGTTTCGAACTGATTCGAAGTAGCTGAGAAATCATCCTCCCATCCAAAGAGGAGCAGTAACGAAGGTATTTGGGGAAGCACTTTAATCTTGGCTTTTGACTCTTCGGCCGACAAGAATCTGATATCGTCCGGGCGGCACGGAACTGCAACCAGCAATTTCAAGGACACCGGCATCGGTTCCGTCGAGGTATCAAAATGTCGATCACTGTCATCATCTGCACGTATAACCGAAGCCAAAAACTGGCAAAGGCGCTTGAAAGCATTGCTGCGTCGGTGGTGCCGAATGACGTGGAATGGAACGTGTTGGTCGTGGATAACAACTCCAGCGATCAGACGCGAGAGGTGGTTGAGGACTTCTCGAAGCGGTTTAAAGATAGATTTCGCTATCATTTTGAGCCGCGACCGGGAAAATCGTATGCACTCAATAGCGGAATAGGCGAGTCATCCGGAGACGTATTGGCTTTCACGGATGACGACGTAATTGTCGAGTCAAATTGGTTATGGAACTTAACAGCGTCATTGCTCAGCTGCGAATGGGCAGGAACAGCCGGGCGCATAACACCCTTGTGGGAACAGCCAATTCCTCGCTGGCTACGGTTGGACGGTGATCTCCTCCGTGGGCCTTTTGTCGTCTTTGATCTGGGTCCTACCCCGTGTCCATTGCTGGAAGCGCCAGTCGGCGCGAATATGGCGTATCGTAAAGAGATATTTGCAAAATATGGCGGGTTTCTCAGCGATTTGGGCCCTCAGCCGGGATCCGAAATTCGTGGAGAGGATTCCGAATTTGGCTACCGCTTATTGAAGTCAGGCGAGCAGCTTCGCTATGAACCGTCTGCGGTTGTATATCATCCAGTTCCCAGCGAGAGAATCAATAGAAAGTTTTTGCTCGCGTGGTTTTTCAGTCACGGCTATGAGCAAATCCTGATGTTGGGCAATCCATCAGAGGCAAAATGGTACTTTGGCGGGATTCCAGTAGTGCTCTTTCGACGGTTCGGAAGATGGAGCGCTCAGTGGCTAGTTACCTTTAGGCCTGCGAGACGATTTCAATGCAAACTCAATTTGTGGAACATGGCCGGTGAGATACGAGCCAGTTATGAATTATCACGGCGCTTACCGATATCGGACAGTGCTTTGCCCATTTCTCGAATTACAAGATCGACTAAGACTAAGACAGGCAGAGCAGCGAGAGCGGATGAGAATCCCTCTTCGTTCTAGGCGCAGAAAACCGAGCAGCGATAACAGCTTTGCCGTGGAATGGCATGCTGCACTCATCAAATTCGACTGAGCCCTGATGGAGCGTGCTTGGATGAAATTGCGAGAACCAGAGTTGGGCGCCGAAAGAACCGGTTTCGCATTAGGTTCATATGGCCCCTCTGCAGCCCTGCTGACCGGGGGAATTGATAGACCATATGCCTATGGAATAGCAACTGGGCTTGCCTCGAAAGGCGTGAAACTCGATGTGATCGGAAGTTCGGAATTGGACTGCGCTGATATACGCGAAGCGAGCGGAATAACCTTTCTGGACCTTCACGGAGATGTTCGGGCTCAGAGTAGAATGTGGCGCAAGGCGCTTCGCTATTTAGTAGTTTATGGAAAGCTGATCAAGTATGCGGCAACAGCTAAGCCGAGGATTTTCCATATATTGTGGAATTATAAGCTCCCCTTCTTCGACCGCACCTGTTTGATGCTCTATTACAAGATTCTGGGGAAGAAGATCGTATTCACTGCACACAACGTGAATGCGGCCGAAAGAGACGGACACGAATCCTTTCTAAATCGCCTCTCATTAAAGCTGCAGTATCGGTTGGTCGACCACATTTTTGTTCACACTCCAAAGATGAAGACTGACTTGAAGGAAGGTTTTGGAATTTCCGGAGAGAAAGTCAGCGTAATTCGTTTTGGCATCAATAACTCTCTGCCTGTCACGGAACTCTCCTCAGCCTGCGCGAAGAAAAAACTGGGCCTTGGTCAATCCGACAAAACGCTCCTTTTTTTCGGGCGCATCCGCCCTTACAAGGGATTAGATTTCCTAATCCGCGCATTTGAGAAAGTTTCGTTCCAGGACAGAAGCTATCGCTTACTCATTGCCGGCGAGGTGTTAAAGGATTCAACGCAATACTGGCAGGAGGTGCAGGATGCGATTGAGCGCACAGGCACTGCAAGTCAGATTATCCAGAATATCCGGTTCATCGAGGATGCCGACACAGAGGTCTATTTCAAAGCTGCGGATGCGCTAGTGCTGCCTTATACGGCAATATTTCAGAGTGGCGTTCTGTTTCTCTCCTATAGCTTTGGGCTGCCCGTAATTGCCACGGACGTTGGCGCACTTCGCGAAGACATTGTCGAAGGTGAGACGGGATACACCTGTCATGCTCGTGATGAAAATGATCTGGCTCGGGCCATCAGCACGTATTTCGGAAGTGATCTCTATAAAACTCTCGAGCAACGGCGACAACTGATAAAAGAATTTGCGCAAACGCACAACTCATGGGATACGATCAGCGAAGCCACGAGCAAAGTGTATTCTGAATTGTTAGCTGGGACATCCAGCTGAACGGGTACGAGACGGTTTCCAATCAGGCATTCAGAATATCGAAAACTTCGCATGGCCAGCAGGCAAGAAATTTCCCACCCCCAATGGCAGTGGACGAATCGCTGGCAGGGCTCGCAATCTGAAAGTGCTGCGCTGTGCCGATGCCTAGGCCTTAACATCTTATTGTCGAGTCACAGAGAAAAGTCGCCAGAGTAGCTGCCGGCACGAAGGAACTGAGAGGAGCAAATTTTGGATATTAGCATTTTTGGCTTGGGTTATGTCGGTACTGTCTCGGCTGGATGCCTAGCTAAGGACGGCCATAACGTCATCGGGGTTGACGCAGTATCGACGAAGGTCGACCTTATAAATAGCGGCAAATCTCCGATCATCGAATCCGAAATCGGCGACATAATCGCAAGGGCGATTGGACAGCAACGATTACGTGCGACTTCCGATGTACTGGACGCAATCTGTAATACCGAGCTCTCGCTTATCTGTGTTGGAACACCGAGCCAATCTAATGGCAATCTTGATACTACTTTTGTAAGGCGCGTATGTGAGCAAATAGGCAGAGCAATACAAGAAAAGCCAGCACGTCATACTATCGTCATTCGCAGCACGATTTTGCCTGGCACGATGCGTGGACTCGTCATCCCCGTGCTGGAGGAATTCTCTGGAAAGAAAGCTGGTAGAGACTTCGGCGTATGTAACAATCCAGAGTTTTTGCGCGAAGGAACGGCGGTAGCGGATTTCAATTCGCCGCCAAAGACCGTCATCGGAGAGTTCGATAAGAAGAGCGGAGATAAAGTAGCAGCTCTTTATGAAAAGATCGACGCTCCATTGATTCGGACTGACGTCGAAACGGCTGAGATGGTCAAGTACGTAGATAATTGCTGGCACGCCCTAAAAATCGGGTTTGCTAATGAAATTGGCAATTTATGTAAGTCTTCTGGCGTGGACGGCCACGCTGTGATGGATATCTTCTGTCAAGATCGGAAGCTGAATATTTCTTCATCCTACCTGAAGCCTGGATTTGCGTTTGGGGGCTCGTGTCTACCAAAGGATCTGCGCGCTCTTTCATACCATGCGAAGGCTCGCGATCTACAACTGCCAATTCTCACCTCCATTCTTCCAAGTAATGAAATCCAGATCACACGCGGTTTGCAATTGATAATGGAAAAGCAGAACGCTCGAGTTGGCGTACTCGGCTTCAGCTTTAAGGCGGGAACTGACGATTTACGCGAAAGTCCGGTGATAGAAATTATCGAGCGGCTCCTAGGCAAAGGCTATGATCTTCGAATATTCGATAAGAACGTCAATTTAGCGAGATTGGTCGGTGCGAATCGAGATTTCATTCTCAATCGCATCCCTCATATTTCAAAGCTCATGGCGCCGAGTATTGAAGCAGTGTTGGAACATGCCCAAACAGTTGTTGTCACCAACGACGACACCGAATTCGCAAGTGTTCCAAGCCGACTTCGCGAAGATCAGTACCTGATAGATTTCGCCCGCATTAAGAGCCAAAGAAGCGGAGATGGCCTTTATGAAGGCATCTGTTGGTGAACTGCTCATAAATTCGGATGCGAAGCCAGAGCTGAGGCTCTAATTCAAGACTTGAGCGACGATCTTTCGCGAGAAGAATGAAAAAGCAAGAAATGAAAAGAAAACTTCTTATTATTGTTGAGAACGCATCCGTTCCATCCGATCCACGCGTGTGGAATGAAGCCTCGAGTTTGCGGGAAAGAGGATACGAAGTATCGGTCCTATGTCCCAAGAGCAAAGAGAACCTGGCGACATATGAGCACCTCGAGGGTGTTCATATCTATAGGCACCCCATGCCTGCGGATAGGAAGGGCGTTTTTGGTTATGTCACAGAATACAGTGCTGCACTCCTGTATGAGTTCATCTTTGCAATATGGATCTATTTACGACGCGGTTTCGACCTAATTCAAGGCTGTAACCCACCTGATAACATCTTCCTTGTCGCTCTCCCCTTCAAATTACTTGGCGTCAGATACATTTTTGATCATCACGATGTGTGTCCTGAACTCTATGTCGCCAAATACAACAAAATAGATTTCTTTTACAAAACCTTGTCTTGGTTTGAAAGGCTGACATACCGCTCAAGTGATGTTGTCATAGTGACTAATAACAGCTATAAGGATATAGCAATCGCTCGGGGTGGGGTGAGGCCGGAAAATGTATTCGTTGTGCGTAACGGTCCTGATCCGACGCGGTTTAAAGCTCGTCAACCAAGAGAAGAACTGAAATACGGTAAGCGCATTCTGGTTGGCTACGTTGGTTCTATGGACGTTCAAGAGGGTTTGGATATTCTGATAGAAGTGGCAATGCGCATCAAGAGCTTGGGGAGAAACGATGTCCACTTCACCTGTGTAGGCGGAGGCCCTTCCTTGCCGAGCTTAAGAGCAATGGTGCAGCAGATGGGGCTCGAAGATACGGTGAACTTCACCGGAAGAGTATCAGAGGATGAGTTGCTCGATGTTCTCTCTACGGCTGATATATGTGTGAATCCGGACAGGCCATGCGAGATGAATGACATCTCGACAATGATTAAGATCATGGAATACATGTCGCTTGGAAAACCCATCGTTCAGTTTGATTTCAAAGAAGGCAGATTTAGCGCTGGTGAATCATCTTTGTATGCTGACCCGAAGAATATGGTCGCGGATTTCGTGAATAAGCTTCTCTGGCTGTGCGATCATCCCGAAGTACGAAGGCAAATGGGAGAGTTTGGCCGCACTAGAATCGAGAAGGAACTGGCATGGGAATTCTCGATTGAAAATCTTGTCGCTGCTTATGAGAGAGCTCTCAGCTAGGGCGCTCTAAAGAACGTGATTCTCAGATGTTATTGCATTCGCTACGCGCTGTTTCGCCGGTCATGAATAGTACGGGGATTCGACAGAAAGCGTAAGGCAGTATACTCCGGGCTGGTTCCTTGATGGGAACTAGGATCTGGACGGCAGTTAAGGAAGGCTTTAATGATCGTTACAAGCACGCCCTTGCGCGTTTCATTCTTTGGAGGAGGTACTGACTACCCTGTGTGGTTTCGGGAGCACGGTGGTTCGGTACTGTCCACGACGATTGACAAACGTTCCTACATAACTTGCCGATGGCTACCGCCGTTTTTTGAGCACCTCAGCCGAGTTTCCTATTCAAAGATGGAGAATGTCTCGAAGAACAGCCTAATCGAGCACCCATCAGTGCGCGCATGCCTCCAGTTCATGGAGATTGAGGAAGGGGTTGAGATCCATCACGTTGCTGATTTACCGGCGCGCGCAGGTTTGGGGACCAGTTCGGCATTCACCGTGGGTTTGCTGCTCGCACTGCATGCGCTCAAGAACGAGATGCGGGACAAGCGCACCCTCGCTTCAGAGGCGATTAAGGTCGAGCAGGATTTACTCAAGGAGGCGGTCGGTGCGCAAGATCAAGTGAGCGCGGCGTTTGGCGGTCTCAATCGCATCGATTTTTGTCGGGATGATTCCATAGACGTAAAGCGAATCTTGGCTTCGCCCGACAGGATTAACGACTTAGAAAATCACTTGGCCCTCTATTTCACCGGATTTTCTCGAATTGCATCCGAAATTGCTCAGGAACAATTGCGCGTAACGCCAATTAAAAAACAGGAACTGACGTCCATGGTGGAGTTGGTTGACGAGGCTGAATCGATACTTAGTGATCCTAGGCGGTCCATGGATGATTTTGGCAGACTACTCCATGAAGGATGGAAGATCAAGCGATCGCTAACGCAGAGAATCAGCAGCCCCAGCATCGACGAGATCTACGCGGCCGGCATCAGCGCTGGAGCTCTCGGAGGTAAGCTGCTTGGTGCGGGAGGCGGCGGCTTCATGTTGTTCTATGTGCCTCCCGAGCGACGCGAGGCACTTCGGCACAAATTACGTAATCTCCTGTGCGTACCCTTCTCGTTTTCTGCCAGAGGTAGCGAAGTGGTCGTATATGAGCCGGAAAAACCTCACGATCAATCCTTGGCGGCCGAACGGGAGTTCATCTATTCCGAGAACGCGCGGAGTGTGGCGCCTTAATGTTCTCGATATCCTTTCCCAGCGGCGGATTTGGATTGCATGTGCATTCTTTAAGCATATCTATCGGGGAGCCCTGTCCTACCTAATCGCATCTCTGAGCAGAATGACGGGCAAAGTTTGTGTGCGTTTGCAGAGGTTCTTATTGGTTGACTGCGTCAACGGTATTTCGCGGAGTCAGCGGATTGGGCGAGTATGGCAGAGTTAGTTATCCGCAAAAGTGCCACAGATCTTTTGATCGGGCCGAGGTTAGCCGTTAGCGTAGTCATGCAGTGAAGAGCCGAATATGACGCTTTTAGCGATGGGCAAACTCCCAATCATGGGTCAATACTGCTTTAGAAGTATTAGCGGCAATTGGTCTGCTCTAATATGTCTAAAAGATGATATCAATGGCATTGGCCAGCTCGAACCATCGAACCAGCGGGGCATGAGCCCCGTCCTCCACGCTGCTCACGAGTCAGCGTCGTTTTCTTCCCTGCTTCGGAGAGTTTGAATGAACCGCTACTTCCTTGACTATTTTCGGTGCCCAGAATCTTTGGCTGATTTCCGATTGAGTGGGGAGATTTCTAATGATCCGGGATTCTTCAATTGGGGAAGTCGGATAATCTGCTACGGCCGTTCAGCGAACGGATTCCGAGCACGTCGCGCAGACGACGCTCTGTTTGACACTTCAGAGGACGTTTTGGTCAAGAATTCGGGCGTTAACCTCCCGTTTGATCCGTCGGAAGTCGTTGAGAATCTCCTTCGAGAACGATATTCGGCGCATTTTCGTGATCCTAGCAGGCTATCAAATCGCGTTGTGCGGAAGCTCTATTACTTCTTCAGACCATGCATGGCAGTATGGATGCGGAAGTACTTCCAGAAGGCTTATCTCTATAGCTGGCGTAACATTTCATTTCCCGAATGGCCTGTGGACTCCACAGTAGATCGGTTTCATCGCAAGTTGCTGGTCGCTGCAATGAAAGCAAAGGGATTGGAAACCGTTCCATTTGTCTGGTTCTGGCCGGACGGATTCCATAGCTGCACGATTTTGACTCATGATGTTGAGGAGGCTGAAGGAAGGGATTTCTGCAAAGCGCTCATGGATCTGGATGAGTCATACGGTTTTCGCGCTGCTTTTCAGGTCGTTCCAGAGGGCCGATACGCTGTTCCAAAAAGTTATTTGGACTCGATTGCAAGTCGTGGATTTGAAGTGAATGTCCACGATCTAAAGCACGATGGACGATTGTACGCAGAATATGGTGAGTTTCTGCGGAGGGCGAAGCGAATCAATCAATATGGCAGAGAATTTGGTGCAAGCGGATTCAGATCGGGGATTCTCTATCGTAATGCTGACTGGTACAGAGAATTCGAATTTTCCTACGACACATCTATCCCCAACGTCGCACATCTCGATCCGCAGCGCGGTGGATGTTGTACCGTGTTGCCGTACTTCATCGGGGACATGGTTGAGTTACCTCTAACCTGTACCCAAGACTATACGTTGTTTACGATGTTAGAGGACTACTCCATCGACCTATGGAAGCGTCAGATCGATCTGATTAGAGTAGATCATGGCCTTGTGAACGTTCTAGTTCATCCCGACTACGTTATAGAGCCTCGGGCGCAGGCGATATACAAAGCCCTACTCGGATACCTCGCAGAATTGCGAGATGAGGATCATATGTGGACGCCTTTACCGAAAGATGTGGCAGCCTGGTGGAATGCGCGTAAGCAGTTAAAGTTGATTCCCGATAATGGAAAATGGAGGATATCCGGAGCTTCCTGCGAAAGGGCTCGCATTGCCTATGCACATTTAGATGGAGAGGATTTAACCTATAGCTTTGAGTCAGGAAATTGATTTCAATTTTTCATGTTTCATACTTGGCGACAAAGACTCTTGGTTCAGATCATATTCGCTTTGAGAATGCACGGTGTTCGGAATGACTATCTACACGATAGATCCACTGAAGGACGAACGCTGGCTGCCGTTACTGGATCGCCATCCTGATGCAAGCATATTCCATGACCCACGCTGGCTGAAGGCACTATTGCTCACGTATGGTCGCCAGTCATTTGCATTCACAACGTGTTCTCCCGATGAGCCGCTGAGAAATGGACTGGTCTTTTGCGAAGTCAAGAGCTGGCTCACTGGCCACCGGCTGGTTTCGTTGCCGTTTTCGGATCATTGTGACCTTCTCACGGAATCTCCTCGGCATACTGCAGAACTGCTGACGCACTTGGGCAAGACTGTCGGGAAGACTATTCGATATGTGGAGATTCGGTCTCTCAAGCAGCCGGAACTTCCTTCATCACAGAATTGGAGCCAAGCTGAGCAGTTCTGCTTTCATGCACTGCCCCTGGATCAGCCGCAGGGCGCGCTCTTCAAAAGCCTGCACAAGGATTGCATTCAGCGGAAGATTCGAAGAGCCGAAAAGGAGAACCTGGAATATCGCTGCGGCCGATCGGAGCTATTGCTGCAGCAATTTTATTCGCTCGTTCTGCGTACGCGAATTCGCCATCGACTCCCGCCGCAGCCTCCTGAATGGTTCAGCAACCTGGTCGCCTGCATGGGAGAAGCCCTGACGATTCGCGCAGCACTGAAAGATGGTCGCGCGATAGCTGCTATCTTGACGCTCTCTCACAAAAACGTCGTGACTTACAAGTACGGATGTTCCGATGAACGTTTCAACAACCTCGGAGGTACTCCGTTTTTGTTTTGGAAAACCATTCAAGAGGCCCAGCAGATTGGAATGCTCGAACTCGACTTAGGACGATCCGAGATAAGTAATTCCGGCTTGATAGCGTTCAAGGACCGTCTCGGTGCCAAAAAGACAATCTCAACCTACTGGCGTTGCAATTCGGGAAGGGCGAGCCAATCGCGCACGAACTTCCTTGCAGATGCCGCAAAGCGGATCGGTCCGAAAATTCCCAATGCCGTACTGCGTTTGCCAGGGAATCTTCTTGTAGCGACCGGCAGACTGTTATATAGGCACATGGATTAGCATCGCGGGGGGCTCATATACCCCAGTGGCGACAACGTCGCGTTCCGTATAGTCGTCTGGCTGGTGAGCAGTCTCTATCCGACCAAAGGAGAGATTCTGGAGCCATGCGAGCCTATCATAGTATCGGAGGTTGAGGTGGATTTTCGTTTGGGCCAAGAAAACCGGACATCAACGGACATCACACAGGAGATCATGACGACTGCTACACAAGAAAATCCGG
>Ga0157374_10000809_pt1 | contig 27407 bp, 20 predicted proteins | sample M25metaG_FD_115308 | JGI IMG/M metagenome (GOLD analysis project Ga0157374, IMG submission 115308) | Miscanthus rhizosphere microbial communities from Kellogg Biological Station, Michigan, USA - M2-5 metaG | ecosystem: Host-associated > Plants > Roots > Rhizosphere > Soil | place: USA: Michigan... | reverse complement strand
CGATTTCCTGTATTTTCTGGACATTGACGCTTCAGACGACATTCAAATACATCTTTATCACTTTACAGGCAGACAATCGGGGAGAGGGCGGCATTTTTTCATTATATACAATAGTCAGGCATTCCGGCAAATGGCTGGCGATCCCGGCAATGATCGGTGCCGCTACATTGCTGGCGGACGGAATTATTACACCACCGATTTCAGTTACCTCTGCCATTGAAGGACTGCATTTGGTAAAGGGGCTCTCAACTATCATTACACCGGGGAATAAAAACGTACTGTTTACGGTAACGGGTATCCTGTTCCTGTTATTCTTTGCTCAACAATTTGGGACCCGCCGGATCGGATCTGTCTTTGGTCCTGTGATGCTGTTATGGTTCTTGATGCTTGGCACCTCCGGTTTTGGTCAGGTGCTTCGGGAACCGGGCATCATCAAAGCTTTGAACCCGTATTACGGTATAGTGCTATTGCTGCAGCACCCGCGTGGCGTTTTTCTGTTGGGGGCAGTTTTTCTTTGCACTACGGGGGCCGAGGCCCTGTACTCAGATCTGGGGCATTGTGGTAAGAAAAATATCCAGTTAAGCTGGCTGTTCGTTAAAATATGCCTGCTTCTTAATTACCTGGGCCAGGGAGCATGGATCTTACTACAACCGGCATCGACAGATTTCAACGGTACCAGCCCTTTTTTCCAGATTATTCCTCAGTCGATGTTATTTCCGGCGATCATCCTTGCGATGTCGGCAACGATTATAGCAAGTCAGGCGCTGATAAGCGGATCGTTTACACTGATAAATGAGGCCATTTGTTTGGATTTCTGGCCCAGCATCAGGACCAAGTATCCGACAGATATACGTGGACAGGTATATATACCGGCGATGAATTGGTTGCTTTGTGCCGGCTGTATATCGGTAGCGCTCTATTTCAAAACATCATCGGCCATGACGGCGGCCTATGGCTTTTCCATAACGATCGCCATGCTCATGACGACCATATTGATGTATTATTTCATGCGTGACGTGAAGCATTGGCCTCAATGGATAGTCATTCTTATCATAAGCGTTTTTGTATGGATCGAGATTTCATTCTTCGTCGCTAATATTCTAAAGTTGGCTAAGTTGCTGTTCTTTCTGATATTTGAACTGGGTCTGATCGGCACCATGTACGTTTGGTTCAAAGCCAGCCAAATCAAAAACAGTCTGTTGCATTATGTCAGGATAAATGAACAATTGTCTTCCCTGAATGACATCAGCAAAGACAAGGATATCGCCAAGTTTGCCACCCACGCAGTTTATCTCACCAGGGCTTCTATTTTTAGCGAGTTGATCGAACAAAGCATTATCTACTCTATACTGGTCAGAAATCCTAAACGGGCAGATGTATATTGGTTCTTGCATGTCGAAAAATCGGATGAACCCTATACCATGGAATATTCGGTTAACGAAGTGTGTGCCGATAAAATTATCAGGGTGGACTTCCGACTGGGCTTTAGGGTTCAGCCCCGCATTAATGTGCTATTCCGCAATGTACTCGAAAACATGGTACAGGACCATCAGTTAAACATTATCAGCCGGTATCCTTCCCTGCAAAAGCATTCGCTTATGGCTGATTTCCGGTTTGTTATCCTGGAGAAATTTCTTTCCAACAACAACGATCTGAATCGATGGGAAAAGTTCATTCTGAATTGTTATTTTAACCTTAGGAAATGTGCTCAGACCGAACAGGAGGCATTCGGACTGGACACCAGCGAAACCAAAGTGGAATTTCTTCCATTGGTCTATAAACCCTTTAAAGTCCGTCTGGTCTATGTGCCATACGCTAAACTAACTAACTAAGACTGAATGAAAACTACCCTTGACCCGCAGGAATTTTATGAACATATCTATAGCTGGTTGATTAGCTACGTGCCCCGCTTTCTGATCGGCATACTGATATTGCTGGGTGGACTTTGGCTGATCAGGATCTTATTAAATCAATTGCTTCTGAAACTACACGCCAAAGAGGTTGACCCCACCCTCAAACCCTTCCTCATGAGCATGATTGGGATCGCTTTGAGGATTTCCCTTGTTGTTGGCGTAATGGAAATTATGGGTTTTCAAACAACCTTGTTCGCAACATTACTCGGGACATTTGGTGTCGCGGTTGGCCTGGCGCTGTCGGGCACACTACAGAATTTCGCAAGCGGTATTTTAATACTCCTGTTGAAGCCATTTGCTGTAGCCGATCAGATCAATACAAAAGGCATAGAGGGCACAGTAACCTCGATCCAGATATTTTATACGATCCTTACTACCTATGATAACCTCATCGTTATTGTTCCCAACAGCCAGCTTTCTAATCAGGTGATCACCAACATGAGCAGACAGACGACGCGACGGCTTGATATCAGCTATCAGGTACCAAATAACATTGATATCAATCAAATCAGTGACACGATCACCAAAGCCTTAACGGATTGCAGCCAGTGCCTTAAAACTCCTGAACTGAATATTGGGGTTGATGAACTTTTACCTGACGCTTATGTCCTTGGAATAAGTGTGTGGACAAATGCAGCCGGTTTTAAGCAGGCCAGGCAGGTTATCCAGGGAACATTGCTTCAAACCATCAAAGATGCAGGCATAAAGATCCCGGGTGTATAACTGGCAATTCAGCAAAAACGAAATGCTCAAAACATCAACTCATTTGGAAGTTATCAGGCTGTCCGAGACGCGCAAAACAGTTTTGACAGATTGATGTCAATCCAATAAATTCACTAAACAGCCAAATTTGACGAACATCCTATCCAAGCCTCCCTGCCTTAATAGGCTAATTGTAAGACTTTTATCCTGGTTCCCAGGGAATGACAAACCGGCTGAAGCAGAATAGAGTACAGAATTTTAAAAAACTAAGATATTTTTACAAAGAAAAACCGGCGCAACCGGATACAAATATGATTATCAGAAAAAAAGAACATTGGTTTAAAATGCTGTTCGTCTGGCATGGCTCGGTAATTCCTAGAATATTGCCGCGGCTTGCCATGCTTTTTTTATTATCGGTTATTATCGTTTCTCTTCATGGTATTATTTTCTCGTTCAAAGTACCGCTGAATCCCACACCATTCACATTGTTTGGTTTCGTGCTGGCTCTTTTTCTCGGATTTCGCAATAACGTCAGTTACGAACGATTCTGGGAAGGGCGCAAGCTCTGGGGAGCCCTGCTCAATGATACCCGGTCGCTGGCCCTCCAGGCGCTGACCTTACCTGAAAGCCCGGATGAACCGGAAAGAACCAGACGTTTTGTGCTGATGCTTATCGCATTCACTTATGCACTGAAACATCAGCTCAGGCGTACCGATGCCAGCAAGGATTTGAAAAAACGGTTGGATCCGGAACATTTTGAATCGGTGGAGGAAGCGAACTTTAAACCGATTCTGATCATGAAACTCCTGGCGCAATGGGTGCAGCAGGCACGCCTGGAAAATAAAATCGATTCGATCCAGCAGTCCTGCTTCGACCAGAATTTTAATAAACTGTCGGATATTGTTGGCGGCTGCGAACGTATCCAGTCTACGCCCTTACCTTATTCCTACAGTGTGCTGCTGCACCGCACCATCTATTTATATTGTTTTTTGCTGCCGTTTGGTCTGGTGGACAGCCTCCAGTGGCTCACGCCCTTTCTCGTTGTGTTTATAGGATATACTTTCGTGGCCTTTGAAGCAATTGCCGACGAGATCGAACAGCCATTTGGAAAAGAACCAAACGATCTTGCGCTGAACGCCATGTGCCACACTATTGAATCGACCCTGCTGGAATTGATCGGAGAAAATCTGCCCGACGTAAAAATCCGGGCGGGAACAATCATTGATTGACAGGTTAATCAGCAGCAAATAACGATCGTGCCGCTAAAAAATAGAATTCCATTAAAAATAGTACCTGTATCCTGGTAAATCAAAAAATCATCGGTAAAAAGCCGGAACAGGCACCAATAAAGTTAATGGCTTTAGCCTGCATTTTTGGGGTCATAGCTGATTCTCCAGTTAATGCCGAACTGATCAATGACTGAACCGAAATAGGCCCCCCAAAACGTATCGGCCAGTGGTTGCGATATCTGCCCGTATTGCGACAGTTTATCAAAGATGGTTTGCGCTTCTTGTTTGCTGGCGGCTGATATCGAAACGGCAAAGTTGTTCCCCTGTACCAGTGAGTCACCGTATTCGTCGCCGGCATCGCATCCCATTAACACCGTATTGCCTATGGGCAAGGCGATGTGCAGAATTTTATGCATATCATCTTGAGATAATACATAACCTTCACTCGGCGGGATCTCGTTGAAACGGGAAAGATGCGTAAAGTCACCGCCAAAAACACCCTTGTAAACGGCGAATGCTTCTTGGCAGAGACCGTCAAATGTCAGATAGCTGTTTGCTGTTGCCATGTTCTTGCGTTTTATATGATTTCAATGATAGATTTTTATTCAATACGTCAACCTTCTCCGCCAATGGTCATAACGATCTGCTTTTGTTAACAGTGACCTGGCATCAAGGCGGCAAAATAAACGGAGAATCTTTATTTGATATAAAGTTAATTTTTAATGCGCACCATTGGTGCCTCCGTAGGAGTTTATAAATAATATTCTACATTCCTTTCACATTTTGCGATATTGATTATCAGCGACTTCAAACATCTAACGACCTATCTTGTAATTGAGGAACTTGGCTATTACATAACCAGATTAGGGTATGATTTGGTATATTTAATATACATATAAATCTATCCCTTTTTTATAGTCTTCTTCCTCCTTTTCGCAATACAAATCAGCCTGCTCGTATTAATTTTTGAGCAGATAAATGGACAATTACGATGAAGAATAACCGCAATAAAAAAACCGCAGGCAGGGACCTTTTTAAAAAAAGTGAACCGGATGGCCCGGAAGAGTCGCCCGGATACGATTATGTGAAATACAGTGGTCTGGGCTTTCAAATGATTGTTATCATTGGCGCTTTTGCTTACGGCGGTTACCGGATAGATAAAGCGGCTCATCATAGTATACAATGGGTTACCTGTATCCTGTCGCTGACAGGCGTCTTTATAGCCATTTATTTGGTCATTAAATCGATAAGAAAAGACTGATCGTGAAACTAGAACCTAAAGCTGCCCCGGTAATGCACCGGCTGGCCTTAGTTAACCATAATTAATACGTCTGTAGTCATGGAAGACAATAATCAACCTATTCAGATCCTCGCGATTGATACCGTCAGGATACTCTCTGCGGACGCGGTACAAAAGGCAAATTCAGGCCATCCCGGTACTGCCATGGCGCTTGCGCCCGTGGCCAGTCTTTTGTGGACCATGGCCATGCGGTATAATCCTGTTAATCCGAAATGGCCGAACCGCGATCGTTTTATTTTATCTAACGGGCATGCGTGTATTCTTCAATATATAATGCTTTATCTTACAGGTTATGATCTGAGCCTGGATGACCTCAAGGCGTTCCGTCAGTTGCACAGCAAAGCTCCCGGGCATCCTGAATATGGCCTGACACCCGGAATTGAGGTGACAACCGGACCGCTGGGGCAGGGTTTCGCCAACAGCGTGGGTTTTGCGATCGGGCAAAAGCATCTCGCTGGGCGTTACAACAAGCCTGGGTTCGATCTGTTCAACTATAAGATATTCTGCATTTGCAGCGATGGCGATATGATGGAGGGCGTAACCTCTGAAGCAGCCTCTTTGGCGGGTATGCTGGAACTGGGCAATATGATCTGCATATATGATGACAACCACATCACTATTGAAGGGGATACCAATCTGGCATTTAATGAAGATGTAGGCAAAAGGTTCGAAGCCTACAACTGGCATGTACAAACGGTCACTGATGGCAACGACTTAGCGGCAATCGCTGAAGCGTTGGTGGCAGCGAAGGATGAAACCGGCCGCCCGTCGCTGATTAAGATCCGCACCCAAATCGCCTATGGCAGCCCCAATAAGATGAATACGGCCGCAGCGCATGGTTCACCGCTGGGAACTGAAGAAGTGAAACTTGTTAAGAAATTCTTTGGGTTCAACCCGGAGCAGTCTTTTGTGGTGCCCGAAGAGGTGCTTAACTATTACCGGGATGCCGGTAAAACAGGGGTAGAGAAAGAAAAACAGTGGAATGATCTTTTTAAATCTTATAAGGAAAAATTTCCTGAGCTGGCAGCAGAATATGAGCTGTTCAGCAGCGGCGGTCTGCCGGAAGGATGGGATGCCGGTCTTCCCGTATTCCAGCCGACTGAAAAAGGCATGGCAACCCGTGCCGCCTCGGGTCAGGTACTCAACGCGATCGCAGAAAAACTACCCGCCCTGGTCGGAGGCTCTGCTGATCTGTCACCGTCTACAGATACCACTTTGTGGGATTTTTATTCCTTCAATGTAGAAAATAGGGAAGGACGAAACTTTCATTTCGGTATACGCGAGCATGCGATGGGAAGTGCCCTGAACGGCATGGCGCTGACCGGGGGGCTGATTCCTTACGGAGCAACGTTCCTGATCTTTTCTGAATATATGCGGCCACCAATCCGGCTGGCAGAAATTATGGAGATCCGGCCTATTTACGTATTTACACATGATAGTATCGGCTTAGGCGAAGACGGCACCACACATCAGCCGGTCGAGCAACTGATCTCATTGCGCGCAATTCCAAATCTGATGGTCATCCGGCCTGCCGATGCCAATGAAACGGCGCAGGCCTGGCGTGTCGCTTTACAGCGTAATGATGGGCCGGTTGCGCTCATACTGACGCGCCAGAATATTCCTGTCATCGACCAGAGGAAGTATAGTAAAGCAGTGGGCCTCGAAAAGGGGGCTTACATACTTTCCGATGCGCCATCGTTCCCGGACATCATTCTGATGGCTTCCGGCTCTGAAGTGTCGCTTATTCTCGACGCACAGGAGAAATTACAGCAGGAGGGCATTGCCGCCAGAGTAGTTAGCATGCCATCGTGGGAACTATTTGCTGAACAGGACAGCGTTTATCGTGAGCAGGTGTTGCCGAAGTCTGTCCGGAAACGCCTGGCCGTCGAAATGGGTTCGCCGCTTGGCTGGCGTGAATACGTTACCGATGACGGTGCCGTGCTGGCCATGTCGACCTACGGCCAGTCCGCGCCCGCCGGTGATCTGTATAAGGAATATGGGTTTACCGTGGAGAATATCATCCGAAGGGCAAAATCCCTTTTAGAGGTCATTTAATTTAATTTTTCAAATCACCTAATCAATTTGGCCATGAAAACATCAAGCAGCAAAGAGGAAAAATTCGATTTTGGATTGATCGGATTGGGAGCTATGGGAATGAACCTGCTCCTTAACATGGGCGACCATGGTATACGGGCCGCAGGCTATGACACCGACCCTGCCAAATGTAAATTACTGGATCAGGAAGGTGAGCATACACATTTGAAAGGCTTTTCAGACATCAATGCGTTTGTAGCCAGTTTGAAAAAACCGCGCGCCGTACTGATGCTGGTCCCCGCCGGAAAAGCGGTAGATGATGTGATTATGGAACTGACGTTCCGGCTGGAAAAAGGCGATATCCTGATCGATGCCGGCAATTCGCATTTTACAGACACGGAGCGCCGGATGAAAGCTTTGGCGGTGGAAGGCTTTCATTTTATCGGGATGGGTATTTCGGGAGGAGAAGAAGGCGCGCGCAGGGGCCCCAGCCTGATGCCCGGGGGCGACCGCGAAGCTTACCATGCCATTAAACCGGTCTTGAAGGCAATTGCTGCCCAGGCGGAGGGCAAACCTTGCGTGGCCTATATCGGCCCCGGAGCCTCCGGTCATTTTGTCAAGATGGTGCATAACGGGATAGAATATGGCCTGATGCAATTGATTGCTGAAACTTATGAGATTCTCAAAAAGGGGCTGAAAATGGATAATGACGCCATGGGTGCCCTGTTCGCCAAATGGAATGCCGGCAGGTTGCAATCATTTTTAATAGAGATCACCGCCTATATCTTGGCCTATAAAGAAGGGGGCCAGGGCCATTACCTGTTAGATGAAATAAAAGATGAAGCGAAAGGAAAAGGAACCGGTAAATGGACTTCACAAGTCGCCATGGATCTGGAAGTTCCCGTTCCGACAATCGATATCGCTGTGTCCATGCGCGACCTGTCCAAATATAAAAAATTACGTAAACATGCGGCGGAACTTTACGATGAGCACAAGAAACTGGATGTGAACGAGGATCACTTTTTGACTACATTGGAGGAATCTATTTACGCTTATATGATCATCACTTATGCGCAGGGGTTTCATTTGTTGGCAAAAGCGTCAGAAACCTATGGCTTTGGATTGAACCTGGGCCGGATCGCGCAGATATGGCGAGGCGGCTGTATCATCAGGTCGGCATTTTTGAATGATATTGCTAAAGCTTACCAGGATGATCCTGCATTACACCATCTGCTGCTCGATAAACATGTCGGGGATTTGCTCGATAATGCAGAAACCGGTGCCCGGAATGTACTGGCATCGGCCATTACCGCAGGGATTGCCACGCCCGCCTGTGCGGCATCCTTAAGTTATTTCGATGCTTTCAGGAGCCAGCGCATGCCCGCTAACCTCATCCAGGCACAACGCGATCTTTTTGGCGCACACACATACGAATTGCTCGGCAAAGCGGGCGTATTCCACACACAATGGGTACTGGAAGAAGAGCGTGATCATCGCCTGATTTAATCGCAACCAAATTCACATCCCAGCTAACATTATCAAAAAAATAAAAGATATGCTTCCCAACACTGATTTTACCAAAACACCTTCTTACGAAAAACTGGTCACACATTATGACAGCATTTCGAAAAAACACCTGAAGGAGTTGTTCGCAGCAGCGCCGGACCGCTTCGAAAAATACTCCCTCACCTTTAATGACATTTTACTTGATTTCTCAAAAAACCGTATGGACGATGAAACATTTGCGCTCCTAATGGAACTGGCGCGCGATTGTTCTCTGGATACGGCGATCAGGGAAATGTTCGATGGTGAGAAAATAAACCTGACGGAGAACCGGCCAGTATTGCATATCGCGCTGCGCAACAGAAGCAATACACCGATTTATGTGGACGGGAAAGACGTCATGCCCGAGGTCAACCGTGTGCTGGAACAAATGAAACATTTTAGTAATGCAGTCATTTCGGGGACTTGGAAAGGTTTTACCGGTAAGTCAATAACCGATGTCGTAAACGTCGGGATCGGCGGCTCGGACCTGGGGCCAGTCATGGTCACAGAGGCACTAAAGCATTACAAAAATCACCTGGCGATGCACTTCGTATCAAATGTGGACGGAACGCATCTAGTTGAGACATTGAAAGAACTTGATCCGGAAACGACCTTGTTTTTGATCGCATCTAAAACGTTTACCACGCTCGAAACCATGAGCAATGCGCGCGGAGCGCGTGAATGGCTTTTAAAAGGCGGAGCGAAAGAAGCAGACGTGGCAAGCCATTTTGTTGCGCTGTCTACCAACGCTGCCGGTGTCGCGGAGTTCGGCATCGACACCAGGAATATGTTTGTGTTTTGGGATTGGGTAGGGGGGCGCTACTCTCTCTGGAGTGCAATCGGCTTACCAATTGTGCTCAGCATAGGATACGATAACTTTATTGACTTGTTAACCGGTGCACACGAAGCTGATGAATATTTCCGGTATGCCGATTTTGAATCAAATATCCCGGTGGTAATGGCAATGATCGGAATTTGGTACAATAATTTTTTCGATGCGCAGACGATCGCTATCCTTCCTTATGACCAGTATCTGCATCGCTTCGCCGCCTATTTTCAACAGGGAGATATGGAAAGCAACGGCAAGCACGTTGACCGCTCCGGTGAAAGGGTTACTTATTCTACAGGTCCTATCGTCTGGGGGGAACCAGGTACAAATGGTCAGCACGCATTTTACCAGTTGATTCACCAGGGAACGAAAATGATACCCTGCGACTTTATTGCGCCCGCGCAGTCACTTAACCCTTTAGGCGATCACCATGAAATACTGCTTTCCAATTTTTTTGCCCAAACCGAAGCCCTGATGAATGGCCGTACAACGGTTGAAGTGATTAAGGAAATGTTGGCAGCGGGAGTACCTAAAGACCGGGTAGAGAAAATTGCTCCCTTCCGTCAATTTGATGGGAGCAAGCCCACCAACTCCATTTTATTGAAGAAAATCACGCCAAGAAATTTGGGTTCGTTGATTGCCTTTTATGAACATAAAATATTTGTCCAGGGAATCATTTGGAATATTTACAGCTTCGATCAATGGGGCGTCGAACTCGGCAAACAATTAGCCGGAAAAATATTGCCCGAACTGAAAGATGGAAAGGAGGTGAAAAGCCATGATTCGTCTACAAACGGGTTGATCAATCAATATAAGTACTGGAGACAACCATTAAAAATAGACTCACCTGTTTAGTACTTCTATATTAATAAATTCATAACCGGTGCAAAATATATTAAGCAGTGAGCTATTGACCTTCAAAACGAAGAATAGAACTAAATGATTGAAAAATAGAACTATATAATTTTGATACGGATTCTATATATTTATTATAAATACCAATTATCATAATTATATGGGACCTAATATCAGATTCTTACGTTCGGTTTTTGAAGTAACCCACGTAGAATATCAGGAGTATGACCTCAATCAACACAAGTTGGTTTTTTCGAGCGGGATCGCTGAAAAGATGCTTGGCTATTCGCCAAAAGAATACTTGGCCTTAAGCCAGGACTTTTATAAAAAACTGGTCTATACGGATGACCTGCCCCTGGTACAGGAAATCTGCGACAGACTGGTCCGCTCACAGGATGGCGAAGTTGTTGAAATGACCATACGGCTGCGCCGCCATGACGGGTCATATGCCTGGTTATACTCCCGTCAGATGGTATTGGAGCGAGACCAGGATAATACGATCAAAACCATTATAAGAGAGGTCGAAGATGTAACCTATATGATTGTTTTGGAGGATCAACTGGAAGAAAGTGTAAATAAGCTTCAACAAATCTCTTATCATAATTCTCACATGCTCAGAAGTCCGGTTGCCAGTATTATCGGCCTGGTCAATCTGGTGGAAGAACATGGTATGGGTGAACACAACAGGCAGATATTTGAATATTTAAAACAAACGATAGAAAAGCTGGACGATGTTATTCGCGAGATAAACCATCTCGCTAAACAATAACACTACGCATGCATACACATTTGAACGTTATCGTTTCCGTGATTCGTGTTTGTAAAACATAGCGTGTTGAGTTCAGTAACCGATTTTAACCAATTTAAATCTTAACATTATGGCAATTCCTAAAAGAACGTGGTTTCAGAAACACAATGACTCTTTGACCTTCGGCGAACGCCTGGCGGATTCGGTGGCAAACGGCATGGGTTCATGGCGATTTATTATTATCCAGACGATTGTCGTTGCGCTATGGATGGCGCTTAATGTAGTCGCTATTGTTTACCATTGGGATCCGTATCCCTACATCTTATTAAATCTGCTTTTTTCAACGCAGGCGGCGTATGCGGCGCCGATCATCATGATGGCTCAGAATCGTCAGAACGACCGTGACCGCGTTAAGGCTGACGAGGATTTCAAAACCAACGTTGAGGCAAAGAAAGACATTGAGGATCTGCAAATTCGCTTAAATAAGATCGACGTCGATAAGTTGGACAAAATTCTGGCTCTGCTCGAAAAGATGAATGTCAAATAATGGCGTAAAGGTGGTTTTTAAGTAGCGATCATACTTATGATGAAACATTTGGTTGCTCCCTCTATCCTCGGCGCTGATTTTGGCAACCTGGAGAACCAGATAGAAATGTTGAATAACAGCGCCGCTGACTGGATCCATGTCGACGTGATGGACGGACTGTTCGTGCCTAACATTTCCCTGGGGTTTCCGATAGTTAGCGCGATAAAAAAATACAGCCGCAAGCCGCTGAATCTGCATTTAATGATTGTCGAACCTGACCGTTATCTGCGGCGCTTTAAAGATGCCGGCGCCGACCATCTGATCGTGCATTACGAAGCTTGTGTGCATCTCGACCGGACCATTCATGCGATAAAGGAGTTGGGTTGTCTCGCAGGCGTAGCGCTTAATCCTCATACGCCGGTCAGACTTCTAACGGAGGTCATCGGTGAAATCGATATGGTACTGATCATGTCGGTCAACCCGGGCTTTGGCGGCCAGCAATTTATCGGGCATACCTATCAAAAGATAGCCAGGCTAAGAGAACTAAGTGCAAAAACCAACCCGGACCTGTATATTGAAGTTGATGGCGGCGTCTCACCGCATAACGCCGCAAAGTTGCTGACGGCTGGCGCAAATGTGTTAGTAGCTGGAAGCTTTGTTTTCACTTCAGAAGATCAACCGGCAGCTATCAGCTCGTTGAAATACATTTAGTTTTAGCTTTTTTGATTGAACAAAAAACTTTCGATGGCGAACTGGTGGTCAAGTTAAGAGGCGCAGCTGGCGCTGATTCAAAGCGGCGCAAAAGCTTCCTGTGCTTTATCATATTCTTTTCGATAAATCCTCCTGGTAGCGGGAATGACGCTGCTTGTTGTACCTTCAACGATGATGGACCCGCTAAACGGCGGTCAGTTTGGTCTTTAGGTCGATTTCTGCTGTAAAAGTCTGTGGTTATTGCGTATTTTTGAATAGAGGGAACTTATGAAAAAAATAGGATTTTTATCGTTTGGGCACTGGTCTGACCACCCTTCCTACAAAACCAACTCAGCAGCTGATACCTTGCTTCAGTCAATTGATCTCAGCGTGGCTGCCGAGGAAATAGGATTGGATGGTGCTTATTTCCGGGTGCATCATTTTGCAGCCCAATTGGCATCCCCTTTTCCTTTGCTTTCTGCTATCGGAGCAAAAACCAAGAAGATAGAGATTGGTACCGGCGTAATAGATATGCGCTATGAAAACCCTTTGTATATGATAGAGGAGGCGGGCGCTGCCGATTTAATTTCAGGGGGCCGGTTACAACTAGGGATCAGCCGGGGTTCGCCGGAACAGGTAATTGACGGATGGCGCTATTTTGGATACCAACCTGCTGATGGAGAAACAGATATAGATATGGGGCGCAGAAAAGCTTTGGAATTTTTGGAGAAACTGAAAGGCGTTGGATTTGCCCAGCCAAACCCGTACCCCATGTTTCCAAATCCTCCGGGCCTGTTACGCCTAGAGCCACACTCGGAAGGATTGCGCGAGCGCATCTGGTGGGGAGCAGCATCTAACGCTACCGCCGAATGGGCGGCGGAGCACGTTATGAACCTGCAAAGCTCTACCTTGAAATTTGACGAGAGTGGCAAGCCTTTCCATATCCAGCAGGCCGAACAGATCAGAATTTACAAAGAGGCGTGGAAAAAAGCAGGGCATGAACGGGAACCAAGAGTTTCCGTGAGCCGCTCTATTTTTGCGTTGGTGAACGACCAGGACAGGTATTACTTTGGAGGACAAGGAAGGGACGCCGATAGTTTCGGTTATATTGAAGCCGATAAAAGGGCCGTCTTCGGGAAAAGTTATGCGGCCGAACCTGATCAATTGATCAAAGAGTTAGCCCAGGAGGAAGCTATCCAGGAAGCAGACACCCTACTGTTAACCATACCCAATACTTTGGGAGTCGATTATAACATACATGTGCTGTCTGCTATCTTACAGCATGTTGCACCAGCCCTTGGATGGCGATAATTTTCTGATATGTTATAGCCATGGCCGACTTTGTTTTAATACTGCTGACGACAGAGCGTAATTTAATATTGTAGCTTTCTAGTATATTGAGTAAGCGGTTTTGGGTTTTCGTCTGTTGTCGCATATAGAACCACCGTTACGACAATGATCGGCTTTTTAGCTCCTTACCAATTTGAATGTCCATTTGATTGACCGATTTGATTTTCGAATTTTGCGCAGTCTAATAGAGTTGGTTTCCCGACACCTATTTGTAAATCCCACCTTTAGGCTTGCTGTTGTTAGCAGTTTTCTGTATTCATATTCATGATGGATTCGTTCTACCCAGAAATAGGACAATCATTAGAACTAAACAAGCAATTTGTGATTAAAACACTTAACCCTCAACTCTCGGAAATTCTTGAAACACCATTGACATATTATTCGGTTGGTAGTTTGTCGTTGGCGAAGATTTAACACGTTGCTTTAGACTACACCATTTTACACAGAGCCTAATGACTATGACTGGAACGACGCTCATCGTGAAGAGGATTTTTGACGATAAGCCATAAGAAAATTAAATCAACCTTCATGTCGTATATTCAAGTTTTTAAGGCTTTAGTTAATCAAATAATTTTTGTATTTTTATATCATAAGATTTGCAATTAATCTGTATTTGGAAAGTGGCGAGTATTTCGGTGAGTAAGAAATTTAGCCATTATAAAATATTGAACATCAGAGCAGTATGAGGTGTTCGAATCCCTCCGGCTCCACAATTAACTTAAGTTAATCCCTGTAAATTAATAATTTACGGGGATTTTTAATTTTTAGGAAACCGTGAGGGGGCAACTAAAATCAAAAGAATTCATGGATGATTCTCGCGACCAATTTGTGCGGGATTTTAATTCTTGACAACTTGTCAAATAGTTGTTATATTTGTGAAAACCGATTTCATATGAAAACGATGACTGTTGGCGAGTTTAAGACGCATTTTTCAGAAGTGTTGGAGCAAGTGAAGGCAGGGGTGAGCTTCGCAGTTACTTATGGTCGCAAAAAAGAAGTGGTGGGTTATTTTTTGCCGGAGTCACAGTTGGATAAGCCGGGCCGTAAGCTGGGGTTATTGGAGGGGAAGTTGAGTGTGGACTTTAAGAAGGACTTTCAGATTACTGAGGAGGATTTGCTGGGATGAGTTTTCTGTTGGATGCTCATACTTTTCTTTGGGCGCTCGCTGCACCATCTCGACTATCAGATAAGGTGCGTGATATACTGGAGGATGCTAAAAATGAGGTTTTTGTAAGTGCGGTTACCTTTTGGGAAATTTCTTTGAAATTCGGTCTAGGTAAACTGGAACTTAATGGGGCGACCCCAAACGATCTACCCCGGTTGGCTGTTGATGCAGGTTTCAGTTTATTGGCCCTGATGCCGGAAGAAGCGGCCGCCTACTATTCCCTGGAGGCGATCTGGCACAAGGATCCTTTTGACCGTATGCTGATGCAACAGGCTATTAATCATAAACTCACATTGTTAAGTAAAGACAGAAATATTGCCCGTTATCAGTTACCCGATCTAAAAGTGATTTGGTAATTGGGGAATTCCCACCCATTCAGGCGTGCCGCTTAGACAGGCGAGGCAATTTAACAGCACTCTGCCGATGTTCAAGTTTAAATTGAGTGGGTGTTACACCAGTAATTTTTTTAAACTGGGTGGATAAATGAGCAACACTACTATAGTGGAGCATCCAGGAAATTTCGGTCAGATTTAATTCATTACGCCTGATCAATTGCTTCACGAATTGAATTTTATGTAAAATAATGAATTGCTCGATGGTGGTGCCTTGTATTTCTGAAAAAACGTTAGCAAGATAAGTATAATCATAGTTTAGCCTGGCACTAAGACATTCAGGAAAATTTGTTTTTTTCGGATTATCCGAATGATAGATAACTTCAGCAATTACATCTTTAATCCTCTCAAACAACATACTCCTTTTGTTATCCAAAAGCTCTAATCCATAATTTAGCAACCCAATTCCAATAATGTGCTTTTGCTCTTGTGAAATAATGCCTTGTACTTCTATTGTTCCCTGATCTATGGAAATGCATTTTAGGCCAACCCTTTCTAATTCTGATTCGACAATTAATTTGCAGCGTGTACTGACCATGTTTTTTATAAATATTCTCATTAATCCAGTCGTTGCAATTCAAGTGCCTGAATGGAATTTTAATTAACCACCCCTACCTTACCTGAGATTTATCGCCCTTTGAGGCCTGCAAGCGCACAATGAGAATTTTAATTATAAATTAAATAAAATTAGCTTTTGGGTCTTTATAGGATTGTGCTTAGTATAAAGGACTCTTATTCGTCTTTTAACTAATATTTATGTAGTAAAAAAATTAAAAGGCAGCAGATCGTCCAAGAGAATTAGTGGGTTTGACAACGCTGTTGTTTGAAAGATGTCAGCTACCAATCGCATCTAAAACTTCCTCCTAAAATTCAAACATGAATTATGTCAAACAAAATTGGAATCCAGTAAATATAATCTAAGACTGCCAGATCTGGAGAATGTGTGAATTGTGTAACATATACCCAAAGTTATGTAACAGCCAGGCTATCAATATAGCCTAGGTTTGTACGGCCTGAATTGCGATCGAAAACAAGCAGGAAAATCTACTATTTATTTAAAAATCATTATGAGTGAAAAACTTACTTTAATTAAGTACGCTTCTGAGTTTTTTCAAAACCGGAAGCCTTCCAAAATACTTAATATCATATTACCGGTTATACTATTGCTAACCGTTTTTTCGACAGGATGTAAAAAGGATAATTTTAAGGGAGAGGTCAAAGGGGTTTGCCCTCTGGTTTCCACCGACCCGATGGACAAAGCGGTCGACGTTGTTCTTAACAAAGTAATTTCGGTAACTTTCAATACCGCAATGAATCCGGCAACGATCAATAATGCATCGTTTACGATTAAGCAGGGTGCAATAACTGTTCCCGGAACCATAGCGCCAACGGCAAACGCTGCTGTTTTTACTTTTACGCCAACAGCACCGCTGCTTCCCTTTACAGTTTACACGGGTACCATTACCACTGCTGCCAAAGATACTTTCCGCACTTCGCTGATCAATAACTATGTATGGACCTTCACGACCATTCCCCTGATAACATTATCATCAAACCCTGTTGCAGGCGGAATAACAACAGGAGCCGGGACATTTGCCCAGGGCTCTGTCATTGCAGTGGGCGCTGTACCGAATGCAGGCTATACCTTTAAAAACTGGACAAGTAACGGATCGATAGTATCCACAAGCGCGAGCTACCAGTTTACAATGGCTGGTAACAGCGTGCTGGTTGCGAATTTTGTCGCGGTGCCCCCCGGAAATTTTGCAGTAAACCTGTCATCAAGCCCTGTGGCGGGCGGAACAACCACCGGCTCAGGCTCACACGCTGCAGGCTCTGCGGTGACTGTGACAGCAACTCCGAATGCCGGCTACGCGTTTATTAACTGGAAAGAAAACGGCGTTATCGTATCAGCAAGCTCCAGCTACTCGTTTATGCTGAATGCGAACAGAACCTTAGTGGCGAACTTTACATCGGTAACAGGATCGCAGTTTGCCGTAATATTGTCATCAAATCCCACCATAGGCGGAACAACAGCCGGAAGCGGCTTATACAACTCCGGGGCGTCAGTTACTGTAACCGCAAATCCGAATATCGGCTATACATTCATTAATTGGACAGATAACGGTGCGATAGCGTCTACCAGTTCAAGTTATACGTTTCCGTTAAATGCTAACAGGACTTTAGTGGCTAATTTTTCACTGATCGCTGGTGTTGGTCCCGGTCAGATAGACCTTGGAACAGCAGGAGATTTTTCGATCTTAACCAAATCCGGCATCTCCACCACGGGTGTTACAGCAGTTGGCGGTAACATCGGCGTTAGCCCGGCATCCTCGACCGCAATAACCGGTTTTGGATTGATCATGGACGCAAGCGGACAGTTTTCTCATACGCCTATAGTAACCGGAAGCGTTTTCGCTGCTGATTATTCGGCTCCGACACCTGCTAAAATGACGACGGCCGTAAACGATATGCAGACCGCATTCACCACTGCTAATGGACTGGTAACACCGGCGCCTATTGTTGGCTTATATGCCGGTGATATCAGCGGTAGGATATTGCCGCCGGGATTATACAAATGGAGCACAGGCGTTTTAATATCAAACGCAGGCGTAACGCTTACCGGCGGTCCGAATGATACATGGGTTTTCCAGATATCGCAGGACCTTACGGTAAATAACGGCGCTATCGTTACACTCCTGGGTGGTGCACAAGCAAAAAATATCTTCTGGGTAGTGACGGGGCAAGCGACTTTGGGATCGAACGTTGATTTCAGCGGGAATATCCTGAGCAAAACACTGATCTCGCTAAATACCGGCGCTAAAGTTACCGGCAAATTACTGGCACAAACAGCGGTTACATTAAATGCAAGCACGGTAGTTCAACCCTAATTTATAGCACCAAATTAATGGCAGGTAAGTCCCCCCAGGGGACTTTACCAAAGCCGGATAAAAAACGATTCATTTAAAAGAAGATATCAAATGTTACCTACAAATAAAATAATTCAAAAATACGTGGCCTGTGCGCTAATCGTGCTGCTGGCCTGTACTACCGCTAAAGCGCAGACTACGCAACCAACCTGGTGGTTTGGTGTATCAGGCGCAGCAAATTTTAATTTCTACGATGGCACAACGCAGAGGCTTGATAATTCATTTATCGTACCATCCGCTTTTCACAAAGGTAATGGTGTTCGCCCTTACGGATCGATACTGGTTGAATATCGCCCTGGACGCATATTCGGCTTAATGCTGAATGTGGGATATGACAGCCGCGGGGCTAAATTAGATCAGGTAATCGCTCCCTGTGATTGCCCTGCCACACTAAAAACCGACCTGAGTTATGTTTCGGTTGAACCCAGCGTGCGTTTGGGCTTTAACTCATCCAATTTGTACTTTTTTGCAGGGCCCCGTTTGGCTATTGGTTTACAAAAAGACTATATGTACACCCAGCTAAGACAGCCAAACACAAATGGCGAATTGAGTGCGATGCATAACACTATTATATCGGGTCAAATTGGCGCGGGGTATGATATTCCTGTTTCTTCCGCTACGAGCACTACTGCGGTTAGTCTTTCACCATTTGTGTCTTATCACCCTTATTTCGGCCAGGAGCCGCGAACTATTGAAAGTTTATCAATATCAACGGTTAGGGCAGGGGTGGCCCTAAAATTCGGAAAACGCCATGCACCGGCCAAAACTGTTATAAAAGAGGCGGCGATAATAGCGATTCCGGTACACGAAGTTACTTTTGCGGTTCGCGCACCTAAGGCAGTACCATTAAAGCGCCAGGTGAGCGAAACTCTGCCTTTGCTTAATTCGGCGTTTTTTGATGACGGGTCAACGCAAATTCCTTCTCGTTATGTATTGCTTACAAAAGACGAGGCATCCGGTTTCAGAGAAGATGGTTTACAGAAAGTGCAATCAACCAGTATGACCGGCCGTTCGGCAGGGCAGTTAAATATGTATCATAATGTATTGAATGTTTTGGGTGATCGCATGCGGTCGAACCCGGGCGCTGTGATAACGTTGAGTGGAGCCTCCGCAAAGGGCTCTGAAGACGGCAAAGCGCTTGCAGAATCTGTAAAACAATATCTTGTGCTTAATTTTGGCATCAGCAGTTCGAGGATCACAACCCTTGGCCGCAATAAACCGCAGCCTCCGTCCGAGCAACGCGGCGGTACCAAAAACCTGGAGCTTCTTCGTGCGGAGGACCGCAGGGTTGATATTGAAAGCGCTTCGCCTGAACTGCTCTTAGAAGTAGGTGGCGGCATAATGAAACCGGTTCAATACAATGCCACGCAGGTAGATCCGCTTGACAGTCACGTTATTTTTAGCGTCGATTCAGCAAGGCAAATGCTTAAATCATGGTCGATAGAAGTTACCGATTCAAAAGGTGCTGTACAACATTACGGACCCTTTACCAGCGATAAGGAAAGTGTGCCGGGTAAAACCATTTTGGGCAACAGTCCTAACGGCGACTACAAAGTAGTTTTGGTTGGTGTACGTAAAAACGGAACCACTGTAAGGAAAGAAAGCACAGTTCATTTGGTTCGCCAGGATGATGCGGTTTCAAAAGGGTTGCGTTACAGCATTGTTTTTGATTTTGACAAGGCAAAATCGATAGCTTCCTATGAAAAATTCTTAACAGATGTCGTATCGCCTTTAATAGCAAATGGCTCTGCCGTTATCATACACGGCCATACGGATATAACCGGCGACGAGGATTACAATCACAAATTGTCAGTTGACAGGGCACAGCAAACGCAGAAGATCATTGAACATGCTTTAGCGGGCTTAGGCAGAACAGATGTTAAATTTGAAACCTTTGGCTTTGGTGAAGACCCCAACTATTCACCATTTGAAAACAATCTTCCCGAAGAACGTTTTTATAACAGGACAGTTATTATAGACATTATAGCTGTTAAATAGAGAGTAATATAACAAAAAGGGGCCGCCTTGTGAGAGGCAGCCCCTTTTTATATTCGTTACGTCTCGAATTAACGGCATTCCTCATAATCATTCAATATCCCATTACCACGGAAATACAGAAGTTGAAATCATTCTTTACGGCTACAAAAGTAAGCGAAGCTAACCAGCTTTAGTAAATTTTCGTATGATTTGGATAACTGCCAGATAAGGCGTTTCTCTTTCAAGCCTTCAAATTTATCATCCTGAAGCCGACAATTTTGTCTTTATGCATATCCAAGCCACAAGCTTTGTCCAGTTGCGGAACGATGTTTACGTCTACGCCATTCTGTTCTTTCATAAATGTCCTCCCTTTTTATACAAAAGACATTTTTATAAGCCTGGGTGTTTCTTGAATCATATCACTTAGGTAAAAATCCCCAAGCAGCAAATGCAAGGGGATTTATTTTTTAACAAAAAGGAATGCTTTCCGGTATTTGCCAAGTGTATATATGACAGCCGGCGCAACTGAGGTGGACTGTTCTTTTCTTACGCCGCCGGCCTTGCGGCCTCAAGCAGGAGTGTTCCTTCTAACATACCTGCTTTTTCCAGCGAAATAAGATTCCCACTTCACGGCATGCGGAAAATTACTGACCGCCGGAATAAATTGGCAAGGGCTATACAAGCGACGCGACATTGTCTCTGTTTTCAGCAGTGCTTCGGCCTTGCCATTTTATCCGCCTTTCATTTTTGCTGTCTAAGCGGTGAAATGGGAGGTTATGCTCAATGTTGTTTTGAAAGCAAATATTAAACTATTACTACTCCAGTAATGGTAAACTAAAGTAAAATGTTGATCCCTTGCCCATTTCACTTTCCACCCACACTTTTCCATTATGCTGATGGATTATTTCAGCAGACAAATATAAACCCAGGCCAAAGCCCGCAATGTGTTGAGTACTCGCATTTTCAATCCGGTAGTAACGGTTAAATATCTTTTCCTGGTCTGATGCACTAATACCCTGACCCTCATCTTTTACGCTTACTTGCAACATTCTCTCAATTTTCTTGCAGGATATCTCAATGTTGGTTCCTCTTGGCGAATACTTTATTGCGTTACTAAAAAAATTATTGATCACCTGACCTATTTTATCCCTGTCTGCATTAACAACTAAGTTGGCGCAGGATGTCAATTTAAAATTGTGACTTGTGGTTGTCAGCCTCAAATCCTCTAATATTTCGTTGAGTAAGGCCGCCATTTCAAAATCCACTTCATTAAGATAAGTCTTACCTGCTTCAAAACTCGATGTGTCTAAAAAGCCGCTAATCAGGATGCCCATTCTTTTCACTTGTATTGTAGCCTTATTTAGTGCAGCAAGTGCAAAAGCATCTCTGGTTTTGTCTGCCCGTCTGGCCAACATCTGTATATAAGCCTGCAGTGAAGTAAGCGGTGTTCTTAGCTCATGGCTGGCCATGGCTATAAAATCAGTTTTTCTGATATCATCCTCTTTATGCGTAGTAATGTCATGCATAACTCCTGTGAAATAATTTGGTTTACCTTCACCATCGTGGGTAACATTCCCGTTAGCCCGCACCCAGCGTAATTTGTCATCGTGTAATCCACGAAGGGGGTATTCCAGATCAAAGCGCTCTCCGCCATTAATGTTAGCTTCAACTGCATCAGTTACCAATGATTGGTATGCACTATCAATTTGCGCTATGGCTTTTTCATAAGTCATTTCCTCGCCCGGGAAGAAGCCAAATATTTCTTTAAGACGCGGGGATGGAGTAAATTCACGGGTCTCAATGTCTATAGACCACATACCCATTTCGGCGGAATCAATGGCCATCTCAAGCATTTTATTACTGATATCTAATTGCTGTTGTATGCTTTTTAACTCTGTTATATCATTAAAAGTAACAATAGCGCCATTCCTTTTATTATCCACCTGCTGTATGTAAGGCATAGTCATCATCTGATACCATTTACCATTGTTGGTCTCAATTTCTTTGGTAATAACATTCCCATCCGTTAATACTTTTTTAATGTCATCTAAAATGGTTTCAAATTTGATGTTAGTTGAAATATTACTGAGGGGCCTTCCGATATCAGATTCCAGCAGGTTGATCTGCTTTACAGTTCCCGGGGAAAATTTCATTAGTCTCAGATCATTGTCAATAAATAACTGCCCATTGACATTACTCCTGAAATAATTATTCAGATCGTCATTGATTTCCAGGAGCTCTTTATTTTTTAACTGGTAGTCTGAATTGATAGTATGCAGTTCCTCGTTAACCGATTGCATTTCTTCATTGGTACTTTGCATTTCTTCATTGGCCGAGACCAACTCCTCATTAAAGGATTGCATATTCTCATTAGTGGCATCCAGCTTTTCATAAGAAGATTGAAGTTTTTGCTTTAACTCTTTCAGTTCTTCCTCCAGGGTCACCGTATATTGATCAAAATATATTTTTTCATTATATACAGCATCTTTATTTGTTGCTTCGGCAAATTTATCCTCGCTAAATGTTATCAATAGTAGTTTTTCCCGTCCCTTTATAATTAAAAGATTTATAGACAGGCTTATATTAATGACAACCTCGCCCTGTTTAATTTTTATCCCGTTAACTGTAACGCTTTGTTTCGTTTTTAAAACTTTTTTCCTTAATGTAGTAAAGGCGACGGCAACCGGTTTTGGTAACAACTCTGCAAGATTTGATGTAAAATGCTTTTGAAGTAAATATTTTGTAGTATCTCCATAAGATTTTATAACATGGTTGTTTTCATCAATACAAATTATCAGGCAATCCAGCTTATTGGCCATGCTTGCATTTATTGCCTCAGCCAAAGTATCGTTAGAATCTTTAAAAACATTACCGGGCGAAAGCCGTGAAGGTGTACGTTTGATCTCGAGCAGCTCCGGCAACGAAAATGAGTCAAAGCTGAGCCCTCTTTTTGTTTCCAGATTTTTATAGATCTTCCATTTTTTATCAACCACTTCAAGGTTCTTAATGATTGGCGTCGGGTTTTCACTGGACCCTAAAAATAAATAGCCATCCTTTTTAAGCCCAAAAAGCAACATGGTGAATATTTTCTTCTGTAGAACCGGCGACATATAGATAAGCAGGTTACGGCAGCTGATCAAATGCATATTGCAATACGGCGGGTTCTTCACCAGGTCATGATACGCGAAGATCACCATTTTGCGTATCACCGGGCTCACTCTGTAATCTTCTCCTTCTTTTACAAAATATTTTTCAATCCGTTCAGCCGACACATTTTTTTTAATACCCGCGTTGTATACTCCCTTGCCTGCATGGGCCAGGGCAGCGCTATCAATATCGGTGGCGAAGATCTTTACTACAGTATCTTCAAAATCACCTTTTAACTGTTCAGCAATCAATATGGCAATAGAATACACCTCTTCGCCTGTAGCGCAACCTGCAACCCACATTTTCAGCTCTTCACCGGGCGCCAACTGTTCAAGAATACGGGGTAATACGTTTGTTTTTATAAAGTCAAATGCTTCTTTGTCCCTAAAAAACGAAGAGACACTGATCAGGAACTCCTTCGCCAATGCTTCTACTTCTTCGGACGAAGTCTTCAAATAATTAAGATAACTTTCCAAGGTTGTAAAATTGCCGAAGGAAGCTCTTTTTTTAGTCCTTCTTAATATTGTAGTTTGTTTATAATCTGTAAAATCAAGTGGAGATTCTTCTTTGATCAGGTCTATAATGGAGGCAAGATTTTTTTCGTCATCCTGGTCATCCGCTATCAACCCCCCTTCATGCTTTACATACTCTTCGATTGTATCAGGCATCATGCCGGGTTCCAAAACAAAATCCACCATGCCGGTAGCTATCGCATGAGAGGGCATGCTGCTGAATTCCGAAGTTTCAGGATTCCTCGCTATCACCATTCCACCAGCTTTTTTAATAGACTCTATACCTTCTGTGCCGTCTGTACCTAAGCCGGATAAAACTATGCCAATGGCTTTTTTTCCATAATCAGTTGCAAGCGAATTAAAAAATGTATTAATGGTCATATGAGGGCCTTTAATGTTTTCTTTATCTGTTAAATACAACATATTGGCTTTTATGGTCATGAATTTATTGCTCGGGATAAGGTATACCTGGTTGCATTGCACGCTCATTCCGTTTTCAGCCTGCTCAACAATAAGTTTACTATGCCTGGCCAATAACTCAACCATCCTGCTTTTAAAATCGGGTGATAAATGCTGGATAATTATATAGGATACGCCATCTAACGGCGTGTGATCGAAAAATGAATTTATCTCTTCCATACCACCGGCAGAGGCGCCAATGGCAATAATATAGTCAGGATGAGCTTTAACCATAAAATGATTTTAAAGGGTAGCAGCAGTATGCAGAAAAGAATTCTCAGAGTGGATATATAAACAAGTAGACTTTATGCCGATTTGTTTCGAATACTATTAACGATTTCCATCTCTTTGCATGTAATCCGGTGATTTTTCAAATGGACTCCCCAGATTTTTGGCGTTCTTATACATAAATGACGAGCCCAACTCCAGCTGTTTGAAAAAAAACTGCCAATAGACATTGATCAGGGATTTAGTTGTAATTCCGAGACTATATCAACCACTTCGTGTATTTTTTCATCCAGCCTTTCAGTCGCCTCATTAAGCATTATTAATTCTTCCCGTGAGGCTACATAGTCGTCTTCCTTAATCAGGTTCATCAAACCCAGTATGCTTGCAACAGGCCCACGGTAATCATGCGACTGTATTTGTGCGATCTTGGCCAATAAATGCTTTTGATCAATGATCGTTTTTTCATGTAACTTGCGCTCATTGATGTTCCGGATGACATAGGTTACACCAATGATATCTCCGTTGTCATTTCTTACCGGTTCAAACACGCAATCCCACCAGATGGTCCCTTTGCCTCCGTAGTCTGCAAGGCGCTCCAGTTGCACACTTTTTCCTTTTAATGCCCTTGCGTAATGAAGCACAAATGCTGCGTGAAAGGCAGGTGTCAGGAAATCGATCATCTTTCGGCCATACGATAGCCGTTCATCGTATTTATTTTTAACAAAACTATAGGCAGCCCGGTTAAAATCGATAATTTCTCCCTCTTCGCCTAATAAAAAATAAGAATCTGTTAAGCTTTCAAACATAGACCGAAGTTTAATTTCATTCCCGGCTTTATGTTCCCTGATCTGTTTTAAACTGGTTAAACTTTTATCCAACTGGGCAAGGCTTAATTTCAGTTCCATCACACTGATCGCGTGTTTGGAAAGTGTCTTAAACATCAGTTTCTGCTGACAGGTAAGCGCATGCGGTTTATAGTCCATAACGCACAGCGTTCCTATGCAGTGACCATCTTGCGTGATCAGCGGTGCACCGGCATAAAACCTAATCCGGGGTGCCGCTGTAACAGATGGATGAGTATTGAAGCGTTTATCCAGTTGTGTATCATCAATAATCAATAAGTTTTTCCTTTTGATGAGCTTGTTACAAAAGGATAGTTCCCGCGGTATGCGGTCCATGTTCAGATTAATTCCCTTTTTTACTTTGATCCACTGGGTATTTTTATCAATTAAGGAGATTAACGAAATCGGCGTTTGACAAAGATTCGCTGCAAAAGATACAGTTTGCCGTAACTCAGGGTGGTGTTGCAGGTTTAGCCGTTCAAACTGTTTTACAACATTTTGCCTCAATTGCTCATTCATTCGGGATCATTATAACACCTTTAATAAGTTGATATTAATTCAATGAAGTGGCAGCTAGTGAATTTCCAGGTTCATCCACAAAATGGATGATAAACTTACTGCCTTTTCCGGGTTCACTTTCAACGGTAATATTGCCGCCTGCTGCATCTATTATTTTCCTGGCCAGGAATAAGCCAATACCCTGGCCTTCTATATCCGGCTTAAGCCTGCCATATTTTTTAAAAATCTGGTCTATGCCATTTTTGGGAATACCCAATCCGTTATCCTGAACAGTTAGTATAATATGCTTGCCCTGTTTTTCCGTACGGATTTTTATCGCCGGGGGCATATCTCCTTTGAACTTTATTGCGTTAGAGATCAAATTGTAAAATATGCTTCTCACGTTCTTTTTTGAAAAATAGATATGTTTTACTTCCAGGTTTTTAGTGAGCACTGCTCCCGTTAATTTTATTTTATCTTCGAGGCTCCATTCAATATTGTGGATGATCTCTTCCAGGTCAATCATTTCCAATTCGATCATGTCGTTCTCCAGTTTGGCAACGGATGATATTTCATTAACGAGTTCACGGAATTTTTTAATGGATGAATCGATAATTTTAAGAAAATGATTGAGTTCGGGGTCGCTAATATCTATCAGGTTCATCACCTCAATACTCTGTTCAATGTTATTTAATGGGCCTAACAGGTCATGAGAGGCTGTATGTACAAAATTATCCAGGTCAGCATTGATACGAAGTAAGCCTGTATTTTTGTGGTCAAGTTCCTGCTGTGCTTTTTTTAATTCTGTAATATTATTAAAAGTGATTACCGCTCCATTATTTTTATTTTCCGCCTGCTGCACATATGGCATAGTCATCATCTGGTACCATTTGCCATCTTTGGTTTCAATTTCTTTAGTAATAATATTTCCTTTTTCCAGCACTTCATGGATATCTTTAATCATGCTTTCCATTTTGATGTTGGTAGAAATATTGCTGAGCGGCCTGCCGATATCCGAATCCTGAAGATTAATTAACTTAACTGCCCCGGGAGAAAACCTCATTAGCAGCAGCTCATTGTTAATAAATAATTGCCCGTTTATATTACTTCTGAAATAATTGTTCAGATCATCATTAATCTCTACCAGTTCTTTATTTTTTAATTGATATTCGGTGTTAATGGTATCCAGTTCTTCATTAACTGATTGCATTTCTTCATTGGTACTTTGCATTTCTTCGTTTGCAGATAGTAATTCTTCGTTGAACGATTGCATATTCTCATTGGACGCATCAAGCTGCTCGACAGTAGATTGCAACTTATCTTTCAAATCCTTTACTTGCTCTTCTAAGTTAAGGGTATACTGGTCGTGATATATTTTTTCGTCGAACACTGATAAATCAGCTTCTTTTTGAGTTGACAATTTATTTTCTGTAAAGATTGCCATGAGCATTCTTTCTCCCTTTTTAATTGTTAAAGGGCTGACGGATAAGTTTACCTCCAGGATCAGGTCACCCTGTTTAATTTTTATGCGGTCGATTG
>Ga0157374_10000805_pt1 | contig 27491 bp, 14 predicted proteins | sample M25metaG_FD_115308 | JGI IMG/M metagenome (GOLD analysis project Ga0157374, IMG submission 115308) | Miscanthus rhizosphere microbial communities from Kellogg Biological Station, Michigan, USA - M2-5 metaG | ecosystem: Host-associated > Plants > Roots > Rhizosphere > Soil | place: USA: Michigan... | reverse complement strand
GCGATTTCTTCACTGAGCGCATCATGCTCGCCCTTGCCTTGGCTGAAGGACACACTCCATTCGGTGATCCGGTTTTGTAAATCGCTTTCTTGTTCGGTCAAGTCTTCGCGTCGTTTCACCAACTGCTGCCGCTGCATGATAAAGGTGTTCTCGTCGCCCGCGGGTGTTTCACCGATGGCGTTGAGAAGCGCTGCATAACGCCTGGCACGCTGCTCGCGTCGAGTTAGCTCGCGTTCCTGCTCGCGGATTTCGGTGGCGAGTTGCTCCAGTCTATCGCCGCCTTGTTCCGATACGGCGCGTTTTAGCTCGTCTACTTCGTGTCGCTGATGATCGCGCTGTTCCGTGTGTCGCTGCTTTTGCATCGTAAAGCGCGCGTGGTCTTCGACGAGCAGTTGCAAGCGTCGATCGAGCAAGTCAAGTTTGAGTTCGGCAAAGTAGGGCTTCAGTGTTTCTCGGCTGGCGCGTAAGTTTTCAAGTTCGGCCACTTGTTCTCGATGGCGATCGCAATCGGCCACCAAGGGCATGAGTAGTTCCACTTGGCGTTTTGCTTTTAGCACGGCTTCATGGGCGCGGTTGAGGTCGTCGAAGTGCATGATCAAAGCATCGATGCGAGAGGCTACATCGAACGGTTCCAGCATATGGCTGCGCACGAAGTCGGTAATGCTTTTGATCTCCTTCATCGATATCGCGCGATAAAACAAATCCATCGCTTGCTCGTTGTCGATGCCGAAGCGCCGGCGGAACCATGCGCCGTATTTAGGGAATGTATCCTCGATCTCAGCACCCAGGCCGCGCAGCTTTTTGCGCAATTGCGTGATGTCCGATCCAAAGTGAGCAAAATTCGCGGCAATGGATAGTTCGCATTCGGCACTCACAAAAAAGCGTGCAGGCTGTCCCTGCGCTTCTTTCATATAAAACACTTGAGCCAGCGTTATGGTTTGGTCGTAGCCCGCGTTGTGAAATACACCGAGAATGACTGAATAACTATTGTGATCACGCAAGGGAACGGGTTTCGCTGCGCCGGTCGCCTCGTTGCGTTCGGATTTGTAATGGCCCAACACATAAGAACGTAACGTCCGCTCGGTTGCGTCGGCGCCGGCCGCTTTGTTGTAGGTGATTCGATTCGCGGGCAACAACAGGGTTGTGATCGCATCCACCAACGTTGATTTGCCCGAGCCGATATCGCCTGTCAACAAGCCGTTCTTGCCGTCTAGTTGCAGGGTCCATACACGTCCATCGAATGTGCCCCAATTGAAAACCTCCAGGCGCTTCAAGCGAAAGCCCGACAACGTATCATCGGTGGCAAAATCCAACGCCAACACTTGCGGCTTATTCATTATCCGAACTTCCTGAATCACCGGCGAGATGGGCCTGATAAGCGGCTAAGCGCATATCGAAATCCATTAGCCATTGCGCATCGACAAAGGCTTTGAGAATCCGCCGCACTTCAAAGTTCGCGGGTCCACCGGTCGTTTTCAAACGACGCAGGAAACCCAGCTCGATGACCTTGTTGATGTGTGTCTCGATTTGATCGATGAGCTTGGCGTCATTGCTGCTATCGGGCAGGAAAACCCTTATCGATTCGACAATGTCCTCTCGCGATAACACCAATCGCGTATCGCTGCCGCCGGCGTCGAATTCGGCAAGCTTCTTACGCAACAGCGCAAGCAATAGACTGACTGGAAACGATAACGGCCTGCGTGCGATCAATCGGGGCAGCTTAGGAGCGGCTTCATCATCAGCAGGTTCGGAGCGACTTTTCAGAAAGGCATAACCTTCGGCTTCATCTAGCATCAGTTCAAGACTCAGTACCATCACATAATCCCTGACTCGAGCTTGCAGGTTGAGCAGAGCTCCCCATAGGCGCTCGTTCCCCTCGCGGTAAATCACGCCTTTGAGCAGTGTGATCGCCAGCATCGACAAATCCACATCGGGGATGATCGAATTTTGTTCTTCTATTTCCATTCTTACCTCACGAAGATTACGCGTGGCAGCCTAGCGTGTTTCCGCACAGGCTTGCCATTAGATGCTGTCGCCTCCCAAGCGATGATCTCGGGACTATCCTCGTCCACAACCGTCTTGAACGATTCGGAGCCGAGTTGCAAATAAGCCACTAGTTCCGCCAATCCCTGCTGCAAAGGTCGCGATTCAGTCAGCTCGCGTAATGTGATCTGCGATTGATCTTGCAAAGATTGACGGATGTGGTGGGCGAGTTGCGTGCGGTCGACCACGACTTGGGAATAAAGCGCGGCGGCATCCACATCGGCATCGCCCGCTTGAAGTTCGATATCCGCGATCATGGGTTTTATCGCCGGCGTATACAACGGGCGCTCCATTGGCAGTTCGATATCGGCATTAGAGTTCGTGATGCGCATCACTTCGCCCATCGGCGGTGTGTCGCGCAAAGTAAGTGCTTTCGCTTCGATGCCATGCAGAATATCCATGATGCGGCGGTTTTCAAGCCACGCTTGGTCATCCAGAAACCGCCGTAATTGTTGCGAGAGTTGCGCCACGGTGCGTTGCGTATGTTCACCAGCCTCTAGCCAATCGTAATGCACTCGCTTTATTCGAGCATCCGGTTTCAGTTCTGCTACCGGCGGCAAAGCTAGTGCGCGCGCTAACAGCTCCGATAATTCTTCCTGCCGACGGCTGGACATCAGGAAGTCCCAGAAGGCTCGGAAGCTGCGTCCTTGATCGGAGTCGGCGATCGCATCGCGCTCGCCCATGATCTCTTCCAGCAATGCGCCTTTAGCGCCTTCCCATAATGCGATACGTTCGCGCACTCGCCGATCCAGCAATCGAAAGTTGTGCTCCACCTCGCGAAAGTCGGTCAACAACTCCCGCGCTAATTGTATGAATTGCTGAAAGCGGTCTTTGAGTCCCGTATCGTCCAGTAACGACATATCCCCCGCCATTACCCGTTCGATTTCGGCATCGATCTCATCTCGCCGCTTTTGCAATTCGGCGATGCGCTTATCCGGATCGACCTCGCTGCCTTCGCTCATTTGCTTGAGCAATTCGAACAAGGTTAGTAACCGCGACTCGGTGCCTACGAAACTACGTTCGGCGAGTGTGCCCAACCATGCGATGGCTTTCTCGGTCGCCGGCGTCAAGTCGAACCGCGGCTCGTCCGATCCATGGCTGTAGTACTTGCGCAGCCAACCCTTATCGGCATTGGCCCAGTCGTTGAGATATTCGAGCGCGGATTTAGGGAACGTTTCGGCGCCTAGCCGCTCACGCAGTGCATAAAGTTCGTCTTCCAATGTTTCCGCTAAATCGGCTGCGGCCATCTCCCGCACATTGGGCGCAACGAAGACGCGGTGTAAAAAACTCGCTACCAGCGGGGCATGGTCGGAGCGTAAAAGCCGCCATGCGGGGTGATGGGTGCGTAGGGCGTCGAGGGTGGTGTAGTCGAGGGTCATAGAGTTATGACCTGTTTGGGTGAAATAAAATCGCTACGCATTCGTATCGTTGTTAATCGAAGCGGCAGGAATCACCAGTAACAACTCCGACTCATCGACCAATTGGTATTGCGGGCGCTTACCTGACAAATGCTCACTGCTGTCCAGAATGATTTGTACGCCTTCACCCCGCTTATCCATCATGGCGCTGCGATTCGTGAAAGTCCGATCGTTTTCTGGAATCGAGCATTTAGCCAATAGACTGGTGATGGCCTCGTTTCTGGCGGCTTGGCGGTAAGGCAGACTCTCCACGGTCATCGTGTTCGGAATGGCACCGGGAGAGTAAAGCTCCAGTCGATCGGCGAACAATCGCAGACGAATCTTGGCGCCGTGGATGGAGTAGTCGCGGTGGGCGACCGCGTTGACGAGGGCTTCGAATATGGCGGTTAGGTCGAACTGGGGAAGATCATGGCGGCCTTGTTGCTTGCTAGCCTCCACACGCATGTTTCTTTTTATGAAGTGACAAGCTGCCAATACTTGTTGATCAAGGGGGCCGGTAATGTCTTGTGCATCTAATTGATAGGCCTGATCACCTTGCGGCATTACATCGGTTCCTCGGTAGGCAACTGCTTGAATAAACGCATTGGGCAGCCAGCGTCGAGGATCGGAACTTGCCATCAAAACACCGGCAACCGTCGGGCGCAAGACACCGTCGGTATCTGGCCGGGCCATAGCGAGCTTATCAAGAAGGACTTCGCGGCTGTCGTTCACCCTTGGGCTGCCGAAGCGCTGCCAAAGCGCTGGCTGCAAATCATCAAGCGTAGCGCCGGGCACAGGCTGTTCGTCAAAGCGGATGATGCGAGCCTGACTGCGTTGCTGGAACAGGCGCGCAAGATAGTCCGGAGTCATCTCCCGCTTGGCGCTGCCCACTCTATGCAAATAGCCGCCAGGGCTTCGATGCACGAACAGACTGCGCGGCACTTCGATCTTGATTATCGGCAACATCTCACCTGTGCTGCTCGGAAGGCTCAGGCGTTCGATAACGGGCGCTAATGGTGGTGTGATGATCGAAACGCAAAGTTCGCGAACGAAATCTTCCACGATATCGAGCTGGTCTAGCCCGATACCAAGTACCTCCCGATCGTCATCCACTCCCAGAACACACACGCCGCCACGACTGTTCGCGAAGGCTGCCAGCTCATCGGCCAATGAATCACGATGGGGAGCCATGACCCTCTTAACCTTTTCACCAGCGAAACGCACCTCCTTCAGTTCCAGAAAGGAGTCTTCACCAAGGCGGATTTTATCGATCAGATCGGTAGGATTATCAAACATAACTATCTCTCTCTTCCCAAGCGTTGGTAGCGGCGCTCAAAGGCATCTTTGCCACCCTCCATCACTTTGCAAACCTCATCGCGTACATCTTGATTCTGCAATGAACCGCTTTCTTTCTTTTTGACGTGACACTGGTGGTTGAAATCAAACGCATAGATCATTTCCGCATCGCCATTGACCACGATATTCGGGTTATGGGTCACGATGACGAGCTGTCGGCGCTGCTTGTTGATACGAATCTGCCGGACGATCAGGTCATAAATCAGGTGATTGTCTAGATCATCCTCCGGCTGGTCGAGAACCAAAGGTTCATTGCCGTGCGCGAGCAGAAAAGCCAACATTGCGGCGGCCCGTTGTCCCGCCGATGCTTGCCCTATGGACTGGAAATCCCGGCCATCGCCTTTGCGGCTGTACTCCACCTCTAAACCATCCTCGGGGAACCAACACAAAATGTGATCCATAAGCTCCGGTTTGTCACTGGCTAAACGTTGTAGACGGTTCCGAAAATCGGCGCCCAGGTGGCCCTGACCACAACAAGCCTCGATAATTTGACGTTGAATATCTTTGATGATGAGATTTTTGTTGTTCGCAGTATTGATTTCAGCAATCATCCCTTCTGAAACGGAGTTTTCGCTGCGGTAAATATCCCGAGCAAAACGACCATCTGTAATATCCAGCGTAGCTCGAAGAGAGTGCTCCATATCGCCAGGAGCGGACGTGAACCGCAATAAGCTAATACGAACAAAATGATTCTCTGCAAGAGCTGACTGAAGAAAGTTCTCTCGTGTTTCACTGATTGCACGACGCGCTTGCCATACCAGCTCAAGCTGAGTGTCCGCTTGCTGTGTTAGTTCTTCGAACTGTTTCTGTAAAGCATCCAGTCGCCTGACTTCGGTATCCAGACGTTGCCTTTCCTGTACCAAACGTCCGTATTCGCTCGGATCGCTAACGCCCTGAGCTTGCAAGTCGGTCTTCAGCGTGTCATAGGCTACTTTGGCCTGGTTGGTTTTTGTTTGCCAGGGGCTTGCTATTAGCTGCCCTTTGATAGTTGAATTTTTGTTAGCCAGAACATTGGCTGCGTCTTTTATCGTGGTCCGGGCTTGCCCAATAGCTTGAGTCAACCGTTGTACGATAGCCAAAGCCTCGGCGTCCTCCACTGGATCGAACAGGCCGTCAGGCACGTCTTCAGCCAGCAAGTCCTCTGACATGTTGTGCAAGCGGTCCACAAGCTCCGATGCCGAATCGAACTGTCGATCCAACTCTTTGGTCTGGCGGTTTGTGCGCTGATAGGTTTTCAAAATCTCCGCATGGTCCGCTGATTCGAAACGGGCCAGTTTTCGCTGTATATCTTGCAGACTCAAATTGAGCGCTTCACGTTCCTTCAATTTGCCGTCCAGCTCACGCAATTTGGCCCGGGTTGCGAAAAAACCGCGCTTAGCTTCTTCGAAAGTGGCTTTTGCCTTGTTAGTCGCCGCAGCTTCATCGATTACATTCAGCAAGGCTTGCTGACTCTCGCCAGCTAATGCGGCAATCTGTCCTTGACTGAACAATCGCACCGGGAAGCGCTGCCCGGTAATAGCTTGACTAGCCGATGGTTTGAAGTCGTTGAGAGAATCATCCCACTCTTCAACCGCCGCACCTTGCCCATCTTGTCGCCACGACAAACGATGCCGAATGCCATCGCGGCTTACGATCAGTTTGATTTGGGTGTTTGCACGTAATCCGCCCTCATCGCTCCGGTTTTTTGCGACTTTGTTGAAGCGTGCAAAGGTTTCTCCTGCTTCACTTTCGCGCTCCAATTCTTTTTCTCTACGATAAGCCAAGCGAAGTGCATGGATAACGGTAGATTTTCCTGTGCCGCGACCGCCGATGAGAGCGTTGAAATAAGGGTTGAACTTTAGATGTGCGGGCTGATTGTCGCGTCCCATAAATTGAGCATCGGAGATTTCTATGGACTCTATAAAGTGCTCGGGCTTGTTGAACGGATTAAAGGGCTCAGCATTAGGGAAGCGTCGGATCGAGACGCCTTGCCCGTCTAGTAAAGCGAGCCGCAATCCATCAAGCGAAGGATGAGCCATCTTGACCCAGGTATAGCGCGAGCCGGGTACAGCCGGGCCTCGGAAACTGTGGCAATCCGAACCAATGACCTCGGCCCACTTTAATTTCTTCTGGCTGTAGAGCGAAGGTTTGGATGTTTGGGGATTTATTACTTCCATGGCCAACACACTTGGATTGTCGAGCACCTGTTTCAGTGTGTGTGGGTCAATGACTGATCTAAGAGACCCGTCGGCTTGGAGTTTTAGCAATCCGTTGTTTTCATCCGCATGGGCGGGTATGGGAAGCGCACCGGCATCCAATACAGCTTGCACCACATCTGCCGCGCTTCGCCGTGTTACACCATTGCTATCGCCTTTAGTGCCATCGTAGTCAACCTTACCCAGCAGCGAATCAATATCACCAGTAGCGACCTCTATATCGAAAATAGTCAATAGATGAAAGCCGCCATTAACGGATATCTCCACGCCAGGAAACAGATGCAACTCACGAAAACCTTCGGGCGGATCGGCCTTCATTTCCGTGTAAGCCGATTTCAGCTTGTCTATCCATGCGCCACTGTTGTGGTCTGTAACCGCTACACAATCAATCTCGGCCGCCATGTACTTGAGCAGCCATTTCTCAGGCGTTAGCTCATCAGGTGTGCCGATAGCGCGTTGCCACGCATCCGTATCCTTGGACATGGGCGTATGAGTATGAAAGTCGAATTTCCACCAGCGAGCACCGGGATAAGGCCATAGAATGGTCATTGTCGCTCCTTACTTGCTTGGATACCTTGCAGCCATTGTTTCCGCTTTGCCCAATGCTTCTTCCTGGTAGACATAATGAAACGTTTTACTTTCATCGTGCCAATGATGCGCTCCGGGAGCAATCGAATCGGAGGCGCTGTCATGCACACCGCTGTGCGGCTACGCGCCACGATAAGTGAGTGCATGGCTTATCCTAAAACGCGAAAAAAGGGTGAATCCTACTGCATATCGGGGTATTTCACCATGCCATCTCCCCTTAGTCTTGCATTATTTTGCCGCAGCCACGCAGTGTCTTTCGGACGAGTTGAGACTACCTGGAAATCGGTACTTTAAGTCATACCGCATGCGGTAAAATCCGCTTGCCGTCAAAACATTGTTTCCCCTATGAATGCCGTTATCAAGGCGCTCCAAGCGCGCCTGCCTGAATTATTGTCCGTCGATCGATCTCATGTTGCCCGTGGTTTACATAAGCTAACTCGACTTGCCGAAGCCGGTAAGCCGTTCGATCGTCTTTTTACTGATCTAGATACTCGTATTCGCGAGTCCGTCGCCGCAATGGCGATTCGTCTTGCCGCGTTACCGAGGCCGGAGTTTCCGTCGAGTCTGCCGGTTAACGAAAGGCGGGATGAAATCACCCGTGCTATTGCTAACCATCAAGTGGTTATTGTCTGCGGCGAAACCGGCTCCGGCAAGACGACGCAGTTACCGAAGATTTGCATCGATTTGAAACGCGGCGCCGCCGGCATGATCGCATGCACGCAACCGCGCCGTATCGCTGCGCGCAGTGTTGCCTCGCGGCTCGCACAGGAATTGAAAACCAAGCTGGGTGAAGGTGTGGGTTATAAGATCCGCTTTACCGATAAGGTTAAACCCGAGTCCTACGTCAAAGTGATGACCGATGGGATATTGCTCGCGGAAACACAGGGCGATAGCGAGCTGTCGGCTTATGACACCGTGATTATCGATGAGGCACATGAGCGTAGTCTCAATATCGATTTTCTATTGGGCTACATGAAGCAATTGCTGCCACGGCGTCCGGATCTCAAACTAATCATCACTTCTGCAACTATCGATGCGGAACGTTTTTCCAAGCATTTCGATAACGCACCGGTCGTCGAAGTGTCCGGCCGTCTTTATCCCGTGGAGATTCGCTATCGTCCTATCGAGGCTATCGACGAAGATAAGCGAGAAACGGATATTCCCACCGCTATCGTAGAAGCCGTCGACGAATTGGCCCGTTTGGGGCAAGGCGATGTGCTGGTATTTCTTCCCGGCGAACGGGAAATTCGCGAAGCAGCCGAAGCGCTGCGTAAACATCATCCGCCGCATACCGAGATCGTTCCGTTATTCGCCAGGCTTTCCGCCGAAGAGCAGGATCGCGTTTTTAAACCAGGCAACGGGCGTCGCATCGTATTGGCCACCAACGTCGCGGAAACATCGCTTACGGTGCCGGGCATTCGTTATGTGGTCGATACGGGATTGGCGCGGGTGAATCGATATTCGACTCGTAGCAAGGTGAATTTATTGCAGGTCGAGCCGATTTCACAGGCAGCCGCTAAGCAGCGCGCAGGGCGTTGCGGTCGCTTAGCCAATGGTGTGGCGGTAAGACTGTACAGCGAGACGGACTTTGCCGGTCGGCCGGAATTCACAACACCGGAAATTTTGCGTACTTCGCTGGCTTCGGTAATTCTACGAATGGGTTCGGCGCATTTGGGAGAAATCGAAAATTTCCCCTTTATAGAACCGCCCACGCCGCGAATGATCAGCGATGGCTATCAATTGTTAGCGGAGCTGGGGGCTGTTGATGATATGCGCCGCTTGACGCCGATCGGCAACGAGTTGGCGCGTTTGCCGGTAGATCCTAAAGTAGGGCGCATGCTGCTGGCGGCGCGTGATCATCATTGCTTGAAAGAAATGTTGATTATCGCCTCGGCCTTATCGGTGCAGGACCCACGCGAACGTCCGCTCGATCGGCAGGAAGCGGCAACGCAAGCACATGCACCATTCACCGATAGCAAATCCGATTTCCTGACGTATATCAAACTATGGGAATTTTTCGAAGACGCGCTTGCCCATAAGAAATCGAATCGAAAGCTGGCGGAGCAATGCCACGAGCGGTTTCTTTCGTTTTTTCGAATGCGCGAATGGCGGGAGATTCATCATCAGCTTGCTTCATTGGCGGCTGAATTCGGCATGCGCGTGAATGAGTCGGCAGCGACTTACGAACAAATTCATCGTGCGCTTTTGTCGGGGCTTATCGGCAATGTCGGTTGCAAAGATTTAGAAGGCAACGAGTATGTCGGCGCTAGAGAAACCCGTTTTGTCATCGGCCATGCATCCGGCTTACGCAAGGACCAACCAAAGTGGATGGTTGCGGCGGAGTTGACCGAGACGAATCGTCTTTACGCGCGCTGTGTGGCCAAGGTGGAGCCGGAATGGATAGAAGCAGCCGGTGCGCATTTAGTGAAGCGCCATTACTTCGATCCCCATTGGGAAAAGAGCGCTGGACAAGTCGTGGCGTTCGAGCGCGTGACCTTGTACGGTTTAACGGTGAATCCGAAGCGGAAAGTGCATTACGGACCCATCGATGCACAAGAAGCGCGCAAGATACTTATTCGCGCTGCATTGGTGGCGGGAGAAAGCGAAGTGCATGCGCCATTCTTTGCGCACAATGCGAAGCTAATGCGTGAGATTGAGTCGCTTGAACATAAAGCCCGCCGTCAGGATGTGCTGGTTGACGAACAAGTGATCGTCGAATTTTATGATGCCCGCGTGCCGGAAGGCATCACTACATTGATTGCTTTCGACGCATGGCGTAAAGACGCGGAACGAAAAGATTCGAAGCTGCTTTTTTTGACGCGTGAATATTTGATGCGTCATGGCGCCGAAACGGTGACTGAGGTGCAGTATCCCGAACAGTTGATGATCGATGAAGTTCGATTGCCTTTGCGCTATCGCTTCGAACCCGGGCATCCGCTTGATGGCGCCACATTGACCGTGCCCTTGCATTTATTGAACCGGATCGATGAAGCGGTGATCGATTGGCTCGTTCCCGGCATGCGGCGAGAAAAGATGACTTGGTATTTAAAAGCATTGCCGAAAGCGCTACGCCGCGTTGTTGTGCCGGTGCCGGATTTCGTAACGGAAGTCCTTAGTATCAGCGAGCCGGGCAAACAAACTATCGCGGAAGTGCTCGCGGCTTTTCTGACTTCTCGCATAGGCACAAAGGTTGGTATCGATACATGGGAAGGCGAGAACATGCCGGCCCATTTGCGTATGAATATCTGTGTCGTTGACGATAGCGGACGCGAGCTTGCCATGGGGCGAGATATTAAAGCGTTGCGTGCGCAATTGGGCGAAGCGGCACAACTGACTTTTGCCAAAGCGACGCCCGGCATCGAGCGAGAAGGAATTAAAACTTGGGACTTCGGTGATTTGCCGGCGGAAATTACCTTTTCCCGCAACGGCAATAAGCTGACCGGCTATCCGGCCTTAGTCGATAACGATGAATCGGTGGCTATTCGTCTTTACGATGCAGAGCCGGCGGCGGAGGCGGCGATGCGCAGTGGCGTCTTGCGTTTATTGCGCTTCGCGTTGAAAGAGCAAATCAAGCAATTGGAAAAAGGGCCGGGCAATTTCAATCAACTTGCGTTGCAATTGCGCGGGACTATAACGCCGGATCAATTACGTGACGATTGGCTAAAGGCGATTATCGATCGTGCATTTATCGGTGATGATCCATTACCTCGCACCGAAAAAGCGTTCGAACAGCAAAAGCAACGGGCTCGTACGCGTTTACCCGCAGTGACCGACGCCTTGGGCCGCTATCTCGGAGAGATCACCACCGAGTATCAATTATTGCAGCAGCGATTGAATGCGACTGGTCCTCAGCTCTCACGTCTCGGAAAAGAATGCCGCGCTCAATTAACGGAGCTGATTTATCCAGGCTTTTTAAGTAAGACGCCATGGGACAAGTTGCCACATTTACCGCGTTATTTGAAGGCCATTAAGTTACGGCTCGATAAGTTCGGTAACAATCCCGAACGGGATACGCGTCATGGGGCTGCGGTTGAGCGGATGTGGAAGCTTTATCGAGACCGTCTGGAAAAACATCGCAAAGCGGATATCGATGATCCTCAATTGACGGAGTTCCGTTGGTTGATCGAGGAGTTGCGCGTTTCGTTATTTGCTCAGGAATTGAAGACGCCGATGCCGGTGTCGGTGAAGCGGTTGGAGAAATTGTGGGAAAGTGTTCAAGTGTAGTCTGCCTTCAATTAACGCAATCGATTAAATGGTGTGTCTGTCTATTCATTAAATAACCGTTTGCGACCCACACAACGGTAACGGCAATAACCTAGCTCCGTTCGTGCCGATAACTCTTTTGTTGTCTTCTTTTTACAATTGGTTTAGCAGACTCTCGATTTCGTTGCGCGGCTACGCATTATACCAATCCTAAATCTGAATCCTGACAGAACCTGAAAGAGGTCTATTACTTATGTTTCCAAATGGTCCGTTGACCGGAATCAATGGATGGTCGATTGCCTTTTACATTTTCTTTGATGATAGCCATAGTCTGACCGGGTTGAGGTGGTAGTATTTGGTAAAGGGTTGTTGGGTCGATTGGCCGTCCTCCAAGTTGTCGTGAGGGTATGGAAACGAGATGATAAGAATTTTGTCCCTCAATCCTAAATACAGTCCTTTCATTTTTTGAACCTTCATCGCAAATTAGAAACAGTTTACCGGTAAAACCGTCCTTAGCCCGACCCGGCTTTCCAAGCTCAGAAATGTCGTAGCGCGATCCTCCTTTACTTCTAACGGCTCTTTCTAACGCGTCATGAAACGGTGGATCTGATTCGCGAAGATTGCGCTGTTCTTGGTTAATAGAAGAAAACGTCACCTTTTTAAGTTTTTTATCATAGGGACGTAGTTCTCGCATAATATCCTTCAACTGTTTGCGCCCTTTACCACGTAGACTTTCAGGTAATTCTTCTAAGGTGCGCTTTAAATCATTTCGTTGCGTTTCCAGCGCTTGATGATATTCCAATGGCATTACAGTAAAGTTAGCCGCAAATGAAAAATCTTTGGTTAAGAGATTTTGAAGTCCAACCCCTTGATCATTTGTTTTGAACTCATGATCCCTATTACGATGGTCAACAAGAATAGAACTGTCATCATCTTTACAGTAAATGTAAAGCCGGCGATGCTGGCCTCCCTCCCAAATAGTTAAAACTAATTGGTCCCCAGGTTTTAAAGAAAGGTTGGCTATTTTAGAAAAAGGCTGCTCGCCTCCCATATGTTGAAGGCTAATATCACGATGCTGTGTGTCGCTAGAAAATGAGGCCCCAGTTAAAGAGCCGGTATTTTTTTGGGACGTTGCCAATGAGGTATTGTCACCTTCATCCATCGATGCGTACCCCGAATCAATACCTGAGCTTCTGTTCGTTTCATATAACAAGTGGCCGGCAATTTTGTGTGGATTTAATTGCAAATCGATGTTATTGAGTTCGCGCAAGATCTTCAGATGTTGAGGTGAGCCTTTAGACAGATCACTTAGCAGCTTCTCTCTTCTCTTTTCTAATTCGGTCATCTGATCATTGGAAAAGACGGTAATTTTTTGAGCCCATGGATGATGCTGGGTAACAAAGTCTTTTAGTTCTTGAGCATAATTTTCACTTTTAAAAAAATGCGCTCCAAAAATGGGATCAATATACTTTGGATTATTCAGGTCGACGCGGATTGGATATACGCCCGTAGCTCCCCAAATATTCACATTAAATTTGCCTGCCTTCTCTTTGAAAAATTCTGTGGAAATTTCACGAATAGGCAGGGCATTCGATAACATGTCATTGGAAGGGCTTTTACTTGAATCGGGTTGATTTATTATCTGCGGATAGATTGATGGTGATGTACTATTTTTAGCGGCGTTTTCATCCAAGTTTCTTCGTTGATCTATTGATGATAAAACGTTCTGAACCCTAGCGAGTTCTTTCATCACCTCTTTACGCCTATTGTCCGATCCCTGCATTTTGGATAATTCGTTTTGGAGCTCCAATTGCTGTCTTTGCAAGTCTTGCTTCCCGGATAATGAAAGAGTGGAAAAGCTATCTACTTTAGGATAATTTTCCTTCAAGTAAGTTTGCAACTCACTGACGTGGTCAAAACTAAACTCGCCTTTGTTCGGATCATAAAGTGTTGGGGTCTTACCGCCATATATCGCAATGGCATGTCCATATTTTTTGCCCCATAGCGATAAAATTAAGCTCTCTTCTTTGTTAACGGAAATCTGCGACAATTCACTTAATGAACGATGACTTGTAAATTTACCTGGATTGCAACTGTGCTTCGTTCCTTCGGAGCTTGTGAAATCCTTGCTCCATTCACTAACCCCAATATTCGCTCTTAAGTGTTCTTTTTTTCTCCCATATCTTGGGATGAATATTTTTTTATTAAATAAATTTCGTAACGGAGTTTCTCTGCTCATTATAGATACTAAGTTACGCCCAAACGATTTTCCCGATTCTGAGATATTTGCGCTTAATACTTTGATCCGTTCTTTGAAATACCCTTTATCTGTAGAAACGTATTCGAGTTGCTTTTTAGCGGTTTTTTCAGGGTTAGCATTTGAAAAATCGAAATCTTTCCCCACCGCTTTGCAGGCTGCATATTTGAACGATAGTCGAAAGCATAAACCTTGAATGTCGAAATCCAATTTACTGTATGTTTCACGTTGATCAGAAGGTCTTAGAAATCGTAAGGTCATTATTCTTATCCGATTAGCATTACTTTAATGAATGAGATTGGTATTTGACTAATTTCAAGCAAAAATAGGGCCTATCGGAACTTTAATTATTGGTAAATAACCATATTGAAAATAAAGACTATTTTGAAATAGTACCTTGCAAAATTGCCGAAATAGGCGATAAATTTTTTTCATTTTGATTTGCCTGTCCACTTCCCATTTAATGAGACAGAGCGCCAAACACTCTCGTGCGCCCTTATCGATAATATTCAAGGTGCGGAAGCGTTTGCCGCAGTACAGCGCATCGTGCATAAAATCCAACGCCCATTGCTGATTCGGGAGCAAGCTGACTTCGAGTGGTTTAGCGATTCGCTTCGGTAATACGCGTTGCACCCGCCTGCGCAAATTCAGTCCCATCCGGCAATACACGCGATAAATCCGTTTGTGGCTAAACGCGTAGCCTTCGCGGCGCAAGCGCTGGTAGCATTTCCAGAAGCCAGCACGCGGTGATTTGAACCGCCCCGGGATTTTCGGAGGCTCCAACTCTTGAGAGAATGGAGTTATGGAAAAGCCAAACAAGAAGTCATCGAAGTATTCCCTGGAATTACGTGAGCGAGCAGTCCGCATGGTACTAGATCACCAAGGGGAGTATTAACGGAGCTGATTTATCCGGGGTTTTTTAAGTAAAACGCCGTGGGGCAAGCTGCCGCATTTACCTCGTTATTTGAAGGCTATTAAGTTGCGCGTATCCCGTTTAGGATTGTTGCCAAACTCACGCTCTTCGTTGCTCGCATAACTTAGAACAGACCAATATTTTTCTTAACGGCTTATCGCGATAAAGCCCTGTCTGCCACAAATTCCCTGCTATTAAACGACGCCACCTGACGCAATACTTCCACGCCTGCCCAGCGACAATCCGTAACACAAATCCAACCGAATAGGTAACCCAAACACCGGTACACAATTTATTTTTTTATAAGTATCAAAGTCCACCATTACCTGCCGAAATAGGAATATGAAGAAGTGCATTCAAAAATTGCAATTCAAGTTGTTTAGGACAGGCAAGGCCGCAATCGTGCCTTAGGGTTAAAAACAAAAATAAGGACACAGACACATGAAAATCGCGGTAATTGGTAGCGGCATCTCTGGCCTTTCCGCAGCGTGGTTGTTGTCTTGCAGCCATGAAGTAACGCTGTTCGAAGCTGAAAAACGTTTAGGCGGTCACACCCATACGGTCGATATAACCATTGACGGATCAACGCACCCTGTGGATACGGGCTTTCTGGTTTACAACGATCGTACTTATCCTAATCTCATTTCTCTATTCGAGACGCTTGGTGTGCGCTGGACCGCTAGCGATATGTCCTTCAGCGTTCAGGTGGAAGCCGAATCTCTGGAATGGGCCGGGACCGATCTCGCGTCTGTCTTCGCGCAAAAAAGAAATGCATTCAATCCTCGGTTTCTCGGCATGCTGCGAGCGATTTTACGATTCAACCGTCAAACCTCTGAGCTTATGCGCGATGGTCGCGCCGCCGTGGGTACTCTAGGCGAATTCCTCGAAGAGAACAGTTACAGCCGCGCATTTTGCGACTGGTATCTCATTCCGATGGCGGCTGCCATTTGGTCGACGCCAGCACAAAATATTCGCCATTTTCCGTTGCGCACATTCTTACGTTTTTGTCATAACCACGGCCTTTTGCAAATTTCTAATCGTCCGCGTTGGCGTTCCGTATTAGGAGGCGGTCGCGAGTATGTCAATCGGCTTGCATCGGCAATTAAAGAAATTCGCACGTCTTCACCGGTCGCCTCCATCACTCGGCGCAATGAGGGCGTGGTCATAACCACAGCGTTGGGACATTCGGAATCGTTCGATGAAGTCATTCTCGCTTGCCATAGCGATCAAGCTTTGAGTCTATTAACTCAACCTACAACACAAGAGCGAACGATCTTGGGCGCCATTAAATATCAACCTAATGTCGCTGTGTTGCATACGGATCAAAGCTTCTTGCCAAAAAACCGTAAAGCGTGGGCCGCATGGAACTACCACGTGGGTGCCGGTTTGCCGGAATCGCGGCCGGTGGCGGTTAGTTATCTCATCAATAAATTGCAGCAAGTGCCGTTCAAAACGCCAGTGATCGTTACTCTCAATCCGCATCGCGAGCCGAAACCGGACCAAGTGCTCGGTACCTTCAAATATTCCCACCCGCTATTCGATGAAGCGGCAATCACCGCGCAAGCCCAGCTCGATCTTATCCAAGGACAACGCCATACTTGGTTTTGCGGCGCATGGACTCGTTACGGCTTTCACGAGGATGGCTTATTGTCCGGAATCCGAGTCGCTCGCCGCCTTGGTATCAATACACCGTGGCAAAAGGCAGAAGCGTGATTGCACCGGCTATCTATTTCGGTAACGTAATGCATAATGCATTTTTAAAATGCTGGCACTAATTTCGTAGGAGGAAGCTGCCGACTCCATCGTCGAAGAGATGGGGAACGGCGAATTCGAAATCCACTTTCCTAAACAATTCACTCGTGCACTGAAGTTTTTCGGTTATTGACCTATTGGATGTATTTCCTTCTACTCAAAAAAATAATGCCAATAAATTAATATGCTGCCATTCACAGCAACTGTTAGATTTTCAAACAATAATATTCTTTGGTAAGTAGCTACGATATTGGGGGAGTTTCGGTTATGAATAACGACAACGGTAGTGAGCCGGAAACAACGATATTGAAAGCTGAAATAAAAGAATTTCAAGCAGCGGTTGATGCGGCGATAGCGCGATTGGAAAAAGAAAAAGCGCGCATCGAGGGTGTGATAGCAAAGCGGGGAATGAAAGAAACACCGAACGTAAGTGACAAGGTTTATCAGAAACGTCTGATTTCGATTCCTAAAACAATAGACTCTTTGCTGGAGGCCCGTGAAGATTTAAACGCATGTCAAAAATTTCACGCCAATGGTCGTATTCCAGGACTGCTGACGAAGTCACAACTCTTGAAATCGTCAGGCCCCTTACGGCAGTCCATTAGTCCCGAAATTGCCTCGATCCCAGAAGGCGCGAACACGCGGATAAGAAGCTCATCAGTAAGGCATGTGCCACCGCCCATTAATGTTGATGCCGCATCGAGTTACATCTCGGGGCCATTAGTAAACTCTCCTATACAAACGGTTTCTCCCACTCAGATTGCGGCGACGCCTTCTTCGGCTGGCCAATCCGTTTTTTCGGAGCAACCGATATTAACTCCCCAAAGTACCGGATTTCCTTCCCCAAGCAGTTCTGTATTTCGCAGGCTCACATCATTCATGCAGTCGGCTAAAGATCGAATTCTGGAAAGTGGCAGAAAGATCGAATCGCTTGGTGCTGTGAGACCTGGGTTTACCGCCAGAATAATTGATAGAAGTAATTCGCGTATCTATGTGGAAGCTGTTCGTAGTAGCGATGATTTGGCTAATTCTTCGCAATTAGCAGGACGCCGAGAATTGGCTCCCGTCATTGAAATAACGGAAGCATTGCATCCGGCATTCTTTGGCAATAAAAATACCGATCAACCCTTTGATGTGGTTAGGGCGAACGTGAGTCAGTCAGGTAGGCTCGAAGTTGTAAATCTGACTCAGCAAGAAAGAGATTTCGAGAAGTCTATTAAAGGACAGTTCAATCTAGTTGGGCCGACCGGGGAGTTTATGGGCAAAGTAGTGCAAGCCGCCGGGGGTAGCATTTACGCACATCGATTAGTGGAAATGCCGGATGGTATAGAGTCGGCCGCTAATCTTTACAAGATAGACATGAGCAATGCGTCCGAACGCCCTGCGCCGGGTACCTATATACAAATAAAATCAATACAAGAAATCGATAAACATACCGTAGTCGTTACGCCTGTAACAAAAGAGCTGGCGATGGAGCGGATGTATCTGGAATATGAAGATCTAAAAATGACCCAACCTGTTTCGGAACCGAGAAGCAGCTTTGCGGGTACGGTGGTGAAAACATTTGGTGACAAATTTTATATTCGCCAATCGCCGAAGCGGGTGGACGGAATGATCAAGGCTGGCGAAAGCATGCCACTCATCAAAGTTGATATGAGTTCATTTCCACCTGGGACAACGTTATCCGAAGGCGATTATGTAAAGGGTAATGCAATTATCGATCACTCAGGAGAAACGAGAGTGATTGTCGTGAAGGAAGCTAACCCACAGTCGATGCCACCAACGCCAGGTACAAAGCCATCGCCTCCACTTACGTTAGCTGATTGGCTAAACGCGGCGGAGAAGCAGGCCAGAATCAAAGGCGAACAAGGCATTGCCACCCGCGTGAAAATTGGGGGGCAAATGGTAAAACCGCAGGTCGGTACGGTGCACGGCGGAAAATTTCATATAAGGCCCGAGCCGACAAAAAATGCTCTCCAAGCATTTAATAAATTACCGTCGAATCACCAAGAGGAGCTTCGTAACTATGTGGCGGAGCATTGTCCTGGTGTCGAAAGGTTTTCCATTCAGAATTTCAATCCGGAAAAGTCTTTTAAAGACTATGCATTTCCTATCGACAAGATTGTGGCGAATAAAGAGACCGACGATATGCTGGTGTTGGCTACGCCTCTTCGGCCTGGCGCCAATCAAGATTCGATTGCAAAAATAATTCCAATACCAATTGATTATATTGATCAATTAATAGCTGCCCATGGCGCAACCTTAGCTAACCGCAACAGCGCTCATGTTTCTCAGTCTCCCCATGGCGAGCGGCACGATTCCATTAATCGTGAAGGTGAAAATGGCAATACGCCAGGCGGACAATCTCCACAAAATAGTAATCCGTCTCGCCCAGGCCGTTCTGGTCGTTAAAGCCACGTCCACATTCGTTCCTCTCGATAAGTTTATCGAGAATTAACGGGGTAAACCCATCTTTTTCTCCCGGTAACTCTTCTTAAGTTAGCTATTTAATTGCCGATAAGTACTTGGAGACAATGGCAATTGGTTCACCTGCATAGTCAACGGAGCGGCAAACGCTGAGTTGGCTATGCCTTTAATTTCCTAATGGCAAGCAATTCAGTGGTGGTGCAATACGTCGCGGCCCATAGCTAGGTGTATCGCGTTGGTTGGATTGTCGTTTTAGCGTAGCCGCCTGCGGTACGCACGGGAGATGGAAACGTGGAACGTAAGCAAAATAGCCGATTATTTGGTTGGGGCGAACAGCGAATAGGACTCCTAAGAACCGAACGTCCTGCGAGTCTTTCATTGCAATTAGCCCTCGCATTGGCATATTGGAGTGTTATCGCTTTTTTACTATTCGTTTTTATCGTACGAGCGGAACCTAAACCGAGCAGCGATTTGACGGAGTTTTCGCTTGAGCAGTTGATTAACCTGGATGTCTATAGCGCATCTAAATTTAGCCAGAAAGTATCCGATGCGCCGTCGGCGGTAACAGTCGTTACATCGGCCGATATCAAAGCCTACGGCTATCGGAAGCTAATCGATATTCTCAAAAGCATTCGCGGCATTTATAGCCGTTACGATAGAAACTATGACTTCATCGGCGTGCGTGGATTCGGTCGCCCCGGCGATTACAACTCTCGGTTTTTACTGTTGGTCGACGGATACCGCATCAATGATGCCGTGTACGACACTGCAACAGTGGGCACGGAGTTTTTACTCGACGTGGATTTGATCGAGCGGGTCGAATTTGTTCCTGGGCCGGGCTCATCAATTTACGGTAGTAACGCTTTTTTTGGTGTCGTGAACGTTATTACTCGGCAGCCTAAGGCCATCAATGGCCTGGAGTCGTCGATCGAAGTATCTAGTTACGGGACTAACAAGAGCAGATTCACTTACGGCAAGCGTTTAGACAACGGCATTGGCTTGGTGCTCTCCGGTTCGTTTTACGACAGCAAGGGGCAAAGTTTGTACTTCAGTGAATTCGATACGCCGGAAAATAACAACGGCGTTACCCGGCATTCCGACTATGACCATTACGCGCAGACCTTTGCTAAGTTTTCCTACGAATCGTTTACGTTGACGACGGCCTTTTCGGAACGAAAGAAAGGGATTCCAACAGGGGCCTACGGTACGATTTTCAATGACCCGAATAGTTATTCGGTCGATACGCAAGCGTTTGCCGATCTCACGTACAACCGCAATTATCGAGAGCACTTGAATGTGATGGCCAGAGTTTATTATGGCTACTACCCTTACGATGGCAATTATCCCTACGTAGATAGCAATACGGGAAATGTCGTGACCAATAAAGATGCCAGCCGACCCGTATGGTGGGGAGGGGAATTAAAAATTGTCGATACAAAATTCGATCGGCACAAACTGGTATACGGTGCCGAGTATCGCCAGAATAAGAGGCAGGACCAATTCAACTACGATGTCGATCCGCACATGGTTTATACGGATGATCGTCGAAGCTCGACGGTCTACGGCGTTTACTTACAAGATGAATATACTTTACGCAAGGATTGGATTATCAACGCGGGATTGCGCTTCGATGATTACGGCATGTCGAGCACGATCACCAATCCACGTTTAGGTTTGATTTATAAGCCGGACACGGCAAGCGCAATAAAATTTTTATATGGAACCGCTTTCCGCGCGCCTAATGCCTATGAGTTGTATCGTGCCGATGCAGGGGAAGCGAAAGCGAATCCTGATTTGAAGCCGGAAAGAATCAAAACATACGAGATGATTCTAGAAAGGTATTACGGTAATCGGCTGCGTTTAATGGCCGGGCTTTTTTATTACAAAACACGAGATTTGATTAACTTAACGGTTGATCCCGTCGATAACCTAGCAGTTTTTAAAAATCTCGAAGCGGTTAGCGCGCGCGGCGCGGAGTTTGAAATCGAACAGAAATGGAATGGCGGCGCGAGAGTAAGAGCGAGTTTAACGTTGCAGAAAACGACAGACAGCGACTCGGGGCAGACGCTCAGCAATTCACCTAAGGCGCTAGCCAAATTCAATGGCAGCACTCCACTTTTCGATACCGGAATACAAAGTGGCCTCGAAGTGCAATACACAAGCTCGCGCAAAACCACGTTCGGCACAGCGGGCGGTTACTCCATCGCTAACTTAACGTTATTAGGAACTCGTTTACCAAAAGGATTAGAGATTTCCGCAACGGCTTACAATTTATTCGATAAGAAGTATGCCGATCCCGCAGGAGACGATCTTGCCGCCATTGGCTTGGATGCTATCAATCAAGATGGCCGCTCTTATCGTTTCCAGCTGACGTATCACTTCTAATTCGATGACATCCGCAATGCCACGTTTGGTCGAGTCGCGGAGGACTATCCCATGATGGTCTTGCGGCGAATCGCGTGGCTTGTATCGTTGATTGCCGCCGCTGGTGTTTCACATGCGGCAGAATCCCTATCGGAAGCACAAGTAAAAGCCGCATTTGTTTATAACTTTGCCAAGTTTACGGAATGGCCGGCCAGTGCTTTTCCAACGCCGCAAAGCCCGTTGTCCTTGTGTTTGATTCATGGAAAAAGTGAATACATCAATGCCTTCGCCGGCATCGAAGGACGTCAGGTGCAAGGTAGGCCATTACAGATCAAGCGGGCCGTCCGATTGGAAGATTTAAAAACATGCCAATTACTCTACTTGGGAGAAGTGGATGAAAAGCGTGTGTCGGAGGCATTGCGCAGCATTGGTGATGCACCCGTACTTACTATTAGCGACATCGATGGATTTTATGGTTCAGGCGGCATGATTGGTTTGATTCCAGTCGATAACGGTATTCAATTCGAGGTCGATCTGGACGTGGCGCATCACGCTAATTTGAATTTCAGCGCTCATCTTTTGAAATTAGCCAAGGGTATCAAAGATAGTCAGGCAAAGGGGAAACGCCCATGAGAATCATGCGCGATTTATCATTGACTAAAAAGCTTACGTTAATGTTTGCGTTGTCAACCGGTATTGCGTTGTTATTGGCCTCGGCCATGTTCGTGACGCTTAGAATAAACCGGTTTACACAAGACACCATAGAACGTTTGGCGATTTTGAGCGACAACACGGCCTTGCATACGAAGGCTGCATTGGCGTTTCGTGATAGCAAAGCAGCCCATGATACGTTGAGCACTTTGCAAGTCAGCCCGCAAATCGTCGGTGCTCGCATCTACGACGAATTCGGCCACCCGTTTGCTACGTATGTTCGCGCCGGTGAAAATAGAGCGGCTGCGGAGTTGCCGGAGATGGCGGTGGAGGTGACGGCGCGTCAAATACACTTTTGGGAAACAAATGTCGGTCTATCGAGACCGGTCATACTGGACGGCGATAAGTTGGGAAGTGTTTACGTTCAGGCCGATATTGCCGATATGTGGGCCGAAGTAATGAATGAATTGGGTTTGATCGTCGTGATCGGCGTGTTCTCATTTGCTATGGTGGTGTTGTTGGCGTCTCGGATGCGGCGTGTCATCACTGATCCGGTGCTGCGCCTTGCCCATGCCACAGAAGTCGTATCGCGTGATAAAGACTATTCGCTGCGAGTACAAAAAGAAGGCCATGACGAATTGGGCAGAATGATCGATGGCTTTAATGACATGCTGGCGCAAATACAAATCCGCGATCAAGCGCTGGAAGAGCATCGAGGACAGCTTGAAAACGAAGTGGCGGCGCGCACGGTGGAATTAATTAAAGCGCGCGATGTGGCGGAAGCGGCGAATCAGGCTAAATCGCAATTCCTGGCCAATATGAGTCACGAAATCCGCACACCGATGAATGGTGTATTGGGAATGAGCGAATTGTTACTCGATACGGAATTAAACGAACAACAGCGCCGTTTTGTCGAAACTGTGCATAGTTCGGGGGAGTCGCTGCTTTCCATCATTAATGACATTTTGGATTTCTCGAAAATCGAAGCCGGGAAGCTTGAACTGGAAAACGTTTCCTTCGATTTACGGCGTATGGCGGAAGATGTTGCCGAACTGGTTGCTGCCAAAGCGCATAAAAAAGGATTAGAACTTATTTGCCGGATTGATCCGGCGGTTCCCGCCGGTTGCTGGGGTGATCCGGGGCGGTTGCGTCAAATTTTGATAAATCTCGTTGGCAATGCAATCAAGTTTACCGAACAAGGCGAAGTGCTGATCGATATTGGTCTTGAGCATGTAATGTCGGACGATGGAAATACATTCCTGCTGCGCTGCTCGGTAAAAGATACCGGCATCGGCATGACCGCGGTGGAACAGCAGCGGCTCTTCAAGCCGTTTACTCAGGCCGATAATTCTACTACTCGACGCTACGGCGGCACCGGACTGGGCTTGGCTATTTCGCGTCAATTGGCGGAAATGATGAGCGGCGAGAGCGGTGTTAATAGTGAACCGGGCAAAGGGTCTACGTTCTGGTTTACCGCGCAGTTGACGCGCGAACCCGAAGCGGTCGCCGATCAGATTACACCGCTAGCCGATCTCAAAGGACTGAGCGTGTTGATCGCGGAGGACAACGCAACCAATCGCGCTATTTTGCATGAGCAAGTCAGCCATTGGGGAATGCGCTACGAATCGGCGGAGGACGGTCGCCGGGCGCTAATACTGTTGCGAGATGCGGCAAAGCGCGGCGCGCCATTCGATTTGGCATTGATCGATATGAAGATGCCGCATTTGAGCGGTATCGAGCTTGCTAATGCGATCAAGAAAGATCCGGCGCTGATGGGCGTGAAATTGATTATGCTGACATCGATTACATCGTCGACAGAAGCGGTTGCCGCGCGAGAAGCGGGAATATTGGCCTGCTTGAGTAAACCTGTCAGGGGCACGGATCTCTATCAATGTATCGTCCGCATATTAGGCACAGAAGAGAAAGCACTCAAAGCAACGGCGTCGAAACGAGGTCCGTCATCAAACGATGAGCCGTTGAACGGCAAAATCCTGTTGGTTGAAGACAACCCGGTCAACCAGGCGGTTGCGTTGGCTATGTTGGGCGGATTGGGTTGCCAGGTTGTTGTGGCGAATAATGGGCGCTTGGCAATCGAAGCATGGCAGAACGATAGTTATGCGCTTATCCTCATGGATTGCCAAATGCCGGAAATGGACGGTTTTACGGCGACGACGGTGATCCGTGAAATTGAGCGCAGCGATTCGCTGCGTGGCACTGTGCGTGCTGGATTACGGCGTATTCCCATCATCGCGTTAACCGCCAATGCGATGGAAGGCGATAGAGATCGATGCTTGTTGGCAGGCATGGATGACTATTTGACCAAGCCGTTCACGCGCGAGCAATTACGCGCTGCGTTAGTGAATTGGCTGCCTGCATCGACTGAGACATTCGATGCGGCGGCCATGCAATCGGAATTGGATGTGCCTAACGATGGGCTGCCTGCTACGGAGAAGCCGATAGCGGCGGCGGTAAATCTAAAAGATCTGGACGCCATCCGGGCGCTGCAAGGCGATCAAGGCGGGGATCTGTTGCAGCAAGTTATACGGCTGTATTTGGATAGTAGCGTGGAGCTATTGCGGGAAATGGAAAAGGCGCATGGTGAAAATGATGCGCCATCCTTGCAGCGTGCTGTCCATACGCTGAAATCCAGCAGCGCAAGCGTTGGTGCGCGTAAACTTGCAGAATTATGTAAAGAGTTAGAGATTGAGGTTAGGGAAACGGGCATTACCATGGGGCGCGATCGAATTTTGGCTGTAGAGACCGAATTCGACCGAGCAAAAAGTGAATTGGAAGCGGTAATCGGGACAACGCCATGACCAAAACAATTCCTTCGCAGCCGCGCGTACTCGTCATCGACGATGATCCAATGATGCGGCTCTTGGTCCGTAAGACCTTAGAGGGCAGCAATATGCTCGTCGTAGATGCCGGAAGCGGTGAACAGGGCGTGCAGTTGTTTCGAGAACAACGTCCTGACATTCTCCTGCTCGATGTGGTGATGCCCCATATGGACGGTTTTGCCGTTTGTCATGCGATACGGCAAATACCCGGAGCCGGACGTGTGCCGATCTTGATGTTAACTGGGCTCGACGATGCCCCTTCGATCGAACGGGCATACGAAGAAGGGGTAACCGATTTCATCACCAAGCCCATCACATGGCCGCTGCTCGCGCATCGCGTGCGTTATATGTTGCGTGCTAATCATGCGTTTCTTGATTTGGCGAATAGCCAGGCCAGCTTGGCGAATGCGCAGCGCATCGCCGGTATCGGAAGCTGGGATTGGAATGTGTACGACAATAGAATCGATTGGACTGAAGAGGTTTTCCGGATTTGCGGATTAGATAGCAATAGCGTAATGCCGACATTGGAGGCATTTCTTAACGTGGTGCATCCGGAAGACAGAAGGCGGGTTAAGCAGTCGTTTTCCGATGTACTGAAATTCGGCAAGTTCACTGCGCTCGATCATCGGCTCTTACGCCCCGACGGCTCCGAAAGAGTTGTGCATGCACAAGGAGAGCCGGCATTTGATGAAGCAGGGAACGTCCTTCGACTTGCTGGTACCTTGCAGGATATTACCGAGCGACGACGTGCCGAGGAGCAGATTCGGTATCTTGCTTTTCACGATAGTTTGACCGGATTGCCTAATCGGCAATGGTTCAAGGAAATGTTTAACCAAGCGCAGGCACGGGCCGTGGCGAATGAAACTCGAATCGCCGTGCTATGCATGGGGCTTGATCGCTTCAAATTGATTAACGATACTTTGGGATACAACGTTGGTGATAAGTTATTGGAGATCGTCGGCAAGCGACTGAAGGGATGTCTGCGCAGCAGCGATCCAATCGCGCTGAATGATAGGGGCGATATGGTCGCCGATGATGTGGCTCGTCTTAGCGGAGACGAATTTACTGTTCTGCTCAACGATGTAGTCGATGTGGAAGGCATTGCTAAGTTGGCGACTCGCGTTCTGGACGAAATGGCGCCTGCTTTCGTGTTGAACGGTCAGGAAATCGCATTGACCGCTAGTATCGGCATTGCTATTTATCCAAACGATGGAATCGATTTCGATAATCTATTGAAGAACGCCGACAGGGCGATGTACTACGCCAAGGAGCAGGGCAGCAGTAATTTTCAGTTCTACACGCAATCGATGAACGCAGCCGCGCTGGAGCGGCTAAGTCTCGAAAGCCGATTGCGCAAGGCGCTGGAGCGTGACGAATTCGAATTGCATTATCAGCCTCAAGTCGATTTAAGCAATGGCCGCATCAGCGGCGTCGAAGCGCTGATCCGCTGGCGTGATCCGGAACTCGGCATGATATCGCCGGCCCGATTTATTCCGATCGCTGAAGAAACCGGTTTAATAATGCCTATCGGCGAGTGGGTTATGCATACTGCATGTGCGCAAGCGAGAGCATGGCATTTGGCGGGACATGTCGGATTGTCGGTGGCCGTCAATTTTTCGGCGCGGCAATTCCGTCATCAGAACATCCCGGAAATGGTGCGCCGAGTGTTGACGAATAGCGGATTGGAATCGCAGTGTCTTGAGGTTGAATTAACCGAGAGTATCTTGATGCACGACTTGAAAGTCGTCGTCGATATATTGCGTGACTTGAAAGATATCGGCGTTGTGTTATCGCTCGATGATTTCGGCACAGGTTACTCGAGCTTAAGTTACCTTCGGCGTTTTCCCATCGATGTCGTCAAGATCGACCAGACATTTGTGCGCGATCTAACGAGTAGCGACGGCGATGCGTCGCTTACCAAAGCAATCATCGCTATGGCTCATTCGCTCAATATGAAAACGATTGCGGAAGGCGTCGAAACCCAAAGCCAACTCGCATTCTTGTGTGCTAACCAATGCGATGCCATTCAAGGCTATTACTTTAGCCGTCCTGTGCCGGCGAACGATATGTTTGCTTTACTGCGCGATGGCAAACGTCTTCAAGAAAGCGAATTGGCGCGAGAGCGGGCAAGCAGCGCGGTATTGATTATCGACAACGACGAGCAAGTGATTGCGTCCGTGAAGCAATCGTTGCGCAATGGCGGACATCGATTGACGGATTCGATTCCATCGGCCGGCATTTATGAGCGTCTTGGTGTTGTGGCTGCCGGTATGGTTATTTCAAGCCCATCAAATGAGGACGATATCCAAACGAATAGAGACTCGGATCCGGATTCGGATTGAGCCGGCAACAGTATAGCAACAGCGGCATAGTCGAATGTCTTAGCCAAGCCGTTGTCGCGATGGCATCTTCAATCGCACGAGTGTCACACTATGTGAACCAGCAAAAAAAGCCATAGTGCCGTAAGTATCCATGGCAGCCATCCTGGTAGTCCTCCTCCCCACTTAG